>VTLG01010682.1_pt1 | contig 14914 bp, 16 predicted proteins | sample 4694571 | NCBI WGS metagenome assembly VTLG01 (sample SAMN12604809, study PRJNA352737) | marine metagenome | biome: ENVO:00000447; feature: ENVO:00000209|ENVO:00000569|ENVO:01000036; material: ENVO:00002151; isolation source: viral sequences binned using virsorter ...
TCTTCTCAGGCAGGTGTTAAGTATACGGAGTTTTCTAAATGACTTTAGTTAATGCAAGAGCAGCTTTTGAAAAAGCAGTTACTGATGCTGTAGCAGCAGCAGATAATACAGTAGAAATGGTTTATGATAATGTTCATTTTACAACTCCAGGAAAAAGCACAAAATATATTTTGATGAGTTTAGATTTCACACAATCAACCTTACAAAATCAAGGTGCAAGTTCAGATTATTATGCTGGTGTAATTCAATGTAATGTATATGTTCCTAAGTCAAAAGGTACTTCAGTTTTATCTGCTATTTCTGAAGCAGTAATTGATGGTTTAACTTCTGTTAATGCTTCTAATTATACAGATACTTTTAGCTGTACTCCTAGAGTTTTAGATATAAATGGTCCTACTCCCCTTGAAATTGAAGATAGAAGTCATTTTATTGGTGTAATATCTTGCCAATTCTCTGCTAACGCCTAGTATACTAATATAATATTTAATTAATTTATATGGAAGCAATTGAACTTCTCAAAAACAAATTTGGTGTTAAACAAAAATACCTTTATCAATTAAAAGATGGTGACGAAATAATTTTAGAAATTTATTGGCATCCTTTAACTCTCGCTGAAAGAGAATCAATTATTGGACAATCAAGAAATGGTTTAGATTCTAGTAATGATGAATTTGCTTTAAATCTTCTTATACAGAAAGCACTTGATAAAAATGGTAAAAGATTATTTCAAGATGGTCATAAAGCTTCTTTAAGAAGAGAAGTAAACGCATCTACTTTACAAGACATTCAACTTGCAATGTTAAATTCTGGTAGTGAATATAAATTGGAGGAAGCGAAGGCAGATTTAAAAAGCTAAAAATGATTGGTTCTTTTTGTTTTTTTTGGCTTCAGAACTAAAAATGACTATCAAAGAATTAACAGCTAAATTAACACAGGAAGAGTTAATAAATTGGATAGCTTATTATGAGCTAAAAAGAGATTACGAAGAAAAAGCAATACAAAATGCAAAGGATAAATCACGAGCAAGAAAACGATAAAAGCGGTACACTAAAATAAAGTTTTGTATTTGCTTTGGCTAATTACGGTGTAAATATAAATTTTAAAGTAATTGGTCAATCCAAGTTAGATAGGGCATTAAAAAAAACAGAGCAGTTAGATAAAAAAGTTGATCTTCTCAATAAAAGAGGAATTAAAGGAATTTCAAGTGCTGTAAAAATTCTTGAAAAAGAGTTAACTATTAAAAATAAAATTTTAAAAGCAGATCAATCAATTTTAAAAGTAAGACAAGAACAAGTAAAAACAAATAAAGCAAACGCTGCTACACAACCTATTCCAAGAACAGGTGGAGGTGGTGGTGGATTCGGAGGTGGTGGATTAGGTGGTGCTGGTCTTAACAGTGCAATAATAAGTGGTGTATTTCCTTTGTTATTTGGACAAGGTCCATTTGCTGCTCTTGGTGGTGCTACTGGTGGATTTCTAGGGGGAAGATTTGGTGGTCAGATGGGTGGTTTTGCTGGAGGTTTAGCTGGAACTGCTATCGCTACAGGTATTCAAAGTGCAGTTACTGCTATTGGTGAATTAGGTCAGGCTATGAACACATTGAATCCTGACATAACAAAATTAACTGAAAAGATGGGGATATTAGGAACAACAGAACAAAAACGTTTACAGATTATTGAACAAACTGAAGGTAAACAGGCTGCTTTAAATGAAGCTTTAGAAATGATGGGAGATAAAATAGGTGATCAGAATGTACAAGAACTTAAAAAATTTGGTGAAACTTTTCAAGGTTTAACAAATAGCACTGTTTTATTTTTTACAAGAGTACAAGCAGCAGTTGCTAAATTACTAAATCAAGCTATAAATTTAAGTGCAGATTCTAGATCACAAGGCAGAGCAAGAAGTTTTATAGCACAAAATCCGAATAATGCTGCTTTTAGAGATATTACAAATGAAATTAATGAACTTGAAAAAAGTGTAAGTGGTAGAGGCAGCAAAAACATAACAGATAGAATAGATGCTTTAAAAGAAGAAAGAGTAAAAATTGCTGAAACCATTCTTTTAGAAAAAGATAAAGATCAAATACGAGCAAATACTAATAAATTGATTACTGCTGGATTAGGCAAACTAGAAGAAGAAAATCAACTAAGTCGAGCTATTATTGCAGGTAAAGAAGAAGAGTTTTTAATTGAACAAGCAGTTAATGCTGAAGTTGAAAAATTAAATTTAACTAAGGAAAAAATAAATAAAACACAATTACAAAGAATTAAAGATGGTGTAATAATAAATAGAGATTTAAAAGAACAAGCTGAACTTGCTAAAAAAGTGAATGAATCTTTTAAAAAACTAAAAGATACAATTGCGATAGATATAGGAAACGGAATAAAAGGTTTAATAAGAGGAACACAAAGTCTAAATGATGTTTTAACAAGTGTTCTTGATAGGATAGCTGATGCTTTCTTAAATCAGGCTATTTTTGGTAATTTTGGAGGAGGCTCAGTAACAGGAGGTATTCTTGGAGCTTTAGGTTTTGCAGCAAATGGTGGACCAGTAAAAGGTGGTAAACCTTATATTGTTGGTGAAAAGGGTCCAGAATTGTTTACACCAGGAGTTTCTGGTAACATAACTCCAAACCATGCTCTTGGAGGTTCAACAAGCGTAGTGGTCAATGTAGACGCTTCTGGATCATCTGTACAAGGTGATGACCAATCTGCTAACCAACTAGGTCAAGTAATAGCAGCAGCAGTACAGGCTGAAATTGTAAATCAAAAAATGGCAGGGGGTTTATTGAGTTAATGGCTTCTTTTCCAACTACTGTTAATCCAAGCTATGGGACAGTAAAAACATCAGAACCAAAAATTAGAATTGCTAATTTTGGATCAGGATACTCTCAACGGTCTACTTTTGGAATTAATCAAAATTTAAAAGTATATAAATTTACTTGGCAAAATATATCTGAAACACAGTCAGATGAAATAGAGACATTTTTAGATGCGAGGGCGGGTGTCGAAGCTTTTGACTATACGCCACCAGGAGAAAGTGCCAGTAAAAAACTTATTTGCAGGGATTGGAACAAAACAATACCATATTTAAATAGAGCTACAATAAATGCAACATTTGAGGAGGTGGCAGAAGCATGACAAGTTCACAAATATCACCAGCATCAACAAAAGTCAGTGAAGAAATACAAAAGTTAGAACCCTCTGCGCTTATTGAATTGTATGAATTGACTTATACTGCCACTGTTAACGGTATTGATACAGTAATTAGATATCACGCTGGGACAAATGAACTAAAAACTAATATTGTTTTCGGTGGCAATACTTATTCTGCTGTTCCAGCACAAGTTACTGGGTTTGATAAAAAAACACAGGGAACATTACCAAGACCAAAATTTACAGTTTCTAACGTAGATAATGGCTTATCTACTTTTATACAGCTTTATAATCCTTTACAGGGTCAATTACAAAGGATACAGACATATAAAAAATTTCTTGACGCTGCTAATTTCACAAGTGGTACTAATGCTACTGCTGATCCAACAGCCATAGTAACGACAAATGATATTTGGTATATTGACAGGATTAGTGCAGAAAATCCACAGTTTGTTGAATTTGAATTATCACCTAAGATTAATTTACAAAATCTTAGAATACCTAGAAGGCAGATAACAGAACATTGCCCGTGGGAGTATCGGGGAGAAGAGTGTGGTTATACAGGCAATAGATGTTTTACTGTTGATGATGAAAGAATTACTGGCGGAACATTAGCATCAAGAAAGGCACTAGATAAATGTGGTCATAAATATTCAAGCTGTCTTAAAAGATTTCCAAAAGGTGATGGTGGTACAGAAAAAAAACCAAAACCTTTACCTTTTGGTGGTTTTATTAATGCCAGAATACAGATTTAATGACTTTCAAAATAGCAGCAAAACAACACGCATTAAAAGAAGCACCGAAAGAATCTTGTGGGATTGTTGTAGATAATATTTATTACCCTTGTCATAATATTTCAGATACGCCAGAAGATAATTTTGCAATACATCCTAAAGATTTTCTTAGAGCAAGATCTAAAGGCAAACTTCAATATATTGTACATTCTCACCCAACAGGCAATCCTCCAAGTGAACCTGATATAAATTCTTGTAAAGCTACAAAGTTAAAATGGTATATTTATTTAAATACCTTAGACGAATGGTTGATTATAAATCCTTAGTTGGTAGGCAATGGCAATATGGTGTTTTTGACTGTTATAGCATTGTAAAAGATTATTATAAATTACTAGGAATAAACCTGCCAGATTATGAAAGACCAAATGATTTTCAAACTTGCAAAAGTATTTTTTTAAATGATGCTAATAAATTAAATTTTAATGAAATAGATATTAATAAAAGAAAACCAAATGATGTATTAGTAATGAAAATATGGACAAAAGAACCAATGCACGGTGCAATTCTGTTAGAAAACGATATGATATTACATCAAAAATTTGAATCTATAAGTTGTTCTGAATATTATAATCACTATTATAGAAAGAGAACTGTTGGGTGCTTTAGATATGCAGCATAAAATTCTGCTGCTAGATGAATTAGGTGAGAGATGGGGTAAAACTCATATCTACCATAATTTAAGAACACCAGCGGACGCATTAAAACTTTTATTTATAAATTATCCAGATTTTGCTGAACATTTGGCAATTTCACATGAGCAAGGTATTGCATATCAAGTAACACAAGTAAGTCAAGACTTAAATTATGATGATCTGCTATTACCTTTAGGTCAACATGATTTAGTAATTACACCTGTGATTACTGGTAGTGGTGATGTTGGTCAAGCATTGCTAGGTGTTGGGTTGATAGTTGCCACTGGAGGTATTGGGTCAGTTCTTGGTTTAACAAAAGAAGCTGCTACACTTTTTGGCAGTAAAGTTTTAGGAAGCGCTGTTGGAACCATAGGAGTGCATTTAGCTTTGAGTGGTGTTTCTAATATGCTTGCACCGCAGTTATCTTCTTTTGATCAAAGTATAAATGTTGGTGCTGGTGGATATCTCAGTGGTCCTGTTTCAATGGAAAAAGGAGCAGATGGAACGCAAAGCTACGCATATAGAGGTGCAACAAATACTGTAGGTATTGGTAAAACTATCCCTGTAGTTTATGGACAGGCTTTAGTTGGTAGTCATTTAATAAGTTCTAGTATTGAAGTTATTGATACAAGTGAACCATTGATGGAAGCATTTGAAGATCCAAGTCCTGACACTTGTAAAGTAAATGGTAATTTAATAGATATTCATAATAACGAACTGTTTTTATATGAGGGTATAAAAGTTACAAGAGTCGATTTAAGTAAAAAGCAAACGGATTATAGGGGTGTACGTAGAGCTATAGATAAAACATCAATAAATCTTATCAGTAAATCAAAACAGCAAATTTGTGATAATTTTAGAATTGACGAAACTGGGGCTTTTGCTTCAGAAGATATGATGATAATGATTGATTTTAAAGGCTTACATGATCGTATCGGAGATGCCCGATCAACTTTAATACATGGTTATATTACATTTAAAGTTATTGTAGAAAGTAGTGATGGAGATGATACTTTTTTAAATCAACAATTGACAGTGCAAGGTCTTATGGCAACAACTCAAAGAGTAAGATATATTTTTGGTTTTGATCCTGTACCTAACCCTGCAAATACTGACAATTTAAAAGTTTTTATACAAATAGTTGATAAAGAATGTATATTAACGAAAACACAAATGTTCATAAGACGTTTGGGTTATAAATTTGTCAATAACAACATTGAGGTCTAAATAAAATGTCATTAAATTCTAGAAGTGTAATTAAAATAATTGACCTTTTATGTGAAGGACCAATAGAAGGTGTTGTTGATGGTAGGCAAGGAACTTTTTTAAATGAAATATCTGTGAACGATTTAGATGGTAATGAAAATTTTGATAAATCCCAAGTGGGACTACAATATAGACGAGGCACTAAAAATCAAGGAATAATTAGAAGTCATATTGGCGGTAATTCAAACATAATAGACATAAGTCAAGAAGTTGGTGAAAATTATAATGAAGTTTTAAATGCTGGAAATCTAGTAAAAAAAAGAAATTATGGTGGTGGTGAAGTTATTACACAAATAACAGATCCTGATACAGATTCATTTCAAATTTTATTTACTATACCAGCATTATTTTGTCAGGGGATGGAGGGTGTTGGAAGAGGTGAACTTTTTAATGCCACTATAAGATTAAGAATATTTGTTAAAAATGCAAATTCTGGATACAAGCCAGTTGATAAGCGTGATATTACAGGTATATCAACTTCAAACTATCAGTTTATAACTAAGGATATAAAATTAAGAGGCACACCCCCATACAATATAAAAGTTCAAAAATTTATATTAAAAAACAATCCAGAAAACGACTATGAAGTGCGATTTGATCAATTTGAAGAAATAAATGAATTAACACCTTTAGAAGGTAAAAGAGCTAATCGTTTGATTTTTACGTCACTTATTGAAAGGCAAAATATACGCACAGGATATCCTTATACAGCTTGTGTAGGAATGAGTTTATCAACTGAAATATTTCCAAGTTTACCGTCAAGATCATATCTTGTAAAAGGATTAAAAGTAAGAATCCCACATAATGCCAGAGTTAGAGATGATGGTAGTCTTGAATTTAAAGGTCTTTTTAATAATAGATTACCAAAAGTAAAACAATGGACAACTTGTCCTGTTTGTATTTTTTACGATATTTTGACTAATAAACGTTATGGATGTGGTAATTTTATAGACGCATCAAATCTTAATTGGGTTGATTTATACGAGTTAGCTCGTTATTCAAATCAATTAGTAGATATTCCTGGTGGAACAGAGCCACGTTTTGCAATAAATACAGTAATTGGTTCACAAGCAGAAGCTTATAAAGTTTTACAAAATTTAGCCAGTGTATTTAGAGGTATGACTTATTGGGGATCAAATACTGTAAATGTGGTTGCAGATCATGGACAGTCACAAAATATAAGTGATTCAACAGATTTTCATTCACAACACGAAGATCAAGATCCTGTTCATTTGTATAGTAATTCAAATGTTATAGATGGTGTTTTTTCATATTCTGGTTCTTCATTAAAAACAAGATCCAGTTCTGTCTGGGTAAGTTATAACGATCCTGAAAATTTTTATAAACCAAATGTAGTTGTGGTTGAGGATTATGAATTAATCGAAAAGTATGGTTATAACATAAAAGAAATAGTTGCTTTTGGTTGTTCTTCAAAATATCAGGCTCAAAGAATGGGACAATGGGTGCTTAATAGCGAAAAATTAGATGGTCATACTGTTAGCTTTACAACTGGTTTGGATGGTTTGGCTGTTTTGCCTAGCCAAATATTTGCGGTTTCTGATGAAATGAGGGCTGGTGTTAGATTGTCAGGTCGTGTTGGTTCAGGTTCTACCACAAAACGTGTTGTCACTGATACGAACTATCTTGCAAGTTTAACGAGTAGCCCAAGTGCTGATCCAAATAATCCAACATTAATAAGTGTAACTTTGTCAGATGGTACAGTAGAAAAGAAAACTATATTAGAAATAGAAGATGATGGCAAAATAAAAGTACAAGGCAATTTTACTTCTTCACCACTGCAAAATTCTGTTTATATTATAGAAAGATCAACAATACAATCTCAAAAGTTTAGATGTATTGACGTTAAAGATAACAATGACAGTACATATACAATTACAGGCTTAGAACACAATGATTCATTGTATGATGTTGTTGATAATACTACAAATAACAGAGCAAAATTAGAATATCAAGATGTTACTGTTCATAATGATAGAGCATTTATACCAGAAGATTTAAATGTTGAAGCTTCATTAGTTCAACAAGAGACTCAACAAACAACAAGAATACGTTTTAGTTGGTCAAGAGGTATAAACGCAAGCAATGTTAGATTTATTGTTAGATTTAGAATTGGAGATCGTAATAACCAAACAGTAAATGTAGATGATACTATTTTTGAAATTGATAACGGTAGGCATGGGCGCAAGTATTTTTTTGAAGTTGCAGCAGTTGGTTCAGATGCTTTTGGCAGTAAAAGGTCAAAATTTGCAAAATTTAATTCTGGAAACGGATTTGTTTGTCCATCAAGAAAATCTTTACAAAATGTACCTGTACCGACTCCATTGCCCTGATGAGTATTCAAGTTACAACTACCAATGAAATAATTTTAAAATGGAGAATCCCATCAGACTACAGTGGCAACCCTGAAGAATTAACAGCAATCATAAGACATTCTTCAAAAACTGATGGCACAGCAGTATGGCCTGACTCCACATTTTTAAGAGAGGTTACAGCAACAACAGATTATGTAATGATGCCACTGATGAATGGCACATATATGGTTAAATTTAAAGATACTTTTGGAGATAAATCACCAGATTCTTTAAATCATATTATAAATATTCCTGATGAAAGACCAAAATTTTTAGTACAGACCCGAAGAGAAGATCAAGACTCACCACCTTTTCAAGGCCAACAAAATGATGTATATTATAATTCTCAATATGATGCTTTGGTTTTAAATACTGATGATCTTGTTGATGATAAGGCAGATTTTGAACAGGGATATTTAGGAAGCATAGATTTTGGTGGAGAACTTTTAAGTTCTGGTGAATATTTTTTTAAAGATAAACTTGATTTAGGTGGTATATTTACAGTTGAATTTAAACGTGTGCTAACAACACGAGGCTTATACCCAAACAATACGATTGATTTACACTTTACAAATATTGATGAATGGACTGATTTTGATGGTTTGATACCTGATGAAACGAACTGTGTTATGTTATTTAGAAAAAGTAATGATGCACCAACTGTTGATGAAATAGAAGATGAAAATGCAGAATTTGTATTATTAGAAGATGGCAACAAATTCACACAAGAAGATACGCAATCGTATGATGATGACTTTGTGCCGATGGAAAATGGTAGATTTACAGGAAGAGTGTTTCAATTTAAAGCAGATTTAAGTTCAAACGCTAAAGATCAAACTCCTTTGGTTGATGAGTTGGGTTATCAAATATTTTTTCCAAACAGGATTGAAAGTTCATCTGTTACAACTGGCGGTGCAAATCCAAAAGTGGTAACTTATGACAAAGCCTTTTATCAAACTCCTAATTTAGGCATAACTGCTAGTAATATGGCTACAGGGGACTATTATGTAATAAGTAGTGAAAGTCGTACAGGCTTTTCTATTACTTTCTTTAATAGTTCAAATGCAGCTATTGATCGCACATTCTCATTCCAAGCAAATGGCTTTGGTGCTGAAGGTGCTTAATCTTTCAAACCCATTGGTATAACTGACTTATGGCAACACACGATTATAATTTAGCAAATGCTTCGGGAGCCAGCTTTAGGGCAGATTTAAATAATGCTTTACAGGCAATACTGACAAATAACAGCAGTGCATCTAGCCCCTCAACAACTGCTGCGTATATGTTCTGGGCTGATACTAATACAGGAATTTTAAAGATTAGAAATAGTTCAAATGATGCGTGGGTAGAATTATTACAACTTGATGGAACATTAACATTAGAAGATGGCTCTGCCAGTGCTGTTGCGCTTGGTTTCAGAGATGAATTAAATACTGGTATATTCAGTTCTGGTGCCAATAATTTTGATGTTTCAATAGCTGGTACAACAAGATTAAATATAAGTGCATCAGGAATTAATATCACTGGAACTGTAACTGATGATGGCGCAACCCATGATGGTGATGTCCTCTTTACTGGTGCGGCAGCTAATATACTTTTTGACAAATCAGAAGACGCACTTAGATTTAATGATAATGCCAAAGCTGTATTTGGAACGAATGGGGATCTAAAAATTTTTCATGATGGAGGCAACTCAATAATTAATGATGGTGGTACAGGCGATTTGCTTTTACAGTTGGGTAGTAGTACAAAGTTCAGCTTGAATAGCAGTGGGGCTGAGGTACATGGAGATATTATTATTGCAGATAAAATAATTCATGATGGAGATACAAACACTGCTATAAGATTCCCTGCCGCTGATACTGTTGCAGTTGAAACTGGTGGCAGTGAAAGATTCAGAATTGATGGCACAGGCGTTGGCATGGGAACTGATTCGCCAGCAGAAAATTTACATATTAGAGCTACTTCAAATGTAGGAATAAGATTGGATGATAGTGGTCAATCTTATGGAAACATTATTTACAATAATGGTTCAAACTCAGTTGATGCTTTAACTATTGCAGCAGATGAAGGTAATACACAAGCTTCAACAACCATGAGATTCAGAATTGATGCAAGTGAAAAAATGCGCCTCGATGATTCAGGCCAATTAGCTTTAGGTGTGACCAATGCGTATGGCGCAAAGGTTCACATTCATGGTACAAATACTGAATTAATACGTCTTTCTGCCCCCGGCGATGCAAGTAATGTAAATCAATTTGGTATAGGATTTGTTTTTAGTGCTGCTCAAACTCATCCAGCAGCACTTATAAGCGTATTAGAGTTTGATGCTTCAGATAGTAGAGGTCACTTAGTATTTGCTACAAGAGGATCAAATAGTGATTCCGCTCCAAGTGAAAGAGCTAGAATTTTAAATGATGGCAGTTTTTGTATAGGAGATACGGCTGCTGGTGCAAGGCTTCATGTGAAAGGTAGTGGAAACGGATCAGGTGCTAGTGCATTTCGCGCTGAAAATAGTGACAATACAGAATTGTTTTTAGTTAGAAATGATGGAGGTATTTTTACAGGTGCAGATGGTGGTTCACCACTTAATTTTACTGGTGGTTCTGCTAATGTTCATATAGATTCAAATGCAAGATTAAGAGTTGTAAGTTCTTCAAAAAGATATAAAGAAGATATAAAAAACGCTTTATGGGGTCTTGCAGAAGTTTTAAAATTAAGACCTGTTACTTTTAAATATAAAACGCAAGGTGAAGATGAAAAGGATAAAAAATATGCTGGATTTACAGCAGAAGAGGTACATGATTTAGGTCTTACAGATTTTGTAGATTATAGAAACAATCGTCCAGAGTCTATAAACTATCCGAATATGGTTGCATTAATGGCAAAAGCAATACAAGAATTAAATGCAAAAGTTGCAGTGCTAGAGGCAAGTTAGTATTATTAAATAAACAATATTATTATGGCAACTACTACTTGGGAATTATCACAGGTTGACTTTGACGAAAGTGATGGATTTTGTCATACCGCACATTGGACTGTTACAAGAGTTGATGGAGACTACACTTGTTATCGTTATGGATCGGCTGGTTTGACAAGACCTAGCTCTTTGACAACAAGAACAGATTTAAAAACAGCAGATATTCTTGCTGATATAAAAGCAGTTTTAGGAACAGATCAAGTTACTGCTTTAGAAAATGGTTTAATTGCTGAGATAACTGAACAAAAAACACCAACGCAAGGGTCATTTGTGCCTTCTAACTAGTCTCAAGTTATAATATATTTAATTACATAAAAACCATGACTAATCCTATTGATCTTATTGAAACAGAAATTCAAACATTACAAGAACAGTTAGATATTGATATAAAAAAAGTATCTTTATTACAACAAGAAATTAAAGATATACAACAGCAAGCACAGACAGCAATAAATGAAAAGCAAACACAGATCAATAATGCAACCCAGCCTATTATTGAAAATCAAGGTTCTTTGAAAAAATTAAAGGAATTAAAAAACAAATTAGAGGGTAAGATAGAAGCAGCAACCGACAAATAAATGGCTGATAGGAAAATCACAGCACTTACTGAATTAACCGCACCAGTAGCAACTGATGTTTTTCCTATAATTGATGTAAGCGAATCTGCAAACGCTAATAAAAATAAAAAAATACAATTAACAACAATACTAAAAGGAATACCTAATGGTAGTGTTTCTGCCCCTAGTGTTGGTTTTATAGATGACACTGGTACGACAGGATTATTTAGGGTCACTGATGATGAGATCGGTATATCATGCAATCAAACACAAATAGCTTCATTTGCTACTACTGGTCTTAAGTTAGGCACTGGAACTGCCGCTGCACAATTACATTTGTTCAGTACAGATACAACCGATCAAGTCATTATTGAAAATACAGATGCCGGTGCTGATACCGCACCTGATCTTGTTTTATTTAGAAACTCAGCTTCACCAGCTGATAATGATAACTTGGCTAATTTAGTTTTTAGAGGTCAAGATGATAATGGTGATGCTGTTGAATATGCCACTATTGCTGCACAGATAGCAGATGCAAGCAATGGTTCTGAAGACGGCATTTTGGATCTGATGTCAACCGCTGCTGGTACGTTAGCTTCAAGAATAAGATTAAAAAGTGAATTTGTTGGCATACATGAATCAGATCCTACATTTCCATTGCATTTATCTACTGCTGATACTACAGCAGGGTTTTGTATAGAAAGTAATCTCAACTCGTCTGGCAGTAGTGCTGATATTTTGTTATTTCACAGAAGAGGTGATTCTGGTGCTGGTCAGGATAATGATGTTTTATCAACAATAACTTTTCAAGGGAAAAATGATGGTGCTAATGAAACTGATACTGTTCCGGCTGGTGTTGAATACGCTGCTATTGAAGCTGTAATTGTTGATGCAAGTGATGATACTGAAGATGGCAAGTTAAATTTAGAAGTTATGGTAGCTGGTACATTGACTTCTGTACTAGCAATAGATTCTAATGGAGCCACTATTGTAGGGTCAATTGTTGTTTCAGGAACGGTTGATGGGGTTGATTTAGCTGCAAGAGATACTTTGTTTGGAGGATTAACTTCCAGTTCTGGGGTATTAACTAACGGAGTAACAGCTACAACACAGTCTGCTTCAGATAACTCTACAAAGGTAGCCACAACAGCCTATACAGATACAGCAATAGCAAACCTAGTTAATTCAGCACCATCAACATTAGATACACTTGGCGAGATTGCCACTGCTTTAAATAATGATGCTGCTTTGAATACAACACTAACAAACTCAATAGCAACCAAATTACCTTTAGCTGGTGGTACGTTAACTGGAAATGTTACTCATAATGACAATGTAAAAGCAATATTTGGTACTAGTGGAGATTTAGAAATTGTACATGACAGTAGTCATTCAAACATTAAAAATATAACAGGTAATTTTAGTATTCTCAGTGACACAATATTACTAAAAAACGCTGCGAATAGTGAAAGTTTTATAAGATGTCAAAATAATGGTGTACAACTTTATCATTCAAATTCACTTAAATTAGAAACATACTCAGGTGGATTTAATCTTACAGGAAAATTAAATGTATCAGGTGATATTGATATTCCAGACGATTCACAACTACTAATTGGAGACTCGGATGATTTAAAAATTTATCATCAAAGTAGTAACAATACCAGTTATGTACAAAACACAACTGATAATGATTTATCAATTATTAATTTGGGAACAAATATTTATATTAAATCTGCGGATGGAGCAAAACGGGCAAACTTTATAAAAGATGGTGCTGTGGAGTTGTATTTCTCAGGAACTAAAATGCTTCAAACACAGTCTTGGGGTACTCATGTATTTGGAAGTTTAGTTGCAAATGGTGATGTAAAGGTAAATCTAACTTCAGGTAGATTAAGAATTGGAGTAAATGATGAATTTACAATTCGGCATAATGCTACAAATTTAATTGCAGAAAATACGGTTGGTAATTTACATATAAGACCTAAAACTGGAGAAGAGGGAATAAAGCTAATTCCTGATGGGGCTGTGGAATTGTACTTTAATAATGTGAAGAAGGTAGAAACATCTGCCGATGGCTTGAACTTGCCAGACAACAGCAAGTTGCAATTAGGAGATTCGCAGGATTTACAGCTATATCACGATTCAAATAACTCTGTCATAGATAGTAATACAGGTGATTTTTATATATTAACTGCTGGTGCTTTTCTATTTAATACAAATAATAAAGCTGCTATTAAATGTGTTGCTGATGGTGCTGTGGAATTATACTTTAATGGTATAAAGCGTTTTAACACAACAGCCGATGCAGTAGATGTACATGGACATTTAAATTTAGGAGCAAATACTGACGATAAAAGGTTACGCTTTGGAATAAATAATGACCTTCAACTGTACCATGACGGGCAAAATTCTAATATTGATAATAGTACTAATACACTAAAAATAAAATCCGATCGGATTCGTTTAAATGATTTTACTAATGACCATCAAATGGTACACGCTGTAGCTGATGGTGCAGTTGAACTATATTTTGATAATGTACAAAAACTAAGAACCACTAATTCGGGCATAACGGTGTCAGGTTCAGTAACTACTGAAGATATGAATATGTCTAACCTAAATGGAACTGCTAATGAAGTAGACAATACGAAAGGTAGCTGGTCAATACAAGAAGGTGCTGATGATTTATTTATTATCAATCGTGTAAGCGGTAAGAAATATAAATTTAATCTTACAGAAATTAGTTAGGTTTTCCTGTTATTTGACGAGTCATTATTCCTAATGTGACATAGAGGGGAGTGATTCCTATAATAATAAGTAATACAAGCAGTTTCATCATGTTAAATAAAATCTCATCTGTATTATCTATTTTATCTTTTATCATTAGCGTCACAACTATTGCTGCTGGATATGCAGGGTATCGTTACATTACAAGTCCACAATTTGAAGCAATGATGATGGAAAAAATAATGGGGTCTGTAAATAAAATATTACCTAATCAAATTGATAAAAAATTACCAAAAGTTACTGGCCCTATGTTGCCTTTATGACAGATTTACAACGTACACCTAGTCGTATAAGAACACGTTTTATAGCTGTCTTGGCATTGATAACATCAGGAATTACTTTTGGATCGGGCTTTATGGTGTTTTTGT
>VTLG01001272.1_pt1 | contig 14911 bp, 17 predicted proteins | sample 4694571 | NCBI WGS metagenome assembly VTLG01 (sample SAMN12604809, study PRJNA352737) | marine metagenome | biome: ENVO:00000447; feature: ENVO:00000209|ENVO:00000569|ENVO:01000036; material: ENVO:00002151; isolation source: viral sequences binned using virsorter ...
TGATAATTATGGATTGTGGTATTCAAGTCAGATGATGCCCACAAATGGTCGTACTTTTTACTGGAATAATTATGGTAATAGTGGAAGTAATGGATATATCTATATTAAATATCGAGGATATTATGAATCAGAAGGTAATTAGTGGAAGATTTAATAATTGAACAACATCCAGATTATGAAAAATTAAATTCAAATTTACTAAAAGAGTCAGAGGGTGTAATATATGATTGGTCTGATATCACATATGTGAGAGGAAAAATGAGTGAATGGCATATTTGTGGTAAATATATTGATGTAATAAAAGAGTGGGCAAAGACTCTGACACCCCCAGTTAAAGGAATGATTCCTAGAATAATTGATGCTTGGTATGCAAGATATGATTACGGAAATCATGCATTGGTTCATAATCATGGAGACATATATGCAAGTTTCGTTTATTATGTAAAAACCCCAGAGGGTTCATCTCCAATTATATTTCCTGATGAAAATGAAACTGTTGAGGCAAGAGAGGGGAATATATTAATTTTTCCTGGCCATGTGAATCATTATGTACCTAAAAATAAATGTGATGGCAGAGTCGTAGTTGCAGGGAACATAAATTTATCTACAATCATAAATAACTAAAAAATATAAATGGCTCTTACGAAAATATCTGGTTCAATATTAAAAGATCCTCTCAATCTGGGAGAGGTGTCGATTGGCGGTACTTTAACATATCAAGATGTTACGAATGTAGATTCAATTGGTCTTGGTACATTTAGATCTGGTATTAATGTAAGTGGTGGTCAGTTAGATGTAGGAAGTAATATTAAAATAGGTAATGCTGGTATTATCACCGCTACTGAGTTAGATATATCTGGAGATATAGATGTAGATGGTCATACAAACTTAGATAATGTAAGCATCGCTGGTGTAGTCACTGCAACTGGTTATGTCACAACTGGTGTTGGTGATATTACGATTGGTGGTGAATTAAATTTAACCAATAATGGAAATAAAAATAGATTCATAGATTCTAGTCTGAATGATGGTGAAGCACTGCATTTTAGATCAACTCAAGGTGGTGACACAAACCATGAAAATATGGCACAATTCCATAGAAATGGCAGTGTCAAATTATTTTTTGATAATGTAGAAAAATTAGCTACTTCCGCAAATGGTATTAATGTATCTGGTATTACAACATCTGGTAGTGGATTTATGTTCGGTACGGATGGAGAAATGTATCTGTATAAGAGTGCAGCAAACACCGCCACATTAAGAATAACATCCGACGGGCCATACGCAGAATTTAAAGATGTGAGTGGTGATGTTCAGTTGGGTAGTGCCAGTGGAACTCTTCGTTTATCTGCTGGTGGTAATGATAAAATTCAAATTCACAATAATGGTAATGTAATTATTGGAAGTGGTGTTCCAGATGGAAAATTACATATTGATGCTATTGGTAGTGGTGACATAGTTGCAGAATTAACTTCTGGTAGTCCGACATTTACATATAGAAATGGAAGTGGTTCTTGGATGCATGCTGGAAAACATCCAACTGCTAATGAATTTATAATTTCTGAAGGTGGAACTACAACAGGCGTAGAAATGCTTCGCATTCAAGGTGGTGGTGGAGCTACTAATAGTAAATTTAAATTTCCTAGTGTTGAATCACCTTCTGCTCATGGACATAGTACTGCTGATGTTGAAATCGGTGGTAGACATATTTGGAAACGTATCACATCTGCTAATCATGTAACCACAAGCACATCAACAAATCATTTTTATCTTGCATTCTGGCGATCTGAGAGTGGATCACAAAGAACTTGTTATTATAAAGGTGTGGTTGTAAATGTGACAGCTAGTGGAAATTACGATTGGGGTGGGCATGGATTTGTAACTCATTCAAGTCAGACATTATTAGCATTTAGTAGCACCACTGGTGGAACTGCTAGATTTTTAATCAATGAGGGTTATAATTATATTAATAATACTAATGGTGGTACAAATATGAAAATAAATAGTGTATCCTTTTCTCATGATAGCACATACTTATATGCTAATTTTAAATTTACAACAAATATAAGTGGCACTGGATTCAAACCTCATTATAATATTGAGGTCATTGATCCTAATCAATGTACATACACCTGCGTAGCATTTTAAAATGGAACACAAAGTTTTCACATATGACATCGTTCTTCCTACAGAGGAAGAGAAAAATAAAGTTCAAGTTGGTATTATTACTACTACTGATGGAAAAATCACTGCGGTTAGTAGTGTCTCTGGAATAGCAGAAGAATATGGTTGGGTAGTAGGAAGAGCTGCACCTTTTGGTGATGTTTTTATACCTACAATAATTACATCGTAAATAAATAGTTAAAAAGATAGATGGCACTTACTGGTCTTACTAATTTACAACCTCTTCATGTACATTCAATTGGTATTAGTACCTTTGATGGTTCTGTGTCAGTTGGTGGTACATTAACATACGAAGATGTAACGAATGTAGATTCAATAGGAATTATAACTGCACGTAGTGGTATTAATATAAGTGATACAACACAATCGTCTAGTACAACAACAGGTGCTTTAAAAGTTGCTGGTGGTGTTGGTGTTGTAAAGAATTTGCAAGTAGGTGGATCAATAACTGGTATAGGAACTCTTGCTGCTAGTAATGCAACATTCAATGCATCTGCTGGTTATTCTGTCATTGCAAATGGATCTTCTACTGGTATTGGATTAGGTAGTAATGGAATAATAGTTTTTGGAAATCAAAATATTGCTGCATATGGGCCAGGAGTATTTGATGCGACTCAATATCAATTTAAAACAAGTGGGAATGAAAGACTTCGCATCACATCAACTGGAAAAGTTAATATTGGTGACACTCAAATGTCACAAAACATTTTAAATATTGAAGATGGAACTGCTGCTGCATTAGATATTGCCTCACATGGCACTGGTGGTGATACTGCATACATAGGTGTAAAAAAATCATCGGGTGGTGGTTTAACTTTTGGTATTTCTAATAGAGATATAATTTTTAAAACTGGTGCAAGTTATAGTAGTGGAACAACATTTGATAGTGGAACAGAAAGACTTCGCATCACATCTACTGGTCAAGTATCCGTAGGAACTGCATCACCTCAAACAAATGCAAAATTGCAAGTTGAAGGTAATGTTGGTTCTTCTGGATATTTTTATACTACCACTACAAGCTCACCACAAACAGATTTTACTTCTTCAATAGCAAGTAATAAAGCAGGTTTATTACTGCATAGGAGTTCTGAGACCAATGGTGATTATGGTGGTCTTGAATTTCATAATCATCCAAGTAGTATAACAACATATAGAAAAGGTGGAATATATTTTCAGTCAGATGGTAGTGGATTTGGTCGTGGAGATATTGTTATTGTCAATGATGGTGCAGGAGATTCTGCTAATCTTGCGATAAGTGACGAAAAAATGCGTATTCATAAAGAGGGATATGTAACTAAACCATATCAAGTTGCATGGGCAATGCACGGAACTGGTGCTCAAAATGTAACTAGTGGAACCAGATTAAATTTCAATGTGAACGGAAGTGGTTTTGGAAACTTTTCAAACCGTAATCATGGAGGAGTCGATACCACTAATAATTCATTTACCGTTCCTGTTACGGGGTTATATTGTATAATTCTTACAGTATTCTGTTATACGGATAATAATACTAGTACTTTTAGTTTTGTTCCTTACAAAAATGGTACTGCAATGCATAATGGAAATGATACCATATTCGTATTTGGTGCAAGTGCTGTAAATGCAAATATTACATATTCAGGATCAATATTATTACAATTAAATGCGAATGATGAAATTGATATTCGTAGAAGATCTGGTGAGGCTGGAACAAGTAGGGTATATCTTGCACATAGTCATTTTTCTGGTTTCTTAGTAGGATAAATAACTAAAAACAGTATGGCATATATTGGATTAAAACCTACAGCAGGAGAAAATAATTCTTTTCGTATTCTCGATACGCTATCATCTTTTACTGCGACTTTTGATGGATCTTCATCTTCAATAGTTGATCTTGGATCAGATACAATTAGCATTCCTGAACATCGTTTTTTAACTGGACAGAGAGTAACTTATAATGATGGTGGTGGTACAGCAATTACCGGTCTTGCAGATGGTGTATACTATGCGATAAAAGTAGATCGTAATTTAGTGCAACTAGCATCAAGTTTGTCAAATGCAAATAACGGAACACAAATAAATTTAACTGGTCTTGGATCTGGTACATCACATACATTAAATGTTGCATTTGATGGTGTGAATACAAAGTTTAAAATTACACATGATAGTGGCACTCATGCAAAGGTTACTCGTGCATCACAATTGATGATATCGATTAATGGTGTTCTTCAACAACCTCATGATAGTGTATCACCATCTTCAGGCATTGGTATTGCACCTGATTCCGTTTTAGTATTCTCAACTGCACCAGCTACAACTGATGTTGTGTTCGGCAGTATCATGTCAACCAATCTTTCATCGTTTGAAATTTCAGACAATGATATTGATAATTTTACAGGTGATAATAGCACGACAAACTTTACAATGTCGAAGTCACCACCTGACGCAAGAAATATATTAGTGACTCTTGATGGCGTTGTTCAGTATCCATCAGACGCATCAACAACAAGGGCATATAGTATAACTGAAAATACAATTTCATTTGTTTCTGCACCTGCAACCGGAGTAGCGATTCAAGTAAGACATATCGGATTTGCTGGTGGAACTTTAAGTGGTACGAATCTTGTTACTTCTGTTTTTGGAAAGACTGGTGATGTTGATCTTACAAGTTCTGACGATATAACTGTTAGAAACATCACTGCTGTGGGTGCAACATTTACTGGAGTGGTAACATATGAAGATGTAACAAATGTCGATTCACTTGGTATTGTAACTGCAAGAACAGGAATCAAAGTTCTTGCTGGTGGTATCAATGCTGTGGGTATTGTAACTGCCACTGGTGGTTTTAATCTCGGAATATCTTCAGGTGGTAATAGTGTTGTCAGTGGCCCAGTTAAAACTTTAAACTTTATTGGTGTTGGTAACACATTTTTATATGATGCCTCTTCTGATAGAGTCGATATTAGTATCGCTGGCGGTGCTGGTGCTGGTGGTACATTTGCATCAAATGCAGTCGGTGTACATACAACAAAAATTTTAGGTATCAATACAACAACGATCGCTGGATCTGCAACATCAGAGGGTGCCTTGCAAGTTACAGGTAATATTGGTATTACAGAGGGATTACTTACACTTGATTCAAATCTTTATACATCTGTTTCTGTGCCAGCAGGAAAAAATGCTTTACTAATTGGCCCAACAACAGTCGCAGTAGGAGCAACAATTGATATAGCAACCGGATCTACTCTTGTAGTGGTATAATAAATAAAGAATGGAGGTAAATAAATGACTGTAATTAGACCCAATAGTGTTTCGGGAATCACAAGTATCACTGCACAAGCGAATGAAATAAATGTATTTCGCTCAAATGGTCTATTAGCAGGTTTGAATCTTAATGGTGTTAATTTTAATACGACAGCGGGTATATCAACTTTAGCAGCGTTAAAAATAACAGGTAATTTAGATATTGCTGGTGTTTTAACATATCAGGATGTAACGAATGTAGACTCAATTGGTATTATAACTGCAAGATCAGGTATCAATGTCAGTGGTGGTCAACTAGATGTAGGAAGTAATATTAAACTTGGAAATGCTGGTGTAATCACAGCGACTTCATTTGTTGGTGATGGATCAAACTTAACAGGTATCTCAGGAACTTCTGATAAAATTGAAGAAGGAGATTCCCTTGTCGAAGTAGTAGATACAGGAACTGGGAGAGTAGCAATAAAAGCTGATGGTTCACATGTAGCAAGATTTGCCACGGAAAATGGTAATCGCACATATGTGGTGATTGGTAATAACGTTGCTGTGGGGAATAATTATGGAAGTAACGCTGGTAATGTCATCATAGCAAGTAATACTACCACACGGACTGCGACATTAAGAATATTTACAACTGGTGTAGGTCTGTCTGATGATACTGTCACAGGTATTATAGATTTTGCAGCACAACAGTCTGGAACTGGAGGACAAACAGTATCTAAAATTGAATCATCACTGAGGGGTGGTGTAGAAAATAAATCAGATTTAATATTCTCAACTTCTAATGCAGGTTCTCCAACAGAAAAACTTCGCATCACATCGGATGGTAAAGTTGGTGTTGGGACAGATACGTTTATTGATGGCAATACTAAATTTGAAGTAAGAGGAAAGACATCTAATACCTCTGCAGGAGCTCAAAATATTCATAAGTATGGTTCAGCTAGTGCTTTCCATTATGGACAATATAATTCTACTGGTGATGCCTCTTTAAATAATCAGGCAAATGCTATTATAGCATTCGCTACGAACAACACTGAAAGAGCTCGCATTTCATCAAATGGACAATTACAAATTTCTCCTGCTGGTGCAGTAAAAATGTCCTTCTATCACGATTCAGGTGGCAGTTTAAATCATATAACATCTAATAATGGTAATGAAATTAAAGTATCATCTGGAAACGGAGATAGTAATGGAATTGAATTTTGGGATTATACAGGAACTAATAAACGCTGTCAGATAGATGGACACGGTATAAAATTCAACGCTGATACAGCACAAGCTAATGCATTAGATGATTATGAAGAGGGCTCATTTACACCCGGAACTCCGAGTTATAGTTCTACTAGTGCAACTGGTCAATACACCAAAATTGGAAATACAGTTCATTATCAAGTTCAAATAACAGGTATAAGTGGTAGTGCCTCTTTTATAATCAATAATTTACCATTTACAGTTGACTCTGGATGGGGTGGAACAATAGGCATTACTAATCATGGTGGTCAGGATCATTATTATACTTTCCCTCATCAAGGTATGTCTCAGATATATGTAAGAAACAGTAATAATTCAACTTATGGCACTGGCAGTCTTGGAGGAAAGTTCTTTTATATTTGGGGAACATACATAACCAACTCATAAATAATTAAAAAATATCATGGCACGTAATAGAGAACTCTCACAATTAGGTTCAATAATTAATGTTAAAGATTCCAATAAGCATGTTGGTATTGGAACGACTAATCCGGGTTTTAAACTGGATGTCGAAGGTGACATAAATAGTAGGACTGAGGTTCGTGTCAAAGGTGTCGGTGTTTCTACTGGTGTCTTTATACAGAATAATGGAACTCCAGCTGGAATCGCTACTACATTAAACTTCAATAATAATATCACTGCAACTGTCGGTGCGACTGGTATTACAGTTGTCAATGCCTCTGGAGGAGGCGGTGGCGGAGGTGGTGGTGCATCACTTGATGATGTAGTCGCTCTCGCAATAGCATTAGGATAATCGAATGGCAAACACCTTTAAATTAAAAACAAAAGCGAACGTAGGTGTTACTACGACAGCAGTGTATGTTGCACCCGGTTCAACAACCACAGTGGTGATCGGTATCACTGCGTCAAATATTTCAGGTAATAATATAAATGTGGGCATTGGTATCACAAGAGCAGCTGCGGATGATATTCATTTAATGAAAAACGTTCCAATTCCTCAAGGATCTTCTTTTGAATTCATGCAAGGAAATAAAATAGTATTAGAGACAACGGATACAATAACAGCAAAGAGTGATGTAAATAATAGTTTAGATGTCGCACTTACTATAATGGAAATTACCTAGATCATGTCAAGTAATTTAAAAGTCAATACTATATTACCATCTGCAGGTTCTAATATTGGATTGGGTACTAATGGTGGTAATTTAAATGTTGATGGTGGATGTAAAGTTCAAGTGGGAACTGCACTCACACTTGGACATTCTATAGGACTTCAATTTGCAACACAGAATCTACACTCTGCAGGATTCGAGATAAATCAAATTAATGCATCTGGTATTATTACTGCATCACAATTTAAAGGTGATGGTTCTCAATTGACTGGAATCTCTGGAGTATCAGTCGCAAATCAAGCGGATAATAGATTAATCACTGCGACAGGAACTACGGATGCATTAAATGGCGAAGCAAACTTAACTTTTGATGGAAATAATTTACAAAATTTACAAAGTGGTGCAGCAGCTAATCTAACATTAAAGGCAACATCTAACTCTTTTAACTCATTAATATTAGATTCAAATAGATCTGCTGATACTCAGTTTGCAATTCTTGATGGTAGATGGAATGGAAATCCTGTTGCTAGGATACAATATGTAACTGGTAGTGATGGTACAAATAAAGATGATGGTTATATGGCATTCCACTCTAGAACAAGTGGAGCATCATTAACTGAAAGACTTCGCATCACAACTCACGGTGGAACTGTAGTAAGCAAAGGTGGAAGCCCTACTGCAGCATCTGGTTGGGCTGGACTTGAAGTGAAAGCAAGTTCAAGCGAACATCAATTAGTACTTTCAAGCACTAGCAATGCATCAAATAGTAATTACGCTAAATTAGGATTTAAACTTCATCCATCAAATGATAATGAAAGAGTAAAAGCTGCTATCGTATGTCAGGGTAGTGGTGGTGGATATGGTGAAGTGAGTCGAATGATGTTCTGTCTTGATAATGTTGGTGATAATGGTAGTGCCGAAGGAAATGGATCTGATGAAAGACTTCGCATCTCTAATACTGGTATGATAACATTAGGGACTCCTACCAACACTGTATTGAAAGCAGAAGTATGTAATGCTGTCAATGGACATTATTTTGTATCACAGTGTGATGATAATAATAATGGATTTGAGGTATATCAAAAACATGGATCTACATCAACAAGAAATACTTTTGCTGTTTATGCAAACACTGGAAGTGGTGCTTCAAAGCAATCACAATTTTTAATATCTGGTGATAATAATGCATATTTTCGTGGTAATGTTATGCCTGAAGCTAATGATGATGTAGATTTAGGTACTGATGCCAGAACTTGGAGACAAGTACACTACCTAAATGGATATCCAGCTTACGGTACCGTACAGGTTACTTCAGGAAGTAGTTTTTCAAGTAGTTCATATTATAGTGTTGGATTTACTAGAGGTAGTATGGGTGGTCTGAATACAAATGGAGTTTATATTATAACACTCTTTGCTGATACATGGGCAGCTGGTGGTGGTAATTATAGTTGTAACTACACTTGGATAGTGGGAATGAGAAATCAATCTACAAACCAAACCACTTCAAATAATATTCCACTTTTAAGTGTCACAGGACACTCAACAAATAATGTTTTATATGAGTTAAGAACAACAAGACAAGCTTCTGTTCATGGTGCGGACGAATACTTACAATGGAGATGTACATCTAATTTGAGTTCAATAGATGGAACCACCAATGGAAGAGTTATGAAATGGAATATCCAAAGAATCGGTAGATCATCACCTTAAAAACAATGACTTTTACACCAGACCCAATCACACCCGAACAGGATAGAGCAAATTTTATTGCGGAGTGGAAAAATGAAGTGAGAGCAGAAAGAAATAGATTACTCGCTGAAACAGATTATATTCATCTTCCTGACGTAACAGTTAGTGATACGTTCAAAACAAATATGATTGCTTATCGTCAGTCACTTAGAGATATACCTTCAACTGTTGATACTTACCTCAGTAAGTGGAGCGATATGAGTGAGATGGTGAATCAACATTGGTCTGGATTAGATTGGCCGACGAAACCTAGTCCATAAATAATTAAAAAGATATATGTCTGATATACGTTTCAATCAATGGTTACACAACTCAGGGACAGGAGGAGTCTCTCAGGTTGATGGAGGGCACGTTGGTATTGGAACAACAAATCCTGAGATAGCGGTTCACTCTGGCAATAACAAAATTTTAAATGTAGGTATCGTCACAGCATCTACTTATTATGGTAGTGCTGCGAATATGACAGGACTCCCCGGTGGATCTACTGGGTTAGATTTAAATGATAATATTAAGATAAGAATTGGTGATAGCCAAGATTTTCAACTATATCACGATGGCAATAATTCTCTAATTCAAGATAGTGGCACGGGACATGTTCAGGTAAGATCAGGTACATTTACAATTGGAAATTTAGCATTAAGTAAAACATCAGCTATTTTTAATTCTGGTGCTCAACAGGAATTAAGATATAATAATACAACTCGTTTTGAAACGACTGACACTGGTGCTAAAGTCACTGGTAATTTATCAGTTTCTAGTAGATTAGGTATTGGGACTGAATCTCCATCGAATGAATTAGATATAATTAATGCAACAAGTTCACAGGATATAAGAATTTGGTCACAAGGGGATCAAAATGCTTCAAGATTAATTTTAAGAACAGGTAATAATGGAAATAGTTGGGTATTGTTTGGAGATACTGCAGATGAAGATATTGGATCGATAAGATATGTTAATTATGGTAACGATAATTCAATGCGTTTTACTACAAACACAACTGAAAGAGTTCGCATCACAGGCACTGGTAGAATTAATATAGGAGATGCTGATCAAAGTCAAAATGTTGATCAATTAAGCGTAACTGTCGCTGCTCAAAATGCATTAGATAATGTAGCAAGGTTTCAATCAAATGCTACTGCTTCAGGAACATCAGAAACACTCGTTAAGATATACAAGGGTGCAGGATATGGTGGTGTAGTATCTGGTTACATTACTCAGGGGTCAGAACATGGATTGAAGTTTTACACTGCTAACAATGGAACTTTAGGTGAAAGACTTCGCGTCGGATTCAACAATGCGAGTGGTACTAGAGTAACACTAACAGGAAATGCTGCAGCGAATCCAGCGATTGATCCTTATTCAAAACTTTTAATCAACGATTCAGAGGCAAGACTACAGTTATGTTCTACAAATAGTGGTAGTAATGCATCATCAATAATTCTATCAAATGAATCAAAACATTTTGTTGTTCATCAACGTGGCCCAGTTCAAAGTAATAATTTTGAGATTGCATATCAAGATATCGCTTCTCCAACTGATATGAGTGCTACTGCCACACCATACTTCCGTATTAGCACAGGTGGGCAAGTAACAAAACCAAATCATCCAGTATTTTCAGGTGCTTATGTAGGATCTGCAGCTGCAAACTTTGGAACTAGTGAATTTACTATGAACTTTAACACAGTGATGACTAATCAGGGAAATCATTATGATACATCGACTGGCGAATATACATGTCCAGTTGCTGGTAAATATTGGATAAGTGCACAAGCACATTTACAAGCACAAACAGGCGGTGCATATACTACTATAAGACTACAAAAAAATTCAGTAACGCAATCAAACGCATGGAAAGCAGATGGAAGTGGAGGTACAATATTCGCTCATGCCATAGTGAGTTGTGGAGCAAATGATATTTTAAGAGTAAGAATTTTAACAAATGATTCAACTCAATATACAGCAGAGAGATACTGGGTTGCAAGTATCTATCTCATGGCATAAATAGATCAGTATAAATAGTCAAAACACTTATTAAAACAATGCATACAAGCTATACAGTTGGCATTACAACAGGTGAATATAAAGCACTTCAGTATGTAATGGTGGATCAAAATGATTGGATCGAAAACGCAATTAAAAATCGTGCAAGAATCGCGTCTGATGAAATAGTCAATCTATATACTCAGTTCAAAATTAACAAGGGCGAAGCAATTACAGCAGTGGGAACTACAGCAGTGATTGAAGCTGCATATGCAGAAGGTGTAGTCGGAATTGCAACTTAATTATGTCAACCCTAAGAGCAAATATAATAGACTCAGCAGTAACAACTGAGTTTAAGGACACTATTACTGCAAATGGAGATAAGCAGTGGGTGGACTCTTATGGTGTAATAAAAACAAATCGTGCAACTATAAATGAGGATGTTACTATTCCTTCAGGTACGAATGGATTATCTACAGGGCCTGTTTCAATAAGTTCAGGTAATACTGTAACAGTAAATGGAGAGTGGGTTATAATATGAGTAAACTAATAGTAAATACCGTTGATTCAAGAAGCACAAGCACTGAGTTTAAGGATATTATTACTGCAAATCATTCAAAGCAATGGTTAGACACTTATGGTGTGATCAAGGCATTTAAAAATACAATTGATGATAATGTAACTATACCTTCAGGAACAAATGGTGTCAGTGCTGGCACAACAAAAATTTCACCGGGATATACCGTCACCGTTAAAGGTGAGTGGAGGATCGTATGACAAGTAAGTTAGTTGTAAATACAATCGAAGCAGATACTGGTATATCATCAGTATCATTTGCAAGTAGTATTTCAATGAGTTCTACTTCAAAGTTTCATTTCAGTAGTGCAGGAATTGATATCGGTGCAGATACAAATATAAATCGACCATCAGCAGGAGTTTTAGGATTTAATATAAATGGTTCACAAAAAGTTGTTATCACATCAAACGGTCGATTAGGTATCGGAACTAATAATCCTCAACAGATGATTGAGGTACAAGATAGATCAGGTGGAACACTCATTGGATTAAGTGTTGGTACACAATATGGTAATGCTAGTTTTGGTGGATATAATAATTATCCAGCAATAATGAATAATGCTTCACAACCATTAATTTATTGTGATACAAATAATGATAGATCAATATTTTTTGGAGACACTGTTGGATTCGGAACTACTTGTGCATTTCGTGTGAATGGTGCAGAAAGACTTCGCATCACATCTGGTGGTGATGTTGTTATCGGACATAGTGCTGCAAATGCTAAATTGCATATTGCTTCAGGAACCAGCAGTGCAGTTGGTGATGCAACAAATCCAGCATTGCAAATTGGTGGTACTGCTAATTATAGATTTGCTATTCATACTACAAATGAACAGGCTATAATTGCGAATAAAAATGGAGATGATGGAATTGCATTCCATACAAAAACTGCAAATAGTGGATCATTTGGAGAGGCATGTCGTATCACATCAGAGGGATATGTAACAAAACCATATAATCCAGTCTTCATGGCATATCGAACTTCTTATTACAATACTACTACTTCAGCAACTGTATTAGTTTTTGATAATGAAAAAATAGATGTCGGTGGAAACTATAATGTATCAAATGGAAGATTTACTGCACCAGTAACAGGGTTGTATGAATTTGGATATGCTTCTATCGCTTCTAATACTCAAACTGTTTATAGGTATGATTTAAGAATTAATGGTTCAATACCATATAGTGGAATGAGACAAGAACTTAGAATTGATCAGAATGGTGTAACACAGTATGGAACTAATGGTGAATTTTGTTTATATATTAATATGACTGCAGGACAATATGCAGAAGTTTATGTTTACTCTGATACTAATGTAAGTACTGTATACGGAGATACTTCCTATGGATATACTTATTTCCGTGGTCGTCTTATACAATAAATAACTAAATGGCATCAGAAATTAGAGTCAATAAAATAACGCACACCGCAGGTGTTGGTACAATCACAACCAACGTCGATGGTATTGTTGTTGCTGGTATTGTAACTGCTAATAGTTTTAGTGGTAGTGCTGCTAATTTAACAGGTAGCAGAGAGGTGTATGGGTTCACTGGAATTGGAAGTAATTTACAGGTAAGAACAACAAATGCAGGTGCCGATAATATTACTGGTGCTCAATACGCAGCATTTGAACAAGTTATGTTTGCACCATCGGGCATAAGTTTCAGTATAAATAATGATGGGAATCTAATCGCAACCATTTAATAATATGGCAACAATTGATTTAGGAAAAATAAAACAGGTTTTTCGAGGGACGTATAATAATGCAACAGCATACGCCGTCGATGATTTAGTTGTGTTCACTGATGGTTCAGTAACATCAACTTATATTTGTACGACTGCATCAACAGGAAACAATCCATCGTCAGGTGGAACAGCACATGCAAACTGGGCATTTGTAGCAAAAGGACAGGCAGTATCTCCAACTACAACACAAGGTGATTTAATTTTTAGAGGAGCAAGTGCAGATCAAAGACTTGCAATCGGAACAGCAGGACAAGCATTAAAAGTAAATTCAGGTGCAAATGGATATGAATTTGGAGTTGCAGGTGGAGTTGTTCAAGTCAAATCAACAACTAAAAAGAATGGGTACAGTGGCACAAGTCAAAATGGTTCGTTTACAGATATTACTGGTTTAAGTGTTGATATTACTCCGACATCTACCAATAATAAAATATTAATATTTGCAAGTATACAAGTAGCAGTAGGTGGTAATTATGGAGGACAAGGTTTGAGATTTGCAAAAACTGTTGGTGGTTCAACAGATAATACATTTGCAATAGCAGATGTTGATGGCAATAGAGCAAGACATACTATAAAAGCCGTAGGTTCTGGATCTAATAGTCGTGACTACGTAACAACACAAAGCATGATGCATTTAGATACTCCTGCAAGCACGGCTGCACATACCTACAAAGTACAGCATGGTGATAATGATAATACCAATACCATTTTCATTAATTTGAATGCTGTTGACACTAATAATGCTGGATATGGTAAATTTGTATCAAATATAACAGTATTTGAAATCGCACAAGGAGTATTATAATGGATCATTTCGCAATTAGAAAAGCATATCCAAACATCATAACCTTAGATGATTCTTTTGTAGATTATGGATTAGATGCAAGTGGAAACAAAGTCTCTATTGTTCAATCAAATGTTGATGCAGCGAGAGTCGAATTAAATAAGTTAAATTATAGAATTGATCGAGCAGGAATCGGAACTGATAATGGTTATCCTGATATTGCTGAACAATTAGATCAACTATACCATGATATGGCAGATGGAAAACTTGGAGCAGCTGCCACGACTGGTAGTTGGTATGTTGGAATCACAAGTATAAAAACTAAAT
>VTLG01010683.1_pt1 | contig 14908 bp, 7 predicted proteins | sample 4694571 | NCBI WGS metagenome assembly VTLG01 (sample SAMN12604809, study PRJNA352737) | marine metagenome | biome: ENVO:00000447; feature: ENVO:00000209|ENVO:00000569|ENVO:01000036; material: ENVO:00002151; isolation source: viral sequences binned using virsorter ...
TCGGAGCTTCCGTAGCTGCATCTGAGAAACTCGATGTGTATGGTGAAGTATCATTCATTACTGATGAAGATGCTGATAACGCATACGGCACTAAAATAGGTGCTAAATATAACTTCTAAATGAAGTATTTAGAATCCCCATGGGCCATACTTATACTGGCCCTGGGGTTCATTACCATGATAGAAGTACTGCATATAAATGCACACAACAATTGTCATGGTGATTGTCCATGTCCACTTACAAATGAATACTAATGGCACAACAATCAATGGGGAATAGAGGATTAGGACAGGCTCACCCTGTACCTTACGCACCTTCATCTCCTGAACAAGTTGATATTAGAGATCCAGAAGACTTAACACCTAGTGATTCTCAACCACCTGGAGTTGATGATGAACCTCAATCTTTAGAAGAAGCTCTAACAGGTTGAGTAGGAACGGGAGCACCTCAGTGTCGGACTCCCTTTTCATTGGCACTGGCCCGATACGTCGGATACCCTTTGCCGTCTAGACGGTGGGAAAGACCACAAAAATTGATCAAAAAATTTTACGCGTAAGAAAGAAAACAAATACATTTTTTAACTAATCATGGCACAACAGGCGACAACCGCCAATGCTAATGGTCCTATTTATGGAGGTGCCGATAATGGTGCCTTAACTAATGCGGGTACCGCAGCAGAAAGGCGGGCCTTATATCTCAAGCTGTTCTCAGGTGAGATGTTTAAGGGTTTCCAACACAATACAATTGCCAGGGATTTAGTTACTCGTCGTACCTTGAAGAACGGTAAGTCATTACAGTTCATCTATACAGGTAGGACTAAATCAGAGTTTCATATCCCAGGGCAAAGCATACTAGGTAACGATGAGAAGTCACCTCCAGTAGCAGAGAAGACCATCACAGTTGATGATCTCTTAATCAGTTCAGCATTCGTGTATGAATTAGATGAGACTCTTGCTCACTATGACCTACGTGGTGAAATCTCTCGTAAGATTGGTTATGCTCTAGCTGAAAACTATGACCGTCGGATCTTCCGTGCGATCACTAAAGCTGCTAGACAGCCTTCACCAGTTACTATGACTAACTTCGTAGAACCAGGTGGAAGTATGCTTAAGGTTGGTGCAGATACAAGTACTACTAAAGCTGATGCTTTCGACTCAACTAAATTGGTAAATGCATTCTATGATGCCGCAGCAATTTTAGATGAGAAGGGAGTCAGTGGTGACGGACGTGTAGCTGTTATTAACCCAAGACAATACTATGCTCTCATTCAAGCTGTAAGTACTAATGGTCTAATCAACCGTGACGTACAAGGTACAGCCTTACAATCCGGTAACGGAATCATTGAAATTGCAGGCATCAAGATCTACAAGTCAATGAACATTCCTTTCTTCGGTAAGTTTGGTACTGACCCTGCTACTGCAGTTAGAACAGGCTACGACTCCAATGACAACTTTGGAACATTCGTAGGTGAGGCCATGGGTGATCAAGATCAGGCTGCTAACAGCGGAACTCCTGCTGGTGGACAAAAGACGACAAACAACTATGGTGTGGCTGCTAAGTTCGCCAATAGCTGTGGTCTTATCTTCCAGAAAGAGGCTGCTGGTGTAGTCGAAGCAATCGGTCCTAGCGTACAAACGACATCAGGAGACATATCCGTGGTTTACCAGGGAGATGTTATTCTTGGACGTTTAGCAATGGGTGCTGACTTCTTGAACCCTGCATGTGCTGTTGAATTGATCGCTGGTATCAACACCGCTTCTTCCAATGCAACTGGATGGGACGGCTCTGGTACTGACGCTACATCCATCAGTAACGCTGGTTTCTCTTAAACTAGAGTTTAGGTTTATTATTCATATAGGGGAGTTCTCACGCTCCCCTTTTTTTATTCACAAATATTTATACCCATGCCTTTTCCAACCACAAACGCCACCGCAGAATTACCAGCAATAAATCAAATCCTGTCGTCATGTGGTCAGGCACCTGTAACCACTCTCGATCAAACCAACCCTGACGTTGCGATTGCATACGATACATTGTTACAGGTAAACAGGGAGATTCAATCAGAAGGATGGACTTTTAATAGAGAGAATCATTATAAGTTCACACCTGATACTAACGATGAAATACTAATACCAAATAATATACTCCAAATAAAATTAACACAAAATTCTCCGAACATAGACTACGATGGAGTCAGGAGAAATGGTAAATTATATGATAGAATGAATCATAGATACACTTGGTCCAGTCATGCTGAAGTAGAGTGTGATGTTATATGGGAATTTGATTGGGTAGATATACCTGAACCTATACAGCAATTCATTACTGCTAGAGCTGCTACTATGACATCACAGAGAATAGTAGGTGACCAGACTCAGTATCAAATGTTACAACAACAAGAAGCACTATCAAGATCTACTGCTTTAGAATACGAAACCTCTCAAGGTCAGTACACAATCTTCGGACACCCATACAATAAAACTAACTATTACAGTAGTTACAAACCGTTCCATGCACTTCAAAGATAATGCCTGCAATAACACAACGAGTTAATAATTATCTTGGTGGTGTATCTAGACAATCAGATGATAAGAAACTTCCAGGTCAAGTTAGAGAGTGTCTTAATGGGTATCCAGATCCTACATTCGGCCTTACTAAAAGACCTGGGTTTAAATGGATTAAAAATCTAGGTACTGGCACCACATATGATGATTGCAAATGGTTCTATATCGCTAGGACTAAAGATGAGAAATATATAGGTTGTATTAAACCTAAACCAGGTGGTAGTTTTGGTGATATAGATATTTGGAATATAGATGGTACAGTATGTACTGTTAATATGGATACATCTACAGCAGTTAATGCAGTTAATTACTTAACAGGCTCTCGCCTCAATTATGAGGTTCTAACTGTACAAGATACATCTATTATAACAAACAATCTATTTACTGTTGCTGCATCTGCAGCTCCAGCATTCAATGCTAATAGAAAAGCTACTCTTGTATTAAGTGGTTCTCCTGCTAGTAATACATATACAGTAATAGTTGATGGTAATACAATTACACATACAAGTACTACTACTGGTACGTATGATTCTATTCTATCAGCTATAAAAACTGCTATAGATGCTTTAGGTATATCTGGACTAACTACAGCTAAGTATCAAGAATCTTTACATTTAACAGATAGTAATTCTACTATAACTATCAGTGCTAGTGGTGGTCAAGCTGGTGACTCTATTTATTCATTCCAAGACCAAGTAGATAATTTAGCTCAATTACCTATACAATCTTTCCATAACCATACTGTTAAGATTGTTAATACTACATCAACTGATGATACATTTTTCGCTAAGTATATAGCAGATAATGGTACATCTGGAGCTGGTCACTGGGAAGAAGGTTTAGATCCTTCAGTATCCACTGGCTTAGATGCTTCTACAATGCCACATGAGCTACTTAATACTGCATTAAATACTTTTACATTTAGACAGGTTGCTTGGCTATCCCGTACAGTAGGAGATGACGCTACAAATACTCACCCAAGTTTTGTAGGAGAGAAAATTAATGCTGGTTTCTTTTATAATAATAGACTAGGCTTCTTATCAAATGATAATGTAGCTATGAGCCAGTCGAAGGATTTCTATAATTTCTATCATAGTTCAGCACAGGTTATAACTGACTCTGATCCTATTGATCTTAAAGCTTCAACAATTAGACCTGCAATCTTACACTCTGTTCTACCTACAACTCAGGGATTATGTCTATTTAGTAAAGACCAGCAATTCCTACTGACTTCTGCTGATAAAGTCTTAACACCAACAACAACTAACGTCCGTGTCCTATCAAACTATGATATGGATACAGAAGTTGAACCTGTTGATATGGGTGGTTTGATTACATTCATAAGTAAGACACCTAGTTATACTAGGACTTTTAACATGCAAACTAGGGGTCAAGATGAGAACCCTTCAATTCTAGATATTAGTAGAGTTGTTGCAGAATGGGTGCCTTCTACAGTCGATACTTTAATTGCTAGTTCTCAGAACAAGTTTTTAGCAATGTCAGATCAAGACTCTAGATACGTTTATTTCTTTAGAACTTATACTGATGGTAAAAAGACTCTTATTGAATCTTGGTTTAACTGGCAACTACCAGGCAATGTACAATCAATTGTTGTTGACTCAGATGATTTCTTTGCAGTTACTAAACAAGGTAATCAATTTACTTTATCTCAAGCTAGTTTAAGTCAGAGTCCACAAGATGCTATCATTGTTAATAATGATGGATCTAAAATTAACCCATGTATAGATCTATATGCATCTGCTAGTAATGCTGCAGGTAATAATAAAGTAGATTATGATACTACTAATGACTTCTCTAAATGCTTTATACCTTGGGCTAATGTAACTGGACTAACTCCAGTGATTATCATTAAAGGCACTACAGCCACAGGACAATTCATTGAATCTGGATTTACTGTTACACCTGAAGTCGTAACAAATGATGGACCAGATCCATACTTTAAGGTACTTAGAAAAGACCTAACTAGTGTAGAAAATGATGTTATTGTTGGATGGAAATATGATCTCGATGTAGTCTTACCTAAGACCTATTATAGGGCTGATGAGAAGATGGAGGTATCAGATTTCACTGCTAACTTAACTATTAACAGAATGAAGTTCGCACTTGGTTTGTCTGGTGTATGTGGCTTTAAACTTAAGTCTACAGGTATCAGGCAAGGTAAGAAAGAATATACTGGAGATGGTTCTACAACTATATTCTCTTGGACTGATCAGGATCTCAGTTATGTTGATTCTAATCAAGTTAAAGTTCAATTAGATGGTGTTGTAACTACAGCCTTTACTGTATCAGCTTTGAATCAAATTACCTTCAGCTCAGCTCCAGGTAATAATGTAAAAATACTAATATACCTTGATGAATGGTATAACTTAAACCCAACAATAGCAGCAAACTCTTATTTAGGTAACGATATAGCCCTAAAAGAGTCTTCTGTAGTATCGGTACCAATACACCAACGAACAGATAATTTCCAACTTAGAATCTTTAATGACTCACCATTCCCCGTGTCTTTAAACTCTATGATGTGGGAAGGTCATTACTCACCAAGATTTTATACAAGAGGATTTTAACAAAATGTTATTAGAAACAGGAATATTATTTGTAGGTTATAAAACCTTTGCTTTGATACCGTTACTTGTAGGTGCAGCGGCAGGACTAGGCGCAGGAGCATTAGCTGCTGGAACTGGTGCAGCTCTTGCTGTAGGACTTGGAGTTGGAGGTGCTGCAGCCTCAATGACTGGTCAATACTTAGGCGGTAAAGAAGCTGCTAAAGCCGCAAAGAAACAAGCAGAAGCTTCTAATGATGCAACTAATCGACGATTTGCTTATGATGTCGAAATGTGGGAGATGAAAAAATCTCAATTAGAAGCAAGACGAGATGAGACGATTGCAGATATAGAACTTAAAGCTAGAAATGAAGGAAGGATAAGAGAATGGAAAGATGCTGCTGCTTCAAGGCAGTATGGTTATGATTTACAGATAAGGAATAGACAGCAGGATTCTAATGTAGCTCAGTTCAAACATTCAGCAGATATCTTCTATAACCAAGTAGGTTTAAATGAGATGACTGCTAAAGCTGCTTCTGATAGTCAAATCGTTCAGTTACAGGAAATACAAGATGAGCAAGCTTTCGATAGAAACGATGCTTATCTAGAAACTTTAGTAGCTGAAGGACAGATGAGAGCTAGAGTAGTTCAAGGTCGTACTGGTGTTAAAGGTGAACAAGTTACATGGGCTGACTATGGTAGGCAGATGGAACTATTGAATGAATCTTTAGCCAGTGAAGGTCGGAATACTAGAGCTGCTTTAGAAGAAATTAAACGTGATAAGAAATCAGCAAACTTAGTTGCTTATGCAAATAAGATGTTAGATCCAGGTGTATTACCAATGCCACTTCTACCAATGCCTCTACCAGTTGCTGAATACACTCTACCTAGAGCATGGGAAGAGTTCGACTTTGGACCTAAACCAGTTCATGGAGCTATGGCTGATCCAAATGCTGCTTATAACATGCAGATGGGCAATACATATGCAGGTATTGCTAGTTCGTTTGGAGGTATGATGAGTAGTGTAGCAGGTGCTATAGGTAGTGATATTGAATTGAAAGAAAACATAGAACAAGTAGGTACTTCTCCTTCTGGTATTAACATTTACGAATGGAATTACTTAGGAGAAACTAACAGACACCGTGGTGTAATGGCACAAGATCTATTAGCTAAGGGACGGCAGGATGCTGTTGTTGAAATGGATAATGGTTATCTTGGTGTTGATTACAGCAAGCTTGATGTAAACATGCAACCTGTTTAATTATGGCACCAAAAAGAAAGTATAAGAGAGGCCGCCGAGCGGTCTCTTTTAAAGCTGCTAGTGAAGGCTTACGAGCTGGAGAGCGTAGGATTGCAGAACAATCTAAAATTCAAATCAATGCTCTGAAGGAGCAACAGTTACAGCAAGCAAACATTGATAAACTTCAAATCAAAGGTCATGCTGATAAAGCTGCCTTTGAGGAAGGAGTACAAAAAAGTAAATTCCAGCTCAATGAAATGTCTCGCGATCTAATCGTTGAGAACATGAATATAAGAGCTGATAGAGATGTAGATAGATTGAGAGGTATAGCCAACGAGTATGAGAAAAAAGCAAAACACTTAGCACAATTAGCACCTAAACAAGCTAAGGCTTATGCAGATGTTATTAAAGGTGTTGGTGAGTTTACAGAAGCTTTAGAGTACCAACAGTTACTTAAAGATTACGATAAAAATAAAGGGGTATCTTATCAAAATAGTGAGCAACTAAAATTAGAAGCTAACTTATTGAAAGAATCCTTTACAAATAAAAAACGTAATTATGAAGAAGCTAAGGCGAAAACGTTAGAACTCGGAGAAGAGCTTACTCAAGAAAATCTTATAAAGAATGGTTTATTACCAGATAGTGAGCGTCATGAATTATTCAGACAAACATTTGGTAGGAGTAATGATGCTAGAGGAAACGAGGTAAAGGCTCATTGGAGAGATAATAAGAGAGGTGAGGTTGCACAAGTACGTCAATTTATACTCGGACCAGATGTTAAAGGGACTATAAGTAAGCATAATGTAAAAGAGTGGTATGAATGGGGTGCAATAAATTATTTAAAGAGGTTTAATATAAGTCCTGCCTCTAAAGCTGGTAGGGAAATAATGGCTGAATGGGAGAGTCTTGCTGAATTAGAAGCTACACGGCTTACTAATAAAGATAACAGCAAGTACACTCTCGATCAGATGTCTACATTTGCTAAACAGCTTCGTGAAACTCCTTTAACTAATACTGAGAAACGACAACTAATATTCAATGAAGGAGTATTTGCAACAGATGTAGGTACATTTGAAAACGAACGAACTGGTAAGTTTCGAGTAGGGATAAATAATGTAGGTGATTCTGCACAAGAGTTCTTTGAATTTTATGTAAAAAGATATCGTCAAGATTTTAATAGCGAAAAAGAAATTAGAGAATTTCTAGCACCTTTCATTATCCTAGATAGAAACAGTGCTGAAAAGTTTGAAACTGGTACATATGAGGATAAAACTTTAGGTACTACTTTTGGTGAAAGACATCCTCTTAGAGTAGATGAAATAGTAGGTGCATGGTCTGAAGCTCAGAAGATTGATAGTGCTGCTAGGACAGCTAGTAAGACTTCTGAAGATACGAGCAATATAGCTGCATCTGAAGCTCGCTATAAAACTCATTTAGCAAATAAAGAACGTGGTACAGATGATAATAATCAGCCTTATGAGATGACTGATAAACAGTTCTGGCTTACTGAAATAGATTTAGCTACTAATCATACAGATGGTACTAATGCTAGTAGAGATGTTATATTTAAAAAAGCTGCACAGTTTTTACAGTTTGATAGAAGTCAGTGGACTGTAGCTGATAAATTTACTACTATAAAAAGACTTGAATTAGACGGAGATCATGAAGGTGCTTTATTAGAATATATGCAAGCTACAGCAGCAGAAAGAGATAAACTAAGGCCATCATTTGAACGTTATCAGAAGATATATGAGTCAGGTTGGAGTTATGGTACAAATGCTACTAAAGGTATAAAAGGCTTTACTTTAAAAGGTGAAGCTACATTCAAAGCAGCTGAAAAAAGTAATAAAGGTAACTTTCAATTATCAGATTCAGCTAAAGGAATGATACCAATAATGGTAACTAGAGTTGAGGAAAAGGTTGCTAGTATTATTGATGATCCAAATTATAAAGGTACAGTAGAGCAAGCAATTCAACTTGCTTGGCAAGAAGAATTGATAGAATTCCAGAAAGGAGAAAACAAAACTGAACCTGATAAATATGGTGAAGGTTTCTATGCAAGAAAAAGACAATATTATACTGAAGGAGCTGGATCATTACCATGGTTTGTTTATGAACATAACGATGTATCAGCATCTGATTCTGATCAACGATCTTTTCTAAATCAACTTAGAGCTCGTACTACAGATGGAAGCTTGAAGAATGCTGTTGAAGCAAGAAATATTAGAATAGAAGGTGTACATTCAGCAGAAACTGTAAGGCTACTAACTAAATTTGGTAGAGTTTCTTATGAAGAATGGATAAAAGATGATTCCCTAGTATCTCCTCATAAGATAACAACACTAGCTGAAGTAGCTGCAAACCTTGCTGATGGTAAAATATCAATCCTTGATGGTGCACAGTTAAATGCTGCTGTACCTGAAAATCTTAGAATACTTGCACATTTAACAGGTAGAACTGATGTAGAAGTTGTCAATGATTTATTAGAACACCATGGTCATAAAGTACGCTTTATGCCAAATGCTCAGGATGCAGCTAGAATTAAGGCTAATGGTGTACTTGTACAGAAACGTAATGTACAGGGACTGGATAATTTCTTCGGTGCTAGAGCCCAGAACATTACTCCCATGCTACCATGGATAAGAATGTCAACAGAAGAAGGTATAACAGCATCAGAATCTTTTATGAAAAGTATTGGTGTTGAATCTTACTATAATGAGTCAGGTGATTTAAAAGTAACTGACTATGAAAAATTCTTTAATAACAATGGTTTAAGTAAAGCTGATGTAAATTGGGAACAGATTGCCCCAACATTCGGACTTACTGGTATAGCTAATATTAAGAAACTAGAGTACGAAAGAGATATACTAAAACGATTAGTAAAAAGTAAGCCTATTAAAAATAAATAATGGAAAATGAAGAACTAGATCTATCTGGATACGTTCCTGTAGATGAAGATGACTTCCAGCCAAGTGAGTCACAAGTTGAACAACAACAGGTCATTGAACCTGAGGTAGTACAAACAGGTTCTTTCCCAGCTCCATTTAATACCAATATAGGTAATAGTACTGTAGATCTTTCTATTGCTGAAAATCAAACTCAGATGAAAGCTGAGTTTGATGAATGGTGGAATCTTGGGAAAAAACGTGGTTTCTTAGGCATACCTTACCAATCTAAAGAATTTAAAGATGAAAGGGATGCATTAAAAAATAAGTGGTACCAAAAGTATCATGGAATGACTACAGAAGAATTTCTAGCAGCTAAACAAGAATACAATAAAACACATGGTGGTTTCTATCCTGGGGCTAATAATCCAGCTCAGACTTTAGATGGTGTTTTCCAAGGTCTATCAGTACCAGGTATGGCTTGGGCTGATTTCTTTATGGATGCTGCAGGTACAGTAATACCTGGTATGGATAAAGTAGATGATAGATGGGATGAAACCACTAAAATGGATAACCCATTATATCAGAATACTAGGAGAGTTTTATCTATCGTACTACCTTCAATCTACACTGGTGGTCAAACAAACCAATTCTTAGCAGCTAGAGGAGTAAATCAATATCCATTCTTAGCAAAACATCTAACTAAATTAGGTGCATTTTCATTAGAATCTGGAACCGTTGCTTTACTTAGTGATACTAGTGAGGATCATAATGCAGCTAAAGCTGTAGCAGATCTCATACCTGGTTTATTTGGCCCTAAAGGTCTAACACCCTTACCAGAAGCATGGAAGACTACAGAATCTATGAGTCCAGCTTCTCGAAAGATGTTAAACTTCTATGAGAACACTGCACTAAGTTTTGTCGGTACAATACTTGGAGCATTCTTAGATGCTAAAAATGCATTTAAAACAAAAGTAGATTTTATTGAACCTATTGATGAATCAGCTGTAAAATATAAACAAGTTGAAAAACTTAAAGATTCAGAACCTGATGATCTTATAGAGCTTCAAAGACTTAATACACTATTAAGTTCAGATAAACTTAGTAAACAGAATGAAAATATACTTATCAATGAAATACTAGCTATTGAAGATAGGTTAGGTATAGGAACAGGTGCTGAAGGTGCATTAAAGAGAAGACAATTAGGATTAGAGATAGAAGCTGATTCAGCTGCTAGACGTAAAATACAAGATCCTAATTATGATCCAGATACCTTCGATCCTGATATATCACCTGGTCTTGTTGATGAAGCATCTAGTACTAGATCAACACCTCCTCCTGCTAATGTAGCTAGGAATATAGCAGACACAACCGCTATCAAATCTGGTAATTCTGTAGGTGATCCAGCTCCAATTATAACAGAAGCTATGAGAGAGAAAGGACTGATGGTCGGTCCTAAATCTAGAGATGCTGTTATGGGTGTAGCTGAAGAAACTAGAGAGATTGGAAGATTTAATGCTATTGTAGATGGTATCAGATATGGTACTAAACAGATGAACGCAGCTGCTTGGGATATATACACAAGTATTATAGCTGCAGAGAATCTAGATGATGTTAAAGCATTATTCTATGAGAACAGAGATGTTAAGAACTTCTTGATGGGTCGGTTCAAAGTAGAAGTATTTAACGAAGAGCAGGCAAGAGCCGCTGCATTCGCTCTAAGAGACCTTACTGATAGATTCCTTGGAAGAGAGGTTTCAGAGGCTTCTGCGAGGGTCATGGATACCTTAGGGAGAGAGTCTTCTACACTAGCCGAAGCTATACAGCAAGGTGGTGATTATGTAGATGAAAGTAGAGTGATGGATCTCATCATTGATAAGATGCAATTCCTACTTGATGAGTATGGACTTAATAAATATCTATCTGGTTGGAGCTTAAGGAATAAGAACTGGTTCGATCAAGTCCCTCCTAAAGATTTTGACACTGTTGTTGAACAGTTAACTAAACAGTTTACTGATGCTGAGAATGCTATACATGCTAGAAACTTAAGGTTTACTGAAACTTTAAAACAAATAAAGAAAACTAAACCTCACTTCTTACGACCTTTAGTTGATGCATTTGCTCATACTAATGGAGATGTAGATACTTTAGCTAAACTTAATAAATATGCTCAAGGACAAATATCACCTCTAAGTATGTTGAAGAGTCCTGATCCTAAACAGATGAGTCTCTTTGCTAAAGCTACTTGGAGTGTTGTGATGAATAACGTTCTTAGTGGATTATCAGCAGCTAGAGCTATGGTTGGTAACACTTATCAACTTACACTAAAACCTGTTACACAGATATTAGGTCATGGTTTCTGGGGTGCTGTAGAAGGAGACTTTACAGGGGTCAAAATGACCATGTATGCTAATGGAGCTATATATGAAACTAATCGTAGAGCATTACGAGATGCTTTAACGATGATGAAGAAAGCCCATAAAGATCCTGATATGATGATTAAAGCTTATCGTAAGGATTTCCAGCTTCAAACTGGTAAAGAGTGGGATATAGCAGAAGGTATGAGAGAAGCATGGGAGATAGAAGGTAATTGGGGTAAGATGATACAACATGACTTAGCTAGTGGATTAAGAGATCTAGGTAGGCACCCAGCCATGAGATACGGAATGACTGGTCTAGTATTCCCTGATGCTTATACTTCTACAATGCTAGCTCAGTATTTAGCCAGAGTAAAAGCATACGATGATGTCTTTAGTGAACTTGGTTACTTTAAGAGATCTAATGTATTAGTAGCAGAAGCAAAGCATTATAGAAACTTCTTTGATTCTAATGGTTTAATTAAAGATGATGTACTTAGGGCAATTGCTGGTGAAGTACAACTTAACTTAGATGATGGTCTTGCTAATTGGTTAAATAAAGGTACTAATGCTTATCCGATAAGTAAATTCCTTATGATGTTCCCTAGAACGTCTAGTAACTATATCAAGAACTCAGCTTCTTGGACTCCATTATCATTGATACCTGGGTTTAATAAATATTCTAAGACTATATATGCTAGAACTACTGATGATATAGCAGCTGCATTAGCAGAACATGGTATTGATATGGCTACTACGCCTAATGCTATGGCTATCTTTAAAAACCTTAGAGCAGAGTATACTGGTAGAATAGCCTTTAGTGGTTTACTAACAGGTACCTTATGGCAATATGCTATGGCAGGTAACATTAGAGGTAATGGTAATTATAATGCATCAGCTAGGAAGAAAGAAAGAGATCAATTCGGATATGAACCTAAGACAATTAATATTGGTGGTAAATGGGTAAGTTATAAAGGACTTCTTGGTATAGAACAAGTGTTGAGTATATTAGGTGATATGGCATACTATGCTAAAGACCTGAATGAACCAATGCTTGCTAATTGGCAAGGTAAACTTGCTTGGACTCTATCTGCTAGTTTCTTAAATGAAACACCACTTCAAGGATTTGAACCACTTATTGCTGCTACTAACGGTGATTTAAGTGGATGGAATAGATTAATCGCTAATACTACAAGAGCCATGTTACCACTATCAGGTGGTGCAGGTGTGCTAGCAAATGCTATATCTAGTTCTCAAAAGGATCTTCAAGGTGAAGTTACAGAATATCTGAAGAATAGATTACCAGGATTTAATTTAATGTTACCTGAGCAGATTGATATATGGACAGGACAACCTTTAAATGATGTAGATCATCCATTCTTAAGAATGCTAAATGCTTTAAGTCCTATTAAAGTTAGCGGCACGGCCGAACCTTGGAGACAGTGGTTACAAGAAATCCAGTGGGATGGGCTTAGCAGATTAAGAAAAACTTCAGGAGGTAAATACGAGTACACTCCTGCTGAAAGAGAGTATGTTTATAAGAAAATAGGATCTTATCAACTTTATAAAGAGATTGAAAAGTTGATGAAAGTTAAAAAATATCAAAAGCAAATTGAAGCTTTACGTGCTCATAGAAGTACTGATGTTGATTCTAAAAATGAACTAATAGAACTTAAAAAGAATTTACTACCTGTTTATCAAGAAATAAATAGAATCATAAGGAATGCACAGAGAAGAGCTGAATTAGAGTTACTTTCTGATGCTAAATTCAAGCATATTGTAGAGACTATCCAAACACAAGATCATGTTGATCACTTGATTAAAGGTGGTAATGTAGAAGGAGCAGGGTATCTACAAAAGAAAAACTTAGAAAAACAAGAACTACTCCAATATGGGGGATCTCGATAAATAAATTATGGCTGTTACAGAACAATCGTACACAGGTAATGGCTCCACCACCAATTACTCATTCACATTTCCATATCTAAAGTCAACCGACGTTAAAGTTCAGGTTGATCAAGTGGTAACTACTGCATGGACATTTGCTAATGCTACCACGGTACAATTTAATACTGCTCCAACTAGTGGAGCCGCGATAAAAATCTTAAGAGACACGGATGTTGACAACCTGACAGCTACCTTTTATGCAGGTTCAGCTATAAAATCTGAAGACTTAAATGATAACTATACACAAAACTTATATAAGACACAAGAGATAGGTAATAGGTCATTCCAGACTACTGGTGACTCTACTATGATTGGTAGCCTCAACATGGGTGAGGATACTGTAATCAAATTTGAAGGTGCTACAGATAATGCTCATGAGACTACTCTTACTGTTGTTGATCCTACAGCTGACCGTACTATTACCTTACCTAACGTTACAGGTACAGTAGTAACTACAGGTGATACAGGTACAGTTACAGCTACAATGATAGCTGATGATACTATTGTTAATGCTGATATCAATGCATCTGCAGCAATTGCTGGATCAAAACTAGCAGCTGCTACTACTTCAGCTCCTGGCTCTATGTCAGCAGCTGATAAAACTAAATTAGATGGTGTAGAAAGTGGTGCTACTGCAGATCAGACTAATGCTGAGATCAGAGCAGCTGTAGAGGCAGCTACTGATAGTAATGTATTCACTGATGCTGACCATACTAAACTTAATGCTATAGAAGCTAATGCGACTGCTGACCAAACGAATGCTGAAATCAGAGCTGCTGTAGAAGCTGCAAGTGATTCTAATGTCTTTACAGATGCTGATCATAGTAAGCTAAATGCTATAGAAGCAAGTGCTACTGCAGATCAATCAGATGCTGAAATTAGAGCAGCTGTAGAAGCTGCTTCAGATAGTAATGTTTTTACAGATGCAGATCATAGTAAGCTGAATGCTATAGCAGCTAATGCTAATAATTATGTTATTACATCTGATTTATTAGATGAAGATAACTTTGCTTCTGATAGTGCTACTAAACCTCCATCACAGCAATCAACAAAAGCTTATATTGCATCCGTAGCTCAACCTCTTGATTCAGACCTGACAACACTTTCTGGTATGCAATCAGGTACTTCCTCTATTTTAGCTGGTGGTACAGCTCTTACCGCTACTCTTGCTCAAATTAACGGAATATGTACTAATACAGTAAAAGATACAAGTATTGGTGGCAGCTCTAGTCATGGAGGACTTGCAACTGGACAAGCTGTTAGAGAATATGTATCTTCACAAATTGCTCCAATAGGTGGTCTTGAAGTAATTGAAGATAAAGATTCCTTCCCTGAGACTATACCTATAGCT
>VTLG01015197.1_pt1 | contig 14908 bp, 25 predicted proteins | sample 4694571 | NCBI WGS metagenome assembly VTLG01 (sample SAMN12604809, study PRJNA352737) | marine metagenome | biome: ENVO:00000447; feature: ENVO:00000209|ENVO:00000569|ENVO:01000036; material: ENVO:00002151; isolation source: viral sequences binned using virsorter ...
CATAAAGATTCTGGTCATTCTCTGCAACATCTACTACACCAGATCCTGCTATAGCAGCAGTTTCATTAGCATAGTTAGCAGCAACTACAACACCGGAAGAATTCCAACCAGTCCATGTACCTGCTACCAGTACAGCTTCAGCACCATCTATTCCTTGAGCGCCTGTGTTCAATGCATCAATCATTGGAACATAAACGTCCTGCTTAATTTTCTTACCCATATGCTTAGGCATCGCGCGTACATCAGCCAAAGGCATAAAGTACTGGTGATCCCGAACAGCAATAAGGGCTTTCTTAAAATAATAGTCTGTAATCGCCTGTGGGCCTATAGCTGATGCAGTTCCACTGGCGGTGCTAGAAGGACTATTATATAAAGTTTCATTAGCCATTATATTGTCCTATTTAAATAGTAATAGATTACCGGGCAGCATACTTCTTCATAAAATCTTCATCTGACAGACCTAAAAAGTCATCCTCAGTTTTAGATTTTTGTGTAGTAGCTTGCTTGACCGGAGCTACTGCTTTTCGTTTTTTATTGCGATCAGCGTTAGCTTTTTCGTCAGTTTTACTTGATACTTGAGGAGTTCCTGTAGGATTATTAGTTGTATTCTGAAGAAAACCATTTTTATGCATATGCTCAGCAATTTGTCTATACGCGTCTACATCAGGAACACCTGCTAGTTTACCTAGTGTTTTTTCCTGTTGTAATACCGCGTTGACTTTTTCAAATACACCATTACCCATGTGAGCATTAATAATGCTAATTATTTCAGGATAATCTGAAATAGTAGCTTTGCTCTGAGGATCCCACTCTTTAGTTAAAACATTAATAGTTTTATTAAAAGTATCGGTATCTTTGATCTCATCGAGTACAGCATCTAAATTGTATTCTTTATCAGTAACAGAGTAATCTGTTGGCTGATAATCCGTAGGAACATCCTTGTCGATATCTAAAGGATCTATATCACTTTCTTCCACGAGCTTAGCGATAGCTTTAGGATTCTTCTTGGATAAATCAATTAGATTATGTAATTTCCCTTCGTCAAGAAGTTCATTTTTCTCTAACATCTTAATTAACTTCAGATTAGGCTTTAACTGCGCCATTTTCTTCTGATAATTAGCGCCCATCTGCATTAGACGAACGATATCCTGAGGATCCTTAACCTGCATATCAATGCCATTGGCCTTGAAAGGTTCAGATACCTTTTTATAAGCACTTTCGTAATCGAACTCTGTAGTTTCCGGAGTATCCTCCTTTGTTTCAGTCGAGTCTTTCTTACTAGTATCAAGAGATTCTGTCGTATTACTATCAGCGAAAGGTTCTGGCTCCTTCTGGGTATCCCCTTCAGGTTGGCTTACTTCTTCCTCAGTAGTCTCTTCAGTTTGCTCCTGTGCTTCACTTACCTCCTCTTCGGAGGCAGCAACCTTATTCTCATCAGTTTGATCTAATGATTCAATTTCTTGTTCAGTTGGTTGTTCTTCCACAACTGGAATAGCTTCTTTAGCTAAAAGTTCTTCGGGATCTTTTTCTAAGAATGCTGCGTCAGATAAGCCTAAAGAAGTTTGGGTCATACTTTAATCTCCTCAGCTAAAATTTCATCACGAGTTTCTTCATGTTCATTTAAAGCTTGGTCCATTTCAGCACCACGTCTCATAACTGATTCAATATAATTAGCTAAAGCTCCAATACCATATTGCATGTTATCAATTAATTTCATTTGATCAGCGTTAAGATTAGAACTTTTAGCCATAACTAACCTAGCTGCTTCTTCTTTAAAATATCCCGTATCAATAACATCTTTCCATGTTTCGCTAGCTGTTAACTTAACACAATTATCTCTTAACGCTCGTAACTTATTAGCCATGTTAATTTGAATTTCAACTTGTTCTAAATCAGTCATACTCCCCCTTACGTTTTAGTTAATGAATCAAATGCAGCTTTATCAAGATTAGATAATCTATCATGTTCTTTTTCACCCATTCTAGCTCGTCTATCTTGTTCTTTACTTTCCATATTTTGAGCATGTTTTTGATCAGCTGTTTGCATATCTCGTGCACTAGCAACCCCTGATTCTTTTTCAACAAAATCAAGATCAGATAAATCAGAACCACTATGCATCTGTCGTGCTTTAGCTTTTTCAGTTTCAGTTTTAGCAGTTTTAAGTTGAACATCCACCGTATTCTCTTGACCTTTAGCGGTTTCATTCTGAACTTGTGCTTGAAGTAATGCTAATTCAAGCTGAGCTTTTTGCTGTGCCATAGGATCTGGTTGAGGTTGATATTCAGCAATACGTTTAGCTAAATCAGGCATTTTACGTAATTTAGCAATATCTGCCAAAATCATCTGGCTCATTTCTGGGGGCATAGTATTACCCATAGTTTGTAGCATAAATGCTAATTCGCTACCTTTTTGTTCATCAGCTTCAGCAGTAGAAATATTAAGCTTGATATCATATTTCCCCCCTAAATCATTTCGATTAATAGCGATAAACTCTTCATTGGTAATACGAATAATTTCTTCATCCTCTAAAAATTCTGAATTCATTGAAATAACTTTACGGCCAATTTGGTTTAATCCATTCGAAAGCCTGCGTAAAATACCTAATTCACGTTTAGATGTGGCATCGAGCGCCGATCTAATACCTGTCGCAGTAACTCCTAATGCTTGACCAGAAATACCTTGTGTAAATGCTTTAACTCCTGTTAAAGCTTCGGCGTCGTTATTCTGCATATTTAGTACTTCTAATGCAGATCTAGGAATCTCTGGATATACTTCCATATGAAATGCTTGTTTAGGATCCACATTAGCATTAAATTTATAGTCTTCACCGCGTTCAAATTTACGTGCATTAGTTACATCAAGAGCATCTTTTCTAATACCTTGTTGCCCACTAGCGCTACGGCCAATAATATCAATAATGCCGCGAGTAACAGCACCCACGATTTTTTGATTATCTTCGATAAGAGCTGCATCTGGTTCTCCATAAATATTTTTACGTCGAGGTAGGTATTGAACTAATATAAAGGGGAGTTTATTATCTGGATAAGGATTTTCTTCCATTCTAATAAAAGTATCGCCTACCCAGGTAGCTACGAAAGGTTTAACCTCTCCAGTATCATCAATATCCCAATAACCCCAGTATTCACGAGCAATAACTTTCTTACGAGCTTTATCTTGAAATGTAAAAGCATCATCATCTGTGTTAACTGCATGATCTGGTTCAGATAATACTGAAGCGCTTTCAAAGTTAATATCATCAAGATTTTTATATCTTCCGTCTTTTTTAAGTTCTGATAAAGACGTCTCAAAACTATAAACAGCAAAATTAGCTTTTTCTATATCACCTTCACAAGTAGGATCTAATACTAGGTTATTATAGTCACATACTGTTAATACGGGCTGATTCTTAGTAGTAATAGTCTTTGTTTTTACTTTTTCACCAGTTTTAACTTCTTGTTGTATAGGTTGCCCATCTGGTCCTGCAACTACTTGTACTTCTAGTATATCTTCATACACTTTACGTTTGTCTTCTTCGAATTCCCAACCAACTCTTACAACTACAGTACCTTCATCAACAGCAGTTCTAACATATTCATCAATAAAAGCTACTTTATCCATACGGCAGTTAAGTTGATAATTTAACAACATGCCATTCTGTATTGCTGATTCTTTATCTTCAAATGTTTGAGGAGAGGTGTTAAATAGATCGTCTGTGGAAAGAAAGGGTTCTGACAAAGCAGCATATCTCCATTCTGCTTGTCTACGCGCCAGTCTAGGTACTAACTTAGAACGACCGCGTTTTGTATTAATAGTTTGATCGCCATCAAGTACCCTTAACCAAGCATCTACTTCATCAACATGAACTTGATGAGCTACTTGGGCAGATTCATGATCTTGTTTAAGATCAGCAAGACTGGGTGGGTTTTTCCAATCTACTAAAGTAGACTCTTTAGTTTCAGTCTTATCAGTATCTAATTCATCTTCTTTCTGGCTCATGAGGTATCCCCAGCTTTTTCTATATGTTTATTATAGCTACTGTACTCCCTCTTAAGATAATTATCAACTTTGTATATCTTAAGGCCATCTATTGTATCATGATAGTTTAAATAATTTTTAAATAGAGAACTAGTTACTCCTAAAGGTACAGAACAATACATGTCATCTCCTTGTACTACTTCAGATACGAAATATTCCCATACTTTAGCAAAATCTAATTTAGCTTCTATATTAGGCGCAATAAACAATCCTGCAATCATATAACCATTTAAAATACGATTAAATCTATAAAATAACGCAGCCTCTCCTTCTTGTATTATACTGCTATGGGCAAATATCATTTTTCTAATTTACCGCCAAAATAATTAGCAGCTTTTTTAGTATACTTTTGTGCTTCAGCATATGAATATGTTCGAGTAGCATTATGCATAACAAAGTTTTTTATTAGGCGCACTGTAAATTTGCCGTTACTTACAAATTCTCGCATAGTAGCTTCAGGAATTCCAAATAAATGAACAATCCAAATAAAGAAAACTGTCATACTTAAACTATCTAATTGTTCCATATTTAGATGCGAATCCATAGATGTAAGAGGAGTATACTCTTCTTCGTCTAAGTCTAATTTACAAAGTAAATTAACAACATTTAAAAATTCTGTATCTGTAAAATTAAACTTATCAGATGCCATATTCATATAAAGATATACCAAAAATTGATAGAATCCGCAACTTAAGACTATCTAGCTAATAATAAAAGGAATTACGTGCTATCACAAGTTAAAATATATAAACTCGAACACCATAAAACAATCCCAAAAGAAAAGGAGAAAACATGCAGGAAGAAACAAATCCTAAAGATGAAATAGGAACTAAAAAACCTAGATTTTACTCGGGTCTTCCTGCTAATGTAACTAAAGAAGTTACTATCGGAATTATGGAAGGAGCCATGAAATATGGGCGACATAATTATCGTATTGCTGGCGTTCGTGCTAGTACGTATATTGACGCGACGATAGGGCATTTATTTGACTATTGGGAAGGACAAGATATAGACCCAGATAGTAGTCTTCATCACATTACTAAAGCTATAGCATCTTTATACGTCCTGAGAGACGCTCAGATGCGAGATATGTGTGAAGATGACCGTCCACCTAGGTCAAATGTTGAAGGAGATAAAATTCGGTTACAAGCTATTGTAAATGAGTTGTTTAAGAAGTATCCTAATCCTGAGCCCGCTTATAAAGAGGGGGACACAAAATTAAGGAGGTCCTATGAGTAAAGCATGCATAACAGAAGCAGTTGCTTTAGCATTAAATACTAGTCATAAAAGCGCAGATAATATGGTAGAAATAGTTTTAGATTCTATTAAACAAGGAATTATAAATGGAGGTGTAATAATTCGCGGTTTTGGTAGATTCAGTACAAAAAATAAAACTAAACGAGCTGGTCGTAATCCTAAAACAGGAGCACCAGCAGTTATTAAAGCTCGACGAGTTGTTAAATTTAAAGCTTCTAAACTATTCAAAGATAAACTAAATAAGAACTAATAACATGATACATGAAGTTAAAGTTTTTAAACCAGGCAAGGATGGAAAATTAATAGAAGTAAACAGGATTCCTAGTGAAGAAGTTTCTATACTTCACTGGAAGAGTATTAAAATTGATACACATAGATCACCCTACACAGGAGGAAAAAGTTTAAAGAAAAATGTTAAATATCATCGTATTGGAGCTGATCAAAAAATATGTATCGAAGAAGACTGTACTCAGTTAGTTCAAGATGCTAGACGATTAACTTGCTCAGAAAAATGCAGAGATAAAAGAGCAGACAGACAAAAGAAAATACATGTAGAAAAAGAAAATAATACTAAAGTAACCTGTAAAAGTTGTAAAAGTATATTTATAGCTAGAAAAGATAGACTATACTGTAGTAAAAAATGTAGATATAAAAGGAGCTAATATGGGAGACCTAACGACTAATTTCAATAAAGAAGAATATGCTTGTAAATGTGGATGTGGGGAAGCCGATATTAAACAAGAACTTGCAATAAAAGTACAACAAGTCAGAGATCTTGTAGGACGATCAATTGTAATTAACAGCGGAGTTAGATGCGCTAGACATAATGGAAATATAGGAGCTAATGAAACCAGCAGTCATATAGGTGGCTGGGCAGCTGACTTAGGATACAAAGGCTCTGGTGAACGATATCAATTACTTAGCGCCGCTTTTCAGATATTTGACAGAGTAGGTATAGCTAAGACTTTTATACATGTAGATGTAGATGCGAATAAGACTGCTGGTGTAGTTTGGCTCTATTCTTAAGGAGAAGTTATGATTGGAGAATTGTCCGGAGATACAGCAGACTTCTTAAACGAGATTCCCTGGTTTGACGGTATTATCTATATATTAATGATAATGGGCTTGTATGTATTCTATAAGTGGGTAAATAGTAAATTTTAGTGTATTCTTGACATTGCCATAATATAGAAAATAGAAAGTACAACGAAAATAGCTATTGCACCTCCTAGTATCCAGAGAAATATTTTCACTAATACCCCTTTTTTACAACTATTTTCTTTTTCTTTTTAGGTTTACGCGGTGTAGTTGTATTTGTATTTTTAGGCTGCTTGTTGGGTTTTCTTACTTCATAAGGCATTATGATTTTCTCCTAAATCCCTTAAGAGTTTTTGCTAATCTGGCTTGTTGACCTGTACGACCTTTCTTCTTTGCTGCAGCATTCAGTGTCTTTGTAGGGATTTTCTTACCCTTTGGTGTACCAAGAGTCTTTCTCAAAGCTCCTGGTCTTTTAATAGCGTCCTGAATCCAGTTCTTCTTAGCCATAATGTTACTCCTCGGTTGCCATCAAGGTATTATCAATTACTCTGGTTGCTTTAGCTTTCATTTTATCAGCCATACTTTTGTGCTCTTTGCACACTTCTTTATATAAGTCATTATTTTTACTTACTTGAGCTAGATCCTGAGATACAATTTCTGGAGGATTACTTTCAAGTAACCATTTCTTAGTATCATCATTTAATCTAACCTCGTCGTACCACAAGCATTCTTTAGAATAGTAGTCATTAGCATCATAAAATCCCAGAGCAAAATTAGCTACAGGTGGTACTATTGATGCCCAGGGAAAACTACATCCCATCGAGAACATCAGGCATACCGCTACGAGTCCTAACTTTAGCTTTAGCTTCATCAATCTCTTTCTCCACTTCATTTTGAGCGGCCATTCCTTTAGGATGGTTGATATTATTAAATACATTACCCGCTAACCAATTGAAAATAGGCCATAGTGTCCCAAGCACTGGGATCTTCTGTACAAACCTATCAGGTAAAGCACCAGTGACTGCTGTGAATATAAGCACTATTTGTCCTACTATTGCAAACCATCCTTGTCCTTCAAACATTGCAGCTATATCCATGACTTATTCTCCTAAGTTTACTAGTGGAGGTTTAGGAAGTTCAACCTTGTACCAGTAATCTGGGTGCCTGACAAACCTCGGGCTACTCAAATCGTATACAGAATAGCAACGATTGTTTGGTGATCTAAATACCATCTCTTTATCATGTCTAGGTTTAAATGAGCAGGATACGGGAGCTGCATTATAGCTCACCTCTAATCCTGTCTCATGAATAATCTGTATTTGTGTAGGAATTTGATTCACAGACCAATTAACCAATTTATGTGGTGATGGTATTACAAGCATGATCGTTATGATCAACTCATTCATTTTTTAACTGCAGGTTTTCCTCTATCAGCACCCATCTTCCAAGTAGCAGCACCACCTATACCAAGCAGGCCCCATGCTTCTGCTGAAAAGATATGCCAACCTCCCATTTGACAGATTGTCATTAATACACCTAATCCCATCAATGCATAAGTTTTACCACCTGGCATTAATTTATCTATCATAGTAACTATAGTTGGAACCATTTTTATTCTCCTTTAGTCTTAGAAGTAATTAAATGTGTAACTATCATGTCCACATTACGTTCAATTGAATGAAGATCGTCTTTAGTTAATACCACTTTTTCTAAAGCAGTAATGCGGTCACTTAAAGTATCATGATTATTAAATACTCTTTTTGTTATAAATGCACCCATTAAGGCTAGAGTACCTATCAACATCTCGTTCAACTTATCCATCTATTCCTCACTTTGTCTTGCTCATTGCTGCTAATGGATTTTCAAGTGCTTTAGTAATTTTTTTATCCAGCTTCGTTTCTAACATTTCTATTTGATTATCCACTTTTTGCAGCTTATTGTCTACCTTTTGTAATTTATCATCCCAGCGCTTGGATGTATCAGCTATTAATTGTCTTACCTCGTTCTCAGCATTCCTCATTGCCGTTCGTGTTTCTAACCCATCTTCTCTAGAACGCTTATCTATTGCAGATATCTGATCTGAGAATAGATTAATATCCGTTTTCATGGTTGTTCTTATATCTCTCGTGGTATCTTGAGCTTCACTTACAATATCTTTTATAGAGTTAATTTCAGAACGAATTAATTGTTTGGTATCAGTAACTTCTATATCTAAGATTCCTAATTGCTTATCAAACTCAGAAAGATCCGGTGCTACATATGATGTGATCTGTTCCTTCATATCCTGGTAATCCTTATAGAATTCAAATCCGCCCCAAAGTCCAGCACCAAGAGTTCCTAATAAGGATATAATAATGAATAACTTACCACCAGTTGCTTTTATTCCGCCGTATTCAACTTCCATGATTATTTATCAAAGTTATATTGTGAATCAATCATTTCATTCATCATTATATCACTCCCTAATGAATAAACAGCACTTAAAGGATCTATTAGTGCTGTATCATAAGGAGTTTCACTAGTATAAAATGCAACATCCGGTATATCCTGTTGCTGATAAGAACGAAATCCAGGCGTTCCAAGAACACTCATTAAGGCTAATTTAGTACTATCTACATCCCCTCCTACCATCTGTACTGCTTGTAAAACTCTTGTAACTATAGCTTGTACTGCTTTTGCTTTGTCTGATTTAGTTTCTTTTGTCTCTTCTTTTTCTTCCTTTTGTTCTTTCTGTTCAGAACTAGACTCCTGCTCTTCAACAGCAGATTCCACCTCCGCTACTGCTTCAGCAACTTCTGCTACTGGTTCTGGTTGGCTATCAGCAGATGCCATACCTGTATCTATTTGAATTGATTCTATCTTACCTGCTACAGTTGGGACAGATAATGTGACTGCTGCTGGTGTCGCTGTTACTCCTACGCTAATAGTTTGTGTTCCACTAGGCGTTGTAACAGCGATATCCATTGTTGCTGTATCTACAGCAGATACACCCGTATCTGTAATAATATCATCTACAGCATTTGCAACTAGATCTAAGACAGTATCTTCTACAGCGTTAATAAGCTCATAGGTTGCAGTTAAGTTAATTGCATTAGTTTGAGGTCCTGCATATCCTCCAGATTCACTAATACCCTCAAGAATTAAACCAAATGTTGCAAGAGAATAGGCTAAGTTATTCTCTGGAACAACTAGTTGACTAGTTACAGTTTCATACGCGGAACCAGATGCCATGGTAAATTCTTGCGTATCAGAATAAGTAATAGTTCCGTCAGTTACCTTAATCTGTACAGTAAATGCATCCCCACCAACACTATTCCTATCTCTAACACCAATAGAACTATCCATAGTGAATCCCTGGAGCATTTGGTCTTCAGTCATAAACGTGTTGATATTATTGGTGATATCCCATTCACCACCATGGCTGTCCCAATAAACTATATCATCATCAGAACCCCCATCAGAGTAAATATCAGATCGCGGATCATATGTACATTCAGCATTATTTCTACCACAAACATGAGTAGCTCCGGCGCTTTTTTCTGTTACATCAGCAGTTGTTTCTGTATCCGCAAATGTCTCTTTAACTAAAAAACTAACAGTTAAAAAGTAGCTAATAATAATTGTAAATAAGAGTACTCTAATAAAAATCGTCATCTTCATCATAAGTGTAAGTCTTTAATGGGAATGTTGCTTCTATCTTTTCAACTTGTTCTTGATTCTCTGGTAGGTCTTTCCATTCATCATAGTCTGGTCTTTTAGTTGGATCTTTGGCCCACTCTTCTTTGGCAGCTTCTCCTATTTTTCCGTTAATAGGACATGGAGTACCGGCCATTTCCATTGCTTGGAATACTCTAATGTCCTGGCATAATAGTGATACAGAAGCTACTTTCATCCCCATACCATAAAGCGAACGTGCAAGTTTTAATCGTTCACAATTCACATCTGTAATGGTTTTACCCATAGAAACACCAAACCATGCAGATTGAGCTGCACCGCTAATACCAGTAGTACATACATCTTGATTGTTTATGATTACGTTAGGAGAAGCAGCTGTACTTGGAGTCCTGTCTACTGTAGTTGTACCAGTAACAGTTGAAGAAACAGTTGAGGAGCTGACAGTATTACTATCCGCAGCGTATACTAATGTGGAAGATGTTAAAAATATTAAACATATAATTATAAGGAGATAATTCATTAGGCATAATATATATTTCAAGCCCAAGCTAATGATGTGGCATGTATTTTAGTTTCTTTACTACCTACACCTTGATTATGAGTTGTTAATTTATATTTCATAGATGTTCCAGAAGTGATTCCTGAAATATCAACTTGTCTAGCAACCAAAATTCTTTTGTTAGTTCCCCAATCACCTTCATCAACAAATGTAACTGCTGTAGAAAAAGCTGATCCATTTCTACTTACATAACCTTTAATGTCTGTATTGACTGTTGCTGTACCTGCACCATCTTCTATTAACACTACCAAATCAGCCGTTGTTGGTGCTGCTTCTGCGGTTGTTGCTTGAGATTGAAGTGTTATATCAACTACTGTTGTTGATGTATATATTATAACAGCGGCTCCGTTTTTTGATGAAATAGATGGAGTTCCTGCATCTCCAGCATTATATCCAACTGGATAATTTGCGTGACTATCATTAGCAGCCTGATAAGAAGTAGATTGTGTATTTGTACCAGCAGTTAATGAAGAACCTCCAGCACCGCCACCCCAATGACCACTAGTTCCACCAGAACCACCACCGTAATATCCTCCACCGCCACCACCAGAACTAAATGTTGCATTATCACCAGTACCTTGTCCTCCTCCATTATAAACTGCTGCCGCAATTACTGCAGCACTAGGAGAAGCTCCACCTGTATTTAATGATCCATTACCACCACCTGGCGAGGCAGTTCCTCCTGCAACTTGAGTACCACCAGTTGCTGCTGTTCCTGCACCTGCGACTCCTGATCCACCAGTTGTTCCACCTCCGTAACCACCACGAACATTATTTGCACCACCGCCACCACCACCGGCTATTGCTAAAACTGTGTTTACTCTGTAAATTCCAGTTCCACCACCGCCACTACCAATATTAGAACCAGGATTAGAATGATTATAGCTACCTGCACCACCAACTCTTACGTTAAGTGTTTCACCCCCTGATACAACCACATTTCCTTCAATAAAACCACCACCACCACCGCCGGGTCCTGTATTACCTGATCCACCACCAGCACCCCAAGCTATAAAATTTATAGTTGAAACTCCTGCTGGAACAACCCAATTTGTGTTTGATCCTGTAAAAGAAAAATCAACTGTTTGAGCACTTCCAGTAGTTCCTCCAAAGAAAGCTCTAGTAGCTCCAGAACCAGTTGCGTATTCATTAGTAGAAGCACTAGCGTCTATACCACTATCATCAATGTAATCATCTATAACCTGATCTACCATTTGAAATTTTGCAAGAGAACTTGCTGCAGCTAATTTGAAAGCAATAAGAGCTTGGTTATATTCTAATTTGGATAGATCAACATTCGTCAATGAAGCGGAAGGTACAGCCCCACTAATCTTAGTCGCATCAACAGCTGTGACATTACGCATTGCGTCTGTTACTTTAGTTTGACTCATAGTTTATTCCTTCGGGTATTTATCTTTAACTGGTTTAATCATATCGGCTTTCCACGCATCTATTCCATCGTGGTAAATTTTATCAAGCTGGTCACCTATTGGAGGGTATTCTGCTTTGCGTTGTTCGTCATACGATAATTGATTATGCAAAGCCTTAGTCCATTGTTCATTCGTCCAACTACTTTCAGCAACTTCTAAATCAGATTTATCTATTCCAGAAAAAACTACAGCATTATCAATAGTTTTATCAGAGTGTGACTCTTCTCTAAAAATAATTTTACCAGTTGATTTTTGTTTAATATATTTCATCACACAATCCTCTGAATAGAAAATACTGAATCATAAGCTGAAGCAGAAAAATCAGCATTACTACCTTTATTATGCCAACCCCATACCTCTATGTAATCAGCAGCTGCTAAATCAAGAACACCAGTAACAGACGTATATTCACTAAAATTACCAGAAGCACTTGCATAAGATGTCAAAGCAGATGAATTATTTTTATAGATTTGAACATTCATCCGTATCCCATCACCAAGTGCCTGTGCTCCTGCAAATGCGGTAACTAAATATTTTCCTGCCTGACCCGATGGAACAGTATAAGCATATGTAGTTGTATTAAAATTACTATTAGGATCATACAATTCAGTATTAAAATTCAATTTTGTAATAGTTCCTGTGGCAACTGTTTGATGACTACCACCAATATGAGCACTTGCTCCGATTGGGAAAGAACTACCACCTGCTGTTGCCCAACTATTATCCCCACGCAAAAAAGTTGAGGCACTAGCAGTACCAGTAGCAGATAATTCAGCTACTCCTACAGCATCATCTGCTAAATGCGCATTAGCAACGGTATTTGTTGGCAAACTTAATGTATTAGCACTTAAATCAACAGTATCTCCGCTATCACCAATTACTAGAGTAGTGCCAGTTGCAGGACTGACCTTATTTGTTTTTAATTCAGACATAATTCACTACTCCTTAAGGTTTATCAGGCCATTCAACATCTTTATATACTGTATTACTCGCAGGTATATCTCTTAATGCTTGCCTGTAAATTTTCATTTCATCACTCATAGTAACATCAGACAAAGCATAGTAATCAGTTTCTTCTAATACTCTATTTCTATGTTCTCTGATTGCTTCCATTTCTCTAACAGGTGCTGCATCAGCCCACTCTTTTTCCTCTGCATCTTTAGCTGTTTCCTCTTCTGGTGTTAAAGGAATAATAACTCCATCAATCATTCGTGTTCTAGCCATACCATTGATCCTTATGAAATGTTATGAATGTTTGATTCCATAAAGTGAAACTCTTCCAGAAATAGTTCCACTCCCCGGTTTAATTAAAAATTGTGTTACTGCTATAGAAGCAAGTCTTTGCCCTCCGTGAGTACCAGTGACAGAGGCTCCAGATGACCCAATCCAAGCACTAACACCATAAACAAGCGGTCTTATGGAAGCGTGTGGAACAATGTATGCGATACAAGTAGCCCCTTCTCCAGACGCATTTCCAGTTCCTCCAGCAATTTGTATACTTGACGTTCCAGTTGAAGTTGATGCGGCATAACTGGCACTACTCGATTCTCCTCTAGCCATATGATAAGAATAATCACTACCACCGGAATCAATTCCACTAGAGTCTCCAAGTTGCATCAGCACAGCACTAACTCCATCGTCAGCGTTTATGATACCCGTGCAAACAGCTACATATATGGCATAAGTGGTGTCTATTCCAGTCACAGTAACAGACGATTGACCAGAAAAACTATTTGTACTGATAAATGTCCAAGCACCACCACCTGCTGCTGCCCAAGATGTAACCCCCGATCCATTTGTTTGTAGAAACTGGTCAGCATCACCATCATTAGCTGGTAGAGTTATTGTATAGTTAGCTCCTGAACTATGCGCAGGACTTTGAATAGTTACACCATGAGTATTCTGCTCACAATTAATCTTTATCTTGCCAACTGCGGATGCACCATCTCCTTCAAATGTAGGAGTTCCTCCACCAGTAGCAGGTAATATTGCGTCTACTTTTACTTTTGACATAACTTATTCCTTACGGTTTAGGGTACTTAGCCTTCACATCTGCCCTGCGTTTCTCTATGGCTGCCTTATCGTCTGTGTCGTATAGGGCTACTACAAGTTCTTCTATTGTTGGGTATTCTGATCTACGCTTATCAGCATAAGTAATAATATTATCTATCCAATCTTCTTCACTCCAATTCTCGTCAGCAACTTCAAGATCACTAACATCCACTCCATATCTTCTTGAAGCATTAACAATAGCTTGGTCAGAGTGTGGTACTTCTCTGTAAAGTGCCTTGCCATTAGATTTTTGTTTAATATATTTCATAAGCCTGACACCTTCCATACGTTAAGCCAAGTTCCACCATAAACTCCTGCCGATCCGTTCATATGTAATGTTTGTGTTGATCCTGAATTGTGCCAAGCCCATAACTTTAAATAATCGTCTTCGGCAAATTGGGCGATAGTTGTCCACATATTTACCTGCGGTGCTTCGCCTGTCCCTCTGTTACCAGTACCAGTAAATCCATCAGGAACAAACGCTTGAACATCATTTTTAGTTATCCAAGACTCATACCTACCTACCCCGGGGACACCCCAACCTAACTGCCAATGCACAAAATAATATCCATCACTAGGAATAGTATATAAATATGTACTTGTATTAAAATTACTCCCTATATCAAATGATTCTCTATCTAACTGTACTTGTGTACCTGTCGAATTTGCGACAGTTTTATCTACACTTAGGTCAGCGAAACACCCTTCAGTCCAAGCCCCACCTGCAGGAACTAAGTCTAACACCCCCTGTATCGTATCTTTCTTAGTATTACCGCTATCGGTAGCATCTCCATAAAGGAACGCATCAGCAGCCGTTACAGTTACATCCGAGAAATCACCAACGAAAGCATCTTTAATTAAT
>VTLG01002947.1_pt1 | contig 14906 bp, 29 predicted proteins | sample 4694571 | NCBI WGS metagenome assembly VTLG01 (sample SAMN12604809, study PRJNA352737) | marine metagenome | biome: ENVO:00000447; feature: ENVO:00000209|ENVO:00000569|ENVO:01000036; material: ENVO:00002151; isolation source: viral sequences binned using virsorter ...
GCGTAGGAGAAATATCAGATATTAAATCCGATAAGTCTTCCCTGATGCCTTTAGCATCATACGTTAAAAAAGTATTACCTACGACTGCCATAATTATTATTCCTTTAAGTTTATCCGTCTAGCAATGTTGCAAATAGAGCTGCTGCATCATCAACCTTCCCACTGTTTTTGAGGTTCGCTCTTAGCACTTGTTGCTTTCGGGTACTGCTTCTCTTTGCAGTCTCTCGACTACCAGGATTTGCAGTTTTGATTTTAGATTTTGACTTGGCCTCCCTAACTGCCTTGCCACGAGTTACTTGGTTGTAACGCATTCCATCACGCAGTGCTAACAACGCACGATGGTCTCGAACATCGCTGACTTCATCGTCAGCAAAGCCAAGGCTTCTAGCATACTCTACCACCAACTTCTGCTCATTGCTACGAACAGCAGGGTTTGACCATTCAGGTATTTTCTCCAGCATCAGCTTGCGTTCTCTGTCTAGCTCTTGTTGCAGTTCCTCGGATTGTTGCTCCTGAAGGAGTTGTTGCATCTTGGCATTTTCTTGACGCACTGCCTCAATCTGCTGCTCACGTTGACGTTCCATCTCACGCAACTTTAACCATTGTACAGGGTCAGTTCGCTCTAGTAATTCCCAGTCTACGTTTGGCTGATTAGAGGCTTCCATCTGCTGCTGTAGTTGCTGAAGCGTATTCGCATATTGCTGACGCTCCTGCTGAAGCTCCTGCTGAAATCCTTCAAACTCTCGTTTTTCATTGGACAATGCAGTAGTCTTCTTAGTGTAATCAGACTGTCTTTGATAACCAGAAATGAGTTCGTCCAGCCCTACGTTTTCTTCTTTGCCGTCAACAATCACTCGGTAGAAGTCAGCGTGGCCTTCAGGTTGTTCCTCTGATTCTTCTGACACTTCGTCATACTCGTCGGCAGAGGCTTCGGCTTCCTCTTGCCCTACTTCTTCATGCTCTCCACTCGCTTTTAAGTCCTCGACCTCAGAGTCCTCCTGCCCAGGTTGCTCTTGAGATTCGCCTTCAAACATTTCAGCGAAGGCTTGTTCAACCTCCCTGTTTGATCTGCGAGGCCGATCACTCCCATGAAGCTCATGGTCTAGGACACTTGTGTCCGCAACCTCTGGCTCAATCGGGTTGGTGATGGTTTGTTCGCTCATCATTATCTCCGTTTTTTAGCGGATTTTTCTTGCTTTCTTTCTTGCACAGTCCAGGCATCCACTATAGACCTAAGACCACGCACGACTTCATCTAATCCCTTAGATTGCATATATAAATTTTCACGTTCAGATGTTGCATTATAATCAGTCAGGTGCCACTGGGCCATCAACCCCTGTCTAGTGCTTTTAACAACCTCCTGAAAAATATCATCTTCTAGTATCTGTTTTGCTCTTAACCCTTTCTCTCTAATGCTCATCCTTCTTTTCGCTCCTCTTCTTCAGCCAACGAAGCTCTAAGCAGCTCCAGGTCTACCTTGCTTTGATATTTTTGTTCCAGATCAAACTCTCTTAAGGCTTGATCTCCAGCTATTCTCGCACGTTCACGCTCATCAATCGCTTGCTCCCGTTGAGCAGACTGCCTGACCTTTTCTTGCTCTATTTGCTGCCTTGCCTGTATATCCTGCATTTGAACTTGGAGATACTGCTGTTCAGGTGTAGGCTGTGGGGGTGGAGGTGGGGGTGGAGACCAGTCTTGTGGCAGTGGCTTGAAGAACTGGTTTGCATCTTCCCAACCTGCCACCTCTAGCATCTTTGACAGTGTAGTGCGATACTGGCCCAGACTTACCAATGGATTGTCGAGGCCCAGCTTGTCCATCATCTGTTCTTGTCGAGCTGCGACCTGATTCAACATTGCCATCTTTTCGTCTGCTTGGCCCGAACCCATCCCTACATTTACACTTACATCCATCGTAGCGTCCCATACCCTGGGATCTACTGGCACCCATTGGTTACGCAATCGTACCATTCGTTCTTGGTCTTGGTGTTCTATTATCAATCGTAGCAGACCTTTGAACAGAGGCTTGAAGCCCATCTCTGCAAACAAACGAGCTATCATTTCGGTGTGTTGTTCTGCACCTTTTATGGTGGCCATCACGCCAGCACGGGTCGTAGACTGCAAGACATCGGGGTCCAACCCTTGCGACGCTGCACTCTGACCTGTTCGCTCTGTTTTCATTTGGTCTAAATACTGTACCATTGGAAATGCTTCTTTCCCCAAGAAAGGAACGTCAAGCTGTTGTACCATTCCAGGTTGACGCATTCGTATTACAGATCCCACTTCAGGATTTAATACGTCATCAATATCCACCATGCCTTCGACTACACCAGTGCGTGGATACAAGGCAAATGCCAAGCTGTCCAGCATTCCACGAATGACGGCTGACTTGATCCGCTGTATATCTTTTGTGAGATCGGCCAGGTCACTACCAAAAAACAAGTGTGGCTCTGGATCACAGGCAAAGATAGAAAACGGAATGTCGCTCGCTGGCTCATTGTTTACGACATGATAGTTGTCCCCTACTGTGCAGATTTTTCGTAGCTCTGCAATCCCGTCACCATCAAAATCTATTTTGCACCAGGCTTCCACATACTGCACCCTGCGTTGATACTGTCCAAAGTCTATTGCTCCAGAAGTATCGGGATGTCTGGCGATGTAATTCTCATTATCTAAAAATTCTACCTGGTCGGTTGCGTACTGGGATACCATGTCTTCCTCGTAACCCATTGCTACCAAATCACTTACAGTGGCCATCGTCCTGTGACCTACGACTTGTGCATTCGCCATACTCGTCGCAGCAGCATCCACAAAAAATTCTTCTGGGGGCATTGTTTCGACACGCACCTTGTTCTTCGGCTTCTTCCTACGGATTTCAATGTCGTAGAGTTGGGGTACAGGCATACCCTGTATCTCCATAGTCTCCACCTGGTCTTGTGGTATATTCGGGTCTGGACGAGACTCTACAGAGACTGCTTCGACACCTTCCTCTTCTAGCAGTAATCCCATGGCTGCTTCGGGAAGTGCTTCAAAGCTATGAGTTGAGACCTCAATCGAATCATCCCACCACCACTTTACAATACCCGACTTATTCATCAGTGCATCTTTGAACACCGAATAAAATGTAGATACTGCATCATTGTCTTGCTTGAGAATATGATTTATGTAGTCGGTTGCTTGTTCAGCCTGTGCAATATCTTCAGGCCCACGAGGAACAAACTCCACGACTTTTTCTGTGCCGAAAAAGACACGCATAAGGCTAGGCAACACAGACTGCACACTATCACGCACATCTCTGCTGACTACTTGCGACCTACCCTGCACCTCATTGCCGAACTCATCACCTAAATAATATTTAGTAGATTCTGCTCTTAATGGGGATATTTCGTCATCAATATACTGGATGGCATCGCTAATGTACTGACGAACTCTGTTTTGAAGTTCGTCTTCACTCATTCCTATGCCAGCTTCGGTCTCTGCCTCGTCTATATATGCCATATTTTCCTGGGAAAAATTTGTCTTAAAAGATAGTCTAGTCTAGCTCTGAGTCAAATTCGTAGGGATCATCCATCAGCGTGTCTGACTCCTGCCCCTTTTTTTGCTGCACTTCGATACGCCAATTTCCACATTCGGGACAGCGATCTGGACCCCAGGATTCTTCCCTGGCTTCTACCCATCCACAGGAGACTTTTGTGCATCCATATATAAACATATTTTCATCCACCCAGACAACCTCGGCCCTAAGGCCGAGGCCATCCTCGGCAAGGAAACAAGTCGCAGTGCGAGAAGAGGGTAAGGAACTACGACTCATTTAGAAAATATGATTTTTTGTCATGCTAGACAATTCCTGCCAATGCCCGTTTAATCGGACCCATTTTTTTGAAAGTCTTTCCTCGTATTGCAATACCTGCATCACTGGCAAAGGTAAGCACGAATGCATCTGCTGCATCTGGACTCATAACCCCACGCTTTTTCAGGTCAGCCTTAGATTCTATCTTAACCTTGCCCGAAGAGGTGTATGTATAGCGAACTGTTGTCAACTCATCCTTCAACCTAGAGTCTTTCGGTATCCTCACATCTCTGCCTTCCAGCCATGCTTTAGCCTTGTACCATAACTCTGCTCTAAGATTCAGATACGTTTCACCACCGATTGCTGGAGATTCAGACACATTGATAGCCATAGCAGGAAGTCCTAGTTCTCGAAGTCGGTCTGCTACACCAGCACCTAAACCGATGGCATCCACCATGATCTCTATTGGTTTTTCGGGGACAGTTTCGTACTCAGCTTTGATAGCTCCCGTCAGTTGCATGGTGTCTAGCCCACGCCAAAGACGGACAGGCTCTGTGATTGCGTTGCCCTTGCGTTTACATAAGGCCGAGGCATCAGACCCAAATCGTGCAACGTCTACACCCCAGACTACATCACCATAGGGCGTAGCTTCTACATCTCTTTGCTCTGCACCTGACACTAAGTCCATCGGGATTACAGTATCGTCATCGCCAGCAGGGAACTCGCCTAGCACCCTGATGCGATAGGAGTTACTGGCTTCTCCGTACCTAAGTTTACATTCCTTGACGTATTCTTCTGAGACTCTGCCACTATCAAGGCAACTGACATGGAACGTAGTCCAGGTATCTGCTAGTCGTGTGTGCGTATCATAAAAATATCCACTGGTTCGTACTGGGTTGCCAGCCAACACCATTGTGGCGTGGTGGGCCGACATAGATCCACCAGCAGCTTCATACACCTGTTCGGGAACGCCACTTGCTTCATCACAGATCAATAACACATGGTCAGCGTGGACACCTTGCAGTGCGTCGGGCTGTTCTGACCTGGATGTTCTGGCTGATATGAAGTTGTTCTGAGGACGGGAGGTCATCTCAATACGATCAGCTCGTACAGTAAACAACCCTCTGTAGTCATCAGGTGCAGCACTTAACCATGATTTCAATTCAGGGAGTAGTGCATCGTGTAGCTGTGCAGAGGTGGGGGCTGTGACCACGACTTTAGCATCCCTGTGAACAGTGATCCACCATAGTGCCAACCAGGACAAGCATGAGGTCTTGCCTACGCCATGCCCTGACCTAACTGAGATGCCACGATCCCCACGAGCAACAGCAGACATTAACTGTTCCTGCCATTTGTCGGGGGTTGCTTTCAAAATTTTTTTGACGAACAAAGATGGATTTTTTCTCCACCTATCTTGGGCTTGTTTTAGTATCCCTTTGCGACTGAGATTCCCTGACATGGCTACTCCTCTTCTGCTTCCCTCCTACGCTCCATCTCTTCGTCTTTCAAGCTAGGGTATCTTTCAAAGACTGCTGCTGTAACTTTTTTTATTTCGGAATCAGTGCCGTAAGCCTTCACCATTCGCAGAGCGATCCTTGCTTGTTCAATATCCTGAATCGGATACCTACGTTCCTTGGGGTATACAAAGTCAGAATCTGGAAGCTCGTTACGCTCTTCAGTTGTTAGTCTAGCCATTATTACTCCTTAACATTTGCTAGGAGAGCCTTCATGTGTGCAAACGCTGCACTACGAGTCAGATGCTCCTTCAGAACTTTCCATACTCCGTTTTTTTTGACCTGAACTGAAGTTCCTCGAACTCTGTACGGCATGACTGTCCCTCAAAGATTTTTCTATAGGCTTGCTGCAATATACACAAGTTTGCCAATCAGTCAAAAGTTGGTAATGTCCACAGTGATTACAGCAGAATTTAATCTGCTCCGTCATAGAGGTCTTGAATGTCATCGAAGTATTCAGCGTCTACAAAAATAGGCTGGTCCTGGCTGACGTAAGCACACATCGTGTTATGCTCCAGATATTCCCTGGCCTCGACATCGGTGATGCCATCACGATCCATCAGAACCTTAATGCATTTATTTACACTGTAAACTAACCTTTGCTCCTGAGTAGCCACATCATAGGAACTGCCAATTAGTGCATCATCTAACCCATCAGCTTTTAGCATTTTTCTTTTTGCGTTTTGGCTTGGACTTTAGTAGTGGCTTTAGTTCGTCCAATAAGTCTGCCGTTTCATGCATGATCTTGCGATCAAGTTCGCCATACGGCAAATGCCTAGCTCGGCTTCGCAGCCTGTCGGCAGCAGACTCGACCCTCTCAAGCCTGTCTACTTCTGAAATACTCATTGTGTCTCCTTGCTAAGTTGACCCTAAAAATCCGACGTATATATATCTTTTAATTTGTTATTATTGTTTTTGTACCACTACTCTTTAATTGTACTTGGGAATGTGGCTTAATACAAGGGCTAAAGGGTGTACCAGTGGCGTTTCAGAAAAAAATAAAAATTTTTTGGAAAGAAATGGGGTAATGATGATTTGATCTGTGTGGGATACTCCACTCCACCCTACCCTTCTCTGCCCCAAGGGGGGCCTTCGGTTTTTGTTCGGTATCTGAGCTTTGAGGGTGCATCAACAACCGAGAGGATTACTTTCGGTTTTTCTTCGGTCTAACCAGTTCGCTGGTTCAGTTGAGAATGAGACTCAATCGCATATAGGACTGATCCAGTGGAAACAGCACCCCCCCCTAGTTTTTTGGAATTGTTGTCCAGACAACAGAAATGTTTTAGAAGAAAATTGTTGTCCAGCCAACACAAACCAGTTCACGAGAAAATTGTTGTGTAGGCAACACAAACCAAAACTGACAAAGTTCATGCTTGAGTTTTAATATTGTTGTCCAGACAACAGAAACTAAAACCAACAGAGTTTATGCTCAAGTTTTAATATTGTTGTGTAGACAACAGAAATGTTTTTTATGGTTCTGGGTTCTATGGTTCTGGGTTCAGTATATTTTCACGCACCTATAGTGGGAACTAGAAAAGCGAAAAAAGGTATACAATTCTTCCCCTATTCTTCTCATATGCTACCAGCCTCAACCAATCCCGACCAATTTGCTAAAAATAGAAATGGCTTATCTACGCCACTTTCAGCCCATTCACAAACATATTTCTTTCCAGCCCTTGCAATCCTATATAGAAAGGGTTCTATTATTCTCAAATAGGACAACATCATCACAACAGATAAGGACAAAACAAATGAAACCTCACTACGTACTTTTTAAGCATGATGAGCCTAAACCTTATCGTGGAATTTATGAAATCTACAAGAGTTACAACGAAGACATGATATGGGGAAGTCCTAGATATGAGGTACTGGGATTTTTTGATAGTGTCAAAGAAGCTAGAGACGCAATCGCACTAGATAAGAAAGGACAAAACAAATGAGAAAGAACACACAAGCAGTACTCAAGGCATGGCTCACCAAAAAAGCCAAGGGCAACAAAGGTGATAGCATTTCAACAGATGGAAACACTATCTACAGCTATAGAACTGCAATAGTCGTGAGAACTCCCGACTACTCCAAGGAGATAGCAGAACTAAACAAGCTAGGGTATCCATGCACACAAAAGAGCTTTGTTGATGCCACGATTAACAGAACAAAATATTCCAGCACTACCAGCGGACAACAGAACTCTATTGTTGCCTATTTTAAGGCTAATGACATGAGCTATAGAGAAGAATACAGCATAGCCATAGGGTCAACGGATTTAGGATAATTAGCCGTATTAGGGGGGTGCGAGTCCCCCCGTATCCTTTGCAGTACAGAAGAGAAAGAAAAGCAGAAACCAAAAACTAAAAGGACCAAATGCTAAAAAATAAACAAATGAATTTCCGACTAAAGAATGGGCAATGGAGAACATATGCAGGTCCAGATTCTCTAAATTGCATCAATTCTTTCCGCCCTGTGATACACTGTTTCACTACTCGCCCTTTTGTACTGAAAAAGGGACGTGGTAAGAAGGACATAAGGATATGGTTAGTGGGCAATAGTATTCCACAATTAATAGATAGTGAAACTCGTATGGCATTTATCAAAAAGATTTATGCTGAAAAAAATCGAATGATAAGATCATTTAACTATCATAGTGAAAGGTTCCAAGTATTTTATACTCGCAGTTCTGCTGTGAAGGCTTTTGAAAAACTGGTAGCTCTTAGGAATAACGAGAACCTTGAAGCTAGAGGAGAACTAACTACAGCAATCGAAAAGGGCGATATAGTAACAGCTAGACAATACCTATAAACTAAAAGGACCAAATGCTAAAAGAACAGCCGACTTTCTACAGAAAAAACAACTACGGAACGGAACACTTTTATCCAGCTAACAAATCAGCTCAAATGATTGTGGAAATAGCTGGAACGAAAACCCTAGATCAAAGAATGATGGTGAGACTCGCAACAGTCTACGCAGTAAAATTTACAGAAGTTTTACAGTCTCAAAAGGAAATTTAACCAATGAACGCAATCAATACGGAAGACACGACAACAAGGGAGCAGTGGCTTAACGCTGTAGCTCACAAGCTGGACACTGTAGCTTTCACCCCCAATGGCTACCCCTTGCCAGCAGTCAAGATTTCTTGTTCGTGGGCATTAGGTGGAAAAGCAAAAAATAAGAAGACACTGGGCCAATGCTTCGCTAGATCAGCCAGTGGAAAGGGTTTGAATGAAATTATGATAGTCCCGACTGTTGAAGACTCTTTTGAGATAGCAGACACGCTGGCACATGAATTAGCACACGCTGTAGACGATTGCCAGAACGGACATAAAAAAGGCTACAAAATTATCTGTGAAGCTGTCGGGTTGGATGGAAGTAGCAAATACAAATATGCCAAGGCTGGAGAAAAATTAACGGAACAAATCAAGGACATTCTCAAAGAAGTGGGAGATTATCCCCATTCAGCTATAGACGTGAGCACAGTGAAAAAGCAGACTACTAGAATGGTTAAAGTGGCTTGCACTCTTTGTTCGTTCAGCTATAGGACCAGTAGGAAGAACATAGAAATGACAACAAACAACACTTGTAACGGCTGTGGGGAAGACTCCCTAGACTTCTTGCAAGGTCAAGGATGAACAGAGCGTTTAAACAGTCTAACCAAAAGGTTGTGCAAGATTTAGAAGGTTATTCGTTATACAAAGTGAGGGGTGGAGATACCACCCCCGAAATGAAGTACAGACAGGGAAACAAGATGCAAAAAATCAAATTGGCAGACATGAGCAGTGAAGCAAGGATTCACATGACCACGGCATTCTTAAAGGATACTAGTATTTTATCCTTTGATCGTGGTTTTAGAAAACAGGTGCAGAACATTGAAGGTTGGCACGATTGCATCGTGAACCTTTACGATGAGGAAGGCGAGCCTAAGGACGTTCTCCAGTGGTATCTACTGGGTGACGGCTGGGTTTCTATGCCCCTTATGAATATGGGGGAAGTAGTCGCTGACCTTGGTGAAGCCGTCTACTGGGGACGTACTGAGACTGGGCAACCACTCACCCAAGACTCTACGATTCAGCAGTTGGCCTATGACTACACAACAGCAAGTAAAATACAAGATTATGTCAAAGGGGACAGTATACGAAGCCGAATGTACGGCTGAGTAATATCCAGTGAGGGTTGGGGAGGGTCAAACCTCTCCAGTCCATTGCACCAAAAAAGAAGAACCAACAACCAAAAGAGGAAAGAAATATGAGTTTTTCCCACGGAGAAAAAAGAGAAGTTGTCATTGAAGTACTGAGGCCACTATATAAACAGTTAAGGGAAATGAATAACGGAGAATATCCTTGGAGAGAATCTTTTTCGGATTCTCTCTGGATAGAGGCCAACTCCACTACACTGCAATATTGTGCCGACAACCTTCAAAGGTTTTACCAGCTTAGAAGAACTATCAACGACATCAAAATTAACTTTAACGAAAAATACCCAACAGCTAAACGCCTAACAGATGGCGAATCTGGGTACGATCATTTCTAGTCGGGGTTTAGGAAAGTCAAATTTCCTAAACCCAATGCAGTACAGAAGAGAAGTCAAATCAATTTAGAAAAAGGAACAGACAAATGCCCAAGACTTTAAAAGAGGAATTGAAAGAGTGCTATAGATGTCTGAGAGAGGCTCATAAAGAAATAAGAGAATTGCGTGGGAAATTGGAACTACTAGACGAATTGAAACAAATTATAGACGAAGATTGTAACGTGACTCTAGAATCCATACTAGAAGAAAGAGCAGTTATCTACACCTCAAGCCTAGAAAATTAGTATAGAGCGTTTAAACAGTCCAACCAAAAGGAAGGAAAAAGAGAGATGATTACAACACAACGAACACTGAAAATCCAAGTCCCTACAGAGTGGGCTAATGAATGGCCTTGCAGTAAACTGGCAGGTAAGGAAATAAATGTAGCTGTCGATTGCCTATGTGAAAATAGTTGGGATTTAATTGACTACTGGATTACGGACGGACCTTACTACATAGAGGATCTAGAGGGTGCAGAACTAACGGCTGTCGTTGAAAGGCATCTAGAAGAAACAGTTAGTGAAGGCCGACAGATTCCCGAAAGAACAGAGCGTTTAAACAGTCTAACCAAAAAAGAGAGAGGATAGGTATATGTACGGCCAGGACGATTTAATGGCGTTGGCTCTGCTGGTTTGTTTTATCGGGTTCTTCATTCTAGCAGGAATTGTAGAGTGGTTTTTGATTCACAGAGACCGAAAGGACTAACCAAATAGGAAACTGTTGTCTGGGCAACATATTTATCCGAAGGCTTGATATTTACCATTTGCGAAGTAGATTATCCGTTATAGAATGAAGGACTAACCAAAAAGGACAGACCAATGCACGAGCGATTATTTCACCGAAGCACAACACACCAGGAGTTGCGAGACAGCCTAGCGAGTTGTGTGCGTGACTTGAAGCGAGACTACCCACAGATGGTTCAAGAAGACATTGCATACGACAAGGGATATCTGGGGGCGATTTTACACGCTATAAAGATAGAACTAGATAACACTATCACTTCTGGAAAAATTCACGACATTCTGAAACATGACTACAAGCAAGCTGTACGCACTGTGCAACTACTCAACTTCTAACTGAGGGACTAACCAATGGAAGCAATTAAAGACAATAAACTTTTTCGGAAGACTATGAATAGGATCTTGCTCATAAGTCTGGGGGGCAAATTTATGGGAAGGAAAGAGCTTGAAGCATCACTGAAGGAGATTGAATACAGTATTGAACACTTAATCTTAGAGGCAAGGGAGAACAGATGAAAGATACTGAGGCACTAAGGCTAATGATTTTTTTACAGCAGAAGTCTAGGCTGTCGATAGCTGAATGGATGAACCGATACCTAGTAAGAACTATCTCCTCTTGGTATCGGTGGCACAACTCTGGGGACAACATCCCCGAAATAGTCAAGAAAAGACTATCCGAATTAAACGAGGAAGAGATGGAAAAAAGACAATTAGCATTATCGGCTTTTCAACTGAGCAACGAAGAATTAGAGAAGATGAAAAAAGAATTTTTAGGAGAGGAGAATCGGGATGAGAATTAACCGAGTGTACGAAATAGTGGGAGACGAGACTATTCGCATAGAGAAAAACCCTAACAACACAAACAACATGATGGTCTCATCGACAACAGAAGGGGTACTGGAGTTGCACATGGTACTAGATGAGGAAGAATTTGCGTCTTTAGTGTTTGCTGTGACGAACCTGATGGAATGGGATTTGGACAGGTCTAAGATGTACAGAGACTTAATCGGAAAGGAGAACTAAGATGGCACTTCCAGCACACCTAAAAGACTACGTTGAGGTTAAGGATAGGCTACCCACTTTCTTAAAACAATTCCCAGAAGGCTGTGTAACCTGTGAGATCATCGGAGACCCAGATAAGGTTTTTGAGAGAACACCTAATGCAGTTATTGTGAAAGCATCGCTATGGGAAAACAGTGACTCTAATCGCCCTCTAGCTGAAGGCTTTGCACAAGAGTATGCTGAAGGCCGAATGTCGAACAGCTTTGTAGAAATTTGTGAGACGAGTGCCATCGGTAGGGCATTAGCAAATATGGGCATCCAGGGCAACGAAAAGAGGCCGTCAAGAGAAGAAATGATGTCTGTGGACAATGCCAATAATGCATTTGCCGAAACAACCATAAAACTACAGCAGTGTCTGCATGAACTGGAGAATGACCCTCTATGTAAACTGTCTGCTAAACGTATTGGACAAGGACTAAAATTGCTGAAGGTAGCTGAAGAGCTAGTAGCAAAAAAGGACAGCGATAGGGACATCAAACAAAAGATGCAACGAGCGATAGACACATTAACGAAGGAAAACCTGGAGAGCAGAAATCGTGGCTAAGACAATGAATTTAGTACAATTAGCAGGAAACATTGGAAACATAAAGCCCTTTGGAAAAGATAATGCTGGGGTCAACGTATCGGTGGCAACCCAAGAGCCAAGAAAGGAAGGCAACGACTGGGTTGAGGATACTGTGTGGCACAATGCAACGGCTTATGGTCATACGGCAAAATACATTCAAGACTATGCCGACGTCGGTGACTTTATCGTTATCAGTGGTAAGCTGTCAGTGAGAGAGTATACAGATAAGGATGGCAACAAGCAAAAACCTGTAAGCATCTCCATTAAGGACTGCGTTCTGAAGAGCAAGGGCGTGAGCAAGGGACAAGAACAGGCAGACAGTAGACCGAAGCCAGAAGGCAATACAGATCCAAATGATGACCTTCCATTCTAATGAAGGAATATTTACCCTCTGAGAAAGAGGTTGAGAGTTCGATTGTGAAGCTGTTACGCCAACTTGGATTCGCAGTCTATAAGAACTCTCAGCCTAGAGTACCTTTAGTCACTTCTGGCATACCAGACTTGATGGTGTTCTGTCCCAAGTCTAAGCCAGGGTATTTCTTCCTGGAGATAAAGACAGAGCGAAAGGGGTCTAAACTGAGGCCAGCACAAGAGGACTTCCAAGCTGAGTGCGTAAGGGCAGGGATCGAATACAAAGTATGGCGTAGCGTGGACAAGGATTGCTGGGATTGGCTAGTAGAGGAAGGATATGTAGTGGAGTCTAAATTGTGAAAGAGTTTATTCCTCAAGTTAAGATTTTACCAGGAGATTGCATGAAGACTCTGCGATCTATAGAACCCAAGAGTGTCAACACCTGTGTCACGAGTCCCCCCTACTGGGGGCTGAGAGACTATGGCGGAGACGGACAGTTGGGACTGGAAGATAGACCTCAACAATATGTGGACAATCTTTTAGAAGTTTTCAGAGAGGTCAGGCGTGTACTAAGGGATGATGGTACTGTCTGGTTAAATTTGGGGGATAGCTATCAACTGAACAAACAAATGGTTGGCACCCCTTGGCGTGTAGCTTTCGCACTACAGGAAGACGGCTGGTATTTGAGGCAGGACATCATCTGGCATAAGCCTAACCCAATGCCAGAGAGCGTACAGGATAGATGCACTAAGGCACACGAATACATCTTTTTATTGAGTAAGAACTCCTCATACTATTATGATTTTGATTCTATAAAAGAGAAGGCCATCTATGCAGGAGCTGAAATCACAACAGGACCGAAATCTATGTCTAAGCGTCAAGCAACTGGCAGAAACATTAAGCCAAGTGGAAATGCGTTGAATGACGTTATCACTGTGGCACAATATCGGAATAAAAGATCAGTATGGACAGTTACGACAAAGCCATATAAGGGAGCTCACTTTGCAACCTATCCACCAGAGCTGATTCGTCCCTGTATCATGGCTGGATGTCCAGAAGGTGGGACAGTTATCGACCCATTTGCAGGTAGTGGCACGACAGGCATGGTGTCGGCACACAATGATCGCAACGCTATTCTTTGCGAGTTGAATCCAGAATATCAAAAAATTATTCGTAACAGGCTCGGAAACGATATGTTTATAGATGTGATTCAATTATGAAGGGATATGTAGTGGAGTCGGAATCGTGAATGAGTACATCCCCAATGGCTTTGTTATTCTCGCTAGGAATATCTGTGATAAACCACTGTTTTCCAATCCAGAATATTTAAAACTGTGGATCTACTTGTTGACTAATATGCATACAAGAGACGAACCCTACATCATTGGGAATACTGGCATCACGATTGAGTACGGCCAGTATCTGAGAGCGACGAGGATCATCTCAAAAGACAACGAGTACATGGAAGGAAGTCGGTATAAAAGTTGGGGACACACTAAAGTCCACAGAATGTTAAAAGACTTGGAAGCCAACGGCTCTGTTACATTAGAGAATTTGAAAAACTATGGAACGCTAATCACAGTGATAAATGCTAGGAAGTATGCCGATTTTGAGAATTATCGACACAAGATTGAAACGCTAGATGGAACGCCAGTGAAACGCAACTGGGACAAAAACAAAGACTATAACAATTATGAAGAAAAGAATACGTCTAAGAAAAAGAGTACGTCTAAGAAAAAGAGCAACCACAAGAGAAAATATTCTGATGATTTTCAGAAATTATGGGAAACACATACGAGGGGGCCGAAATGGATGGCCGACGATGAATACCAGATAGCCCTAGAAGCAGGGGTGGACACTGAGACACTACTCTCTGCACTGAAGGCTTATGTGGCTGAAGAAGTTACGCCAGAGTTTAAGGGAGAGCATTTGCATCGGTGGATCAAGAACTGCCGATACGAAGAGTACCAAGAAGAAGTAGAAGACAACCAAAAAATAGGGGGCATCAAATTGATTTACGACTTACCACACCACTTACGATGAGCAACAGAACGGCAGTAATCCATTTGCAAAAAGTCTTAACTAAGTGGAAAGGCTTTGGAAAGGATAGGGAGTATATTTGCACCCTTAGAGAGCTTTTGGGAAAAAGGTTTTATGTTAGCAACGACTACACTGTAGACAGCAACTTGATACCCGACGCAGGGAAGTTACTGCATACTCTTCGCAAGCTAGAGCAGGGTGGGTGGTGCAGAGTAGTGACTCACAGAGCAGAATGTGGACCGACTGAGATACTGGTGTACCCGACATGATCGGCAATAAAGCACTCCAAG
>VTLG01004718.1_pt1 | contig 14906 bp, 19 predicted proteins | sample 4694571 | NCBI WGS metagenome assembly VTLG01 (sample SAMN12604809, study PRJNA352737) | marine metagenome | biome: ENVO:00000447; feature: ENVO:00000209|ENVO:00000569|ENVO:01000036; material: ENVO:00002151; isolation source: viral sequences binned using virsorter ...
CCATAATATTTCGCCACCTCATGTGGAGTCAATGGTCTATTATAGAATGTAATCTCATCAAATCTACCCGAAATATTATTCACTAACTTATGATCAGTTCCAAACCTAATAGGATGACCACTAACTATTGGTCTTGGTACATCTAGTTCCCGAATATGCAATTGTCCTTCCCAATACCCCATCAGTGTACGATTAATTCCATCATAGACAACTACATAATGATTGTAATCAAATTCTGGATCATGCATAAAAAATTTATATCTTTTGTCACCAAACCTCAAATGGGTGGTATAAATAGGATATTTATAAATATGATCTTCATCCAACCCATCAATAATTTCATCTTGCCATCGTCTTAATCCCTCATTCCAATACTCAGTAACAATTTCAGTTGTTATGTACATTGCAATTTTATCACCCCACGACCAAAAATAATTATTATGCAAAGTCCATGGCCCAAATCCACGTTTAACATCAAGTCCAACTGTACCAAACCCACCTAGAAATCCTATAGAAAATGATTTAGAATTGTACTGAGATATGAAAGGTATTTCCATCCAACTGAATCCATCTGCACCCAATATTTGTGCTAAATTAGACCACCAGCCTTCATTATTGGCCGTACCATCAATAATTTCAATAAAACCAAAAACCTTCATATCATTTTTCCCTACTTTATCAGGAAAAATTGGATCACCAGTTTGACTACCTTCAAAGTCATAAAAACTGACTATTCCATTATTTGGTATCCGCATACCATCATAATGTTTACCATATGCATTCAATGTAAAAAGTAATGATAAAAATAAAAATATAGTTACAACACCGACCAATCGTATAGTTGCTCTTTCCATTTTTATGCCTCTAGTTTACTAACTCCCCTCTTGCCCACAATATTGTAAGGCGTTCATTTTCTTTATATTTATCTAATTCAGCTGATAGTTCTATTATCTTCTTTTCTAATAGAACTATATAATCATTAATACCTTTTTGAGATGCTAATGCGTCATCTATCCAATCTGGTCTTTCTAAATCTATCATACTGTAAAACTCTCCCCACACCCACAAGTACTATTAGCATTAGGATTAACTATCTTAAATCCCGTGCCATTCAAACCACCTTCAAAATCTATTGCAGAACCTGCCAAATACAGGATACTGCGATTATCAACAATAAGATCGATACCACCGACATCAACAACCTTATCAGCATCTCCACCATTATCGAACCCCAATTCGTACATGAACCCCGAACAACCACCGCCTACTACTTTAATTCGTAACCCTTGGCTGTCGTCCTCTCTGAGTTCCATTGCTTTTGTTTTTGCTATACTAGTTATGGAAAGCATTACCTACTCCCATAAAATCCTGTATCCTTAATTGGTATATGTGGTTTAGAACCGCCATTAGTTGCTTCATCCCCTGTTAACATTGCTTGATGTTCTGCATCTGTACAAGACCTATCCAATGGAACGCCTTCATCAGTATCTACATGATCATGTCCATGCTCCATAAAATATTCCATCAATTCCTCTCCACTGATATCTGCAAGAATCAAATTATCAGACAATTGTACACATGGTTGATTTGACTGACCAGTTTTCTCTACCATTTCTTGGAAATTTTCTGGTATATTAATTTGACGTTCCTCATACTCAATACCATACTTTGCCAAGACCTCTCGTACTCCACGACTCCAACCGCATTGCTGCTTTAAGTATGCTATAACTGCCATTATCCTATACTCCCTTCCATCTGTAATTGTATTAATTTATTTAGTTCTACTGCATATTCCATTGGCAGTTCCTTCACCAATGGCTCGATAAAACCATTCACAATCATTGCCGATGCATCTTCCTCAGATAAACCACGACTCATTAAATAAAATAACTGCTCTTCACCAATCTTACTTACCCTTGCTTCGTGTTCAATATTGACCTGATCATTATCAACTTCGATATATGGATAAGTATCCGACTGTGAATATTCATCCAACATCAGTGCATCACACACTACATTGGACTTACTATTCGTTGCATTCTCACTTACCTTTATCAACCCCCTATATGATGTCCTTCCACCATTCTTACTTATGGACTTGGATATAATTTTAGAAGTTGTATTTGGTGCATTGTGTACTATTTTACCACCTGCATCTTGATGCTGTCCTTCTCCTGCAAATGCAATAGATAACACTTCACCATGTGCACCTTCACCGTTCAAATATACACTTGGATATTTCATTGTGACCCTGCTGCCCAAATTACCATCAACCCATTCCATCACTGCACCTTCTTCTGCAATGGCTCTTTTAGTAACCAAATTGTATACATTGTTAGACCAGTTCTGTATGGTAGAATACCGCACCCTAGAGTTCTTTTTACAAATTATTTCAACCACTGCACTATGTAAGGATGCACTGGAATAAACAGGTGCTGTACAACCTTCAACATAATGTATCTGTGACCCTTCATCAGCAATAATTAACGTCCGCTCAAACTGACCCATACTCTCTGAATTAATGCGAAAGTATGCTTGCAAGGGATAGTCTATTTTGACCCCTTTCGGTACATAGATAAAACTACCACCCGACCAAACCGCACTATTCAATGCAGCGAATTTGTTATCAAATGAAGGAATGACATTACTAAAATATTCTCCAAAAATCTCTGGATGCTCTTTAAATGCTGTTTCTGGATCGGAAAATATAACCCCTAATTTGGTCAATTCTTCTTTCATGTCATGATAAACTACCTCAGAATCATATTGACCACCAGCACCAGAAAGGAATTTCTGTTCTGCTTCTGGTATTCCCAACCTATCAAAAGTTCTCTTTATATCATCAGGAACATCATCCCAATTTGTTTCGGACTTTTCCGTATGAGAAACATAATACCGTATGTCGTTAAAATCTAATCCAGACAAATCTGCACCCCAAGACAAATCTGATTTCTCTAAAAATATCTTATAAGAATTTAAACGATAATCCAACAACCAACTCGGCTCATCTTTCAATTCAGATATTTGCCTGATAACAATAGGACTCAAACCCTTATCAAATTGAATTTTAGGTTCAATATCATCTGAAAATCCATATTTATAATCAGTTTGTTGTAGCATTGAGTCTCCCATATTTCTATTTATTCTTTTTGTATGTACTTAACTCATTTTCTAACTCTATTATTTTCTGCTCTAACTTGTCAACACATTCCTTTTCTAAATAAATATCGTATAATTCGGTTAAACTGTGACCCTCTATCTCTTTTTTTAGACACTCTAATTTTTTCTCTATCGTTTCAATATAATCCATTATTTGCTTTGAACTATATTCCCACATATACCTAATATACCCCATCGGTCTTTCCATTTAATTTATCCTTACAAACCAAATCTTGATTTATGTGCGTTATAGTTTTGAAGTATTTCTGCTGCTGTGAGTGCTCGGTTGTATATTTTAACTATAGATACTTTTCCATCAAGGCCCCCTTCAAATCCTCCATTGTGTAAAGCCCCAATAAGATAACCAGATGGATTATATGAAGTACCTGCTGTATATGTAAAAGTAGTACCAGTATTTACTCCATTAAAATATCCTCTGGCTGTTGTACCATCAGCAACACTAGTCAACATATACCATACGCCTGCTGTAGCAGAGACAACAGCATTACCACTATCCCAATTATTAGCAGATTGTATACCCCAAGCAAATTTCGTAGCAGCTGTTACCCCCATATAGAATCGTTTTGAATTGTGGCCTCCCATTACCTGATTTTCAATAACATCATAATTCACCCATATTTCATGAGTAGCATCTGTATGAACAAAATCAAGTTCAGTAGTAATTCCAGTATCCACATAATCATCAACGCCATCAAATGATATACTACCACCATCAGCACTACTAAAAGTTGCACCGCCTGTCAAAGTTCCAACAAGACTCCCAGCCAAGTCGTACCAAGTATTTCCACTGCCTGGATAACTCTGTACATTACCTGCATCAAAATACATAAATAAACCATCCGTCACCACATTTGGCCCGTATACTGAACCCATTTTATTTCTCCTTATAAACCATATCTTGATTTATGTGCGTTATAGTTTTGTGTCAATTCTGCTGTTGAAAGTGCCCTGTTATAAATTCTTATCGTTATAGGGCCGATTTTGCCCAACCAAGATTGGACTATTTCAAAATCACCATTGGCATTACTATCATATTCTTGACCTACAACAAACTCTCCAAATGTGCCAGGCACGGTTAAGGCTATACTATCCGCGATACTACCTTTTGCCACTGTATTTCTATATGTTTGAATGGTACTACTACTCCTAACCAAAGTAAATAAATTATTCGCAGCTGTAAAATCACCTGACACGCCACCACTTCCACCTCCTTGATTTGAATAGGTAATGTTAGTAGTACTATTAATATACCATAAAAAATTATTAGCAGCACCAGAAGACACTAGAGTATTGATATTACTAGTGATAGAAGAAGGATATATCCAGAATTCCATTGTAAAGGCAGTAAGCCCAGCTATAGTTGAACTCGGCAATGAAATGAAACTAAAATGATTTGACGTTGGAAAATTAAACCAACCACCACTCACAGTAATACCATGACCAGAAGTAGTTTTATTACCAGAACTTTGATACAAATACATCGTAGCATCTCTACCATTTCCACTTAAATCATATATAGTAGATCCACTGCCTGGATAGCATTGTACATTTGACGGATCTATATAAAATTGTAGACCATCCGTCACCAAATTTGGCCCATGAACCATTCCCATTTTATTTCTCCTTACAAACCAAATCTTGATTTATGTGCGTTAAAGTTTTGTGTGATTTCTGTAGTGGAAAGGGCACGATTGTATACTTGTACAATAGCTAGTTTACCATCCATATAGTTACTTGCCCATGACGAATAACCTATTCGTAAAGATGTATTCGTAGCACTTGAACAGGCTTCTGCAATCCATGATGCATCAACTACTGTAGTATCCTGACTAGCATTTATATACCATGTAGCATTAGTACCATTTTGTGTGGCCACAAGATATATCCAATTTCCAAGATGACTAGTCAACGATGACGTATACAAACCTAAAACTTGTACATTATTATTTTCTATAAGAAGTCTAATAGTACTTCCATCACATCGTAAAATCAAATAATCAGTATATGATGCATCATATATCATTAAAATACCGCGGTATTGAGCTACATTGTCAAGATTTATCCAAAAACATAAACTACCAGTACTTGTAACCAATGGAGCTGTAGTAGTTGCATCAAAATAAAAATAATCATCAGTACCGTCCATAACAAAATGTCCACCATCTGCAGAACTATAAACAGGACTCCCTGCTGAAGTTCCATTAATAGAACCCACTATATCATACCAAGTAGTTCCACTGCCTGGATAACTCTGCACATTGCCAGCATCCAATGCGAATGTTAAACCATCTGTCACCATATTTGGCCCTGTTACTCCTGACATTCTTTTCTCCTTCTATGTATAATATGGGTTTTCACCCGATTCGTGATCTGTAACATCTCTAATATCCTCTATGTCTGGAAATTCATCATATATCATTGTCTCTACGCCATTCTTTAAAGTAGCTGAAGACGATGAGCATCCTTGACATCCACCGCTCATTTCAATGTACAAAACAGAATCATCTTCTTCATATCTAACTACATCAACCTGACCACCATGCGATTTTATCTGTGGATTAATTTGCTGATTAAGTAATTCCTGCACATCACGTTCCATATCATTGAATACAGGCTTATTTGGATTATCAATAACAAATCCGGCCGCATTAAGATCTTCTTTATAATCTATGGTTGAACCTTTCAATGATTTCATTGATACATCATCTACTACTACTTTAACATCACCAAAATCATAAAAACTATCTCGCATGTGTTCCGCTGGATCTTCTTCTTTTTCCGCCAGACCCATCGTGTATTCGTACTCTGTTGCTGCCCTTCCCTTTATCATCACCCGAACTAGGGCGTTTTCTGGTTCGTAATGTTCCCCTTCGTTTATTACTGCTTTGAACTTTTCTATTGCTGTTGGAGTTAGGTTTAATGCGAGTTGACTCATTGGGGGTTCTCCTTTTATTCAAAAGTTGTTCATTCCGTTTATTTAAAAGTTGTTCATTTCTTTTACGGTACATTTCCTTGAATTCTTTATCAACATTTCTCCGTTTTGGTGCAGTACGGAAATGTGTAGTTAATCGTGAATTAGGAACTCGCTGTCTATCTACATTACTTCGTATGACTACCGTTGACGGCTCATCATACCACACTCTGTCATAATAGTATAATCGTCTTGGAATCGGTCTTGGTACATATGCATAATAATGACCAGCATAATCATGCGGTACTGTATGTATCCTAATAACATCATCGGGATACGGTTCATATTGAATTGTCGATACACAACCGCCAAATAATAATGTTCCTGCAACAACACCAACTTCTAACAATGTTTTTAACATTTATCCCCCTATGTAGGATTTGTTGCAATGTGTTTTGTTATTTCTTCAGTCACCTTTGCTTTATGATGAATCTTTCCTTCGATGTTCAATGTCACATTATCTTTATCCAAATCTCCATTAACTATTTGCTTCCATGCATCCTTAGCATTTTCTACTTCTAGTTCGACCATATTCTCTGATGCTTGAGTATATGTAATTCTAAACGTTTTCATTAATTTTCCCCCAATGTAGATACTAAAATACACACTGCAATGAACGTAAAAAAACATAACAACAACGTCCATTGTACTAATTTTTCAACTGCTATTTTAATCACAGTTGTATCCCTTCAAAATCATACTCCTTTGTATTCTTATTAAAGCCATTCGTTATCGGTAAATCCTCATCAATCCCACTGCCTACTATTTCATTCTGTGCATTGTCCTCTACATCATATAATCTCATTTTTGACCTATCCAACCCAACAACAAATTTTTTATATATGGTTGGATCATTATAACGATTCTTCAACTGCTTGACTGCTATCTGATCAAGATTGTCTAAATCTTCCGTACTGATAATTGCAATCATGAAATCTGCTGTTGCTGGTAAACCAAAACTTTCAGCTGTATCTATAAGTTCAACATCTGTATTTGAGAATCCACCCCTATTTGTCTGCGTGGCACTCATTATCGGTACATTTTTCTCAACTGCTAGACCTCTTAGTTCCTCAGCAATAGACTTTATGTAAGTATAACTATTCGTATTTACATTGGCTTTAATTCTACTAGACGCACAAATATTTATATAATCTATATAAATGATATCAGCATTAAAACTTCTTTTCAACCTTAATTCATTTAATAAATGACGAAAATGTCCTGCATGTGCAGCTGCTGTTGGATATTCTTTTATTATCAATTTACCAACTGTTTTATCCCTGACTCCAGAAATTTTCTGCTCATATAAATCCTTTGGAAGTGACCTCAAATCTTCCATTGACACATTAAGTAGATTTGCATCAATCCTCTCTGCAATTCTTTCTTCAGCCATCTCCAATGTTATATATAAAACGTTCTTACCGTCTGTTAAATTAGCAGCTGCCATATGACACATGAACAAACTTTTACCTACTCCAGTACCTGCCATAACTATATTCAATGATTTTTTGGATAGGCCACCTTTGGTTATCTTATTCATCAATTCCAGATCAAAAGGTATTTTATCTTCCTTTCTATGATAATATTCAAACCGCTCGTCGCTGTCATCAATATAATCGTGACCTACATTGGGATCAAAACTAATGGATAGTGCTTTCCCTACCAATTCTGGAATACTCTCTACTGTTTTGTCTTTTGATTTATCATCATAGATCTTTATAGACTCCATTATAGCATTATATAGCGACTTGTCCTTACAGAATCTTTCGGTTTCATCAGTCAACCATTCAACATCAATCGGTACATCCTTATCTAAACCATCCACATATTCTGTTACATTCTTATGTTCCTCATCTGTTATTTCATTCGATTGACTTACAGAAATTGTAATAACTTCCTTCGTAGGTAGCGTATTGTATTTTTCTAAATGATTAAAAACTTCATCATAGACCATCCTTTCGGTTCTATCATGAAAATATTCCGGCTCGATAAAAGGAACTACTTCCCTTGCGTAATCTTCATTATAGAGTAGATTTCTCAAAATAGTAGATTCTATTCTACTCACTATTCCACCTCGTTTTCTATGAGTGCTATTGTTTCTGCCAAATCCTCTTGACTTTCTTTTTTTGTTGGATTGGATTCAGTATCTATACCATAACAAAACTTTTCTTTTGCTATCTTTTCCAATTCTACCATTATCTCATCCGTAAAATATTTACTCGGCTCTGCATATATAACCTTTGCATAGATCTTTTCACCAGTTGGCAATTCGACACGATTTGAAACTTTTTTAAATAAGCCAGTTTCAACTCCTAACTCCACCAGACCATAATATCTATCCAATCCTTTTTCATATGTCAATAAGCATTCCACCAATTGATTCTCTTTAGTCAGCCTACTTTTTTCAGTTCGCACCTTTATTATATTTCCGATTACCTCACCATTATCCCGCTCCTTTTTCTTGGATAAATTGAGTATTGTTGATGCAGAATATTTCAAACCTGAGCCACCTGACATCTCTTTTTGTGGAAAATATGAACCCACTATATCATATACATGGTTACAAACAAGCAACGGAACTCCTGCTTTCGCAAGTTTCAAGTTCAACACTCTAAATGTTGCTTTAAGTATCTGAGCCTTGGTCATATCTCTGGTTTCACTACCTTCGGCAGTATCTTCAATTTCCTTTGTTGATGACAACTGACCAAGACTATCCAAGACCATAACCAAAGGCTTTCGCTCTTCCTCGTCCTGTGCGATATAATTATCTAAAATTTGGATTGATGTATGTCTAAATTTTTGGATTGTATCTGGTTCTGATTTCACTATCCTAGTAGTATCAATCCCACGAACCCGCATCATATCATTAGTAACAGCTGATTCCGTATCAAAATATATCACTCCACCTTGTTCATTATCAGTCAAAAATTGCTTGATTACTCCCAACACAAAAAAAGTTTTTCCTGTTGAAGCTTCTCCTGCAAACGCAGTTATCTTATTATTTGCAACTCCACCATAGAGTGAACCAGATAAAATAGCATTAAGGATATAAGATCCAGTATCCATCGTACCACTGAACTCCGCGGAAGATTTACCCTCCGCTGCAATTGTGGTATGTTCATCGTCTAAATCCTTTACTATATGTTCTAAAAATTCGGTCATTACTTTCTCCTAAATGAAAAGGCCCTTCAACCAACCCCAAAATCCTGTTGATTTTTCAACTTCAACATCTTTACCTTCTTCGATTTTTGAATCTGCCCAGACATCTGCATCCGTAACCTTTTCTACCCATTCTTTATCGTCATCCTGACGAGCTGTAGATGACGACCAATCATCAGGATTTTCTACAATATTTTTAACAGTTTCTGCATATTTTTCTCGTGCATCACCTGCAGTTTTGACATTAGTCGCCAATACTTCTTGAATATCCTCTGTTGCAACTCCTACTTTGTCTGGTTCAACAACTGTATCTTCAGTACCCAAAGTCCAAACATCGCGATCACTATCTTCAAGTGGCTCCTTAACTCCTATTTTCCTTTCAAGTAATTCATTTTCCAAATCAATTGCAACCTGTTTTGTATCCAATTTATTCCGAATTTCAATCACCCTATCATCATCCAACGAGCTCAAATGACTTTTAACATCAATTCCAAAACTTTGAATAATATCTACAAAATCAGTAGATTTCTTACCATACTCTTTTGCTAATTCATAAACACGCATTTTATTCACCTCACGCGAAAAACGTTTCTAATGTTGGTATTCTTTCATGATTCCAACCAATGACATCTGTAACTGTCTTAATCGGATCTATGTAAGACTTTTCAAATTGTAAATCATAGTCTATATATTTATCTAAACCAAATTCTTCTGGTAAAGTATTCACAAAAGCAATGACTTTATCCCTAGCAGGATTCGGCTCTTTTAAATATGTATACTTGATCTTTTCCCCTTCCTTTATTGATTCATAATCTCTACTCAATTGCTTATCATTTAAAATCCTATTGTATATTAATGAGCCCTTGACCTGTATTGGAGTACCTTTAATATATCCAAGAACAGGATCAAAATATTTGGCTAGACCACTAACAGTTCTAGGAAATGAAATTTCCTCTGCAGGTAAATCCTTGAAATTTTTCTTGAATTCTTCTATATAGTCAATCAATTCATCTTCATCACCATTTAATATTATCTTCATAGATTCTAAAATTTTATCTCGACATGATTGTGGAGTTGAACTCCTTACTGCCTCAATGCCCATAATTTTTATTTTTGGTTCATCATTCCTAACCCCTTCATTATCCCATACATTTAATACATATCTCTTTTTGGAAGTCCATATCCCCTTTTCTGCAATTACTTCACGCTTCATTATCATTTTTTGACGATATGAATTCATGTATTCGGCTAATTCATCGTAACATTTATCAATAAATGGCTCTATCTTCTCACTACAGATTTTATCAATAAAATCTACAATTTTTTCCTTTGGGGATTCGCCCATTACTTTTTCAACTAGATCACCCAATGTAACATATATTGAATCTGTATCACTGGCAATAACATAGTCCTCGCCATCAGTATTCAATATTTTATTCAAATATTCATTCATCTTACGCTCTATCCAACGTATTGCTAACTGACCAGATTTTGTAATTGCCTCAGCTTGACGTAAATCATAATACCTAAAATATTCACTACCGATTGCCCCATAGGCACTATTCAATGAAATCTTTTTAGCCATTTGAATAGTATTGTATTGTGCAACATTGGTTGTATCACCAGATTTTATTGCATTAAACATCAAGTCCTTATATTTCACCCTATCATTATACATTTCTTCCATCAATTCTGGAAGGAAGCCTTTCTCTTTTGTTGAAAAGAAATAACCATTCCCTGCCATACATGCATCAGTCTGCTCTGGTAGTGGTGTCTTACCCCTCATTAATTCTTCAACATCAACAAAAAATCTAGGCCTATCATTCAAAAATGTCTCAGGTGAAATATTATATTGCATGATCAAATGTGGATATAATGAATTCAAATCAAACGATACAACCCAATCATGCAACCCAACTAAAGGATCTTTTACATAGGCACCTTCATATTCCCTTTCTTTTTTTTCAACCTGTTTCTTGGGCGGAATAACTATATTCTTCCTACGCAGGTGATGATATATGAATGCATCCCAAAAACGTGTCTGGCCAAGTACATCTTCATAATTTGTACCTGCATCATATGCCATCGTACAAGTCAAATCAATCAATTTCAACTTATCATCCAATCTATCAACCAACTCAACATCTTTGAGATTGTAATCAATAAATTTCTGATAGTCTTCTTTATAGAGATTGTGCAAATTACCATGCTCTTTATATGATAATTTACCTTCATCCAATTCAACATCTGCAATATGGTCTAATGTATATCTTTCCTGATTCACATATGTAAATTTCTTATAGAGTAAAAAATAATCCAATTGGGATACTCCAGAAATGTGATAAACAATATGCTCGCGACCCATCCATTTATTAATTTTTTCTTTTACCAATCCCCATGGCGATAAAAATTTACTAGCACTTGATCCTAGTACATTATTAATTCGTCTAATCAAATACGGTAAATCAAACCACTTTGTGTTCCATCCAGTTATCACATCTGGCTCTATGGATTTGTAAATTTCTGCAAATCTCTGTATCAAAGAAACTTCATCTGCACATTTGACATAAAAAACATCATCTCTTGTGTTCACATAATTCCCACAACCAAGTGACACATACTTTCCAGTTTCACTATCTTTAAATGATATTGCAACTATTTTCTCTTTTGCTTCACTGACGGTTGGAAAACCACTTTCTGACCCACACTCAATATCAATATTCATTACTCTGACTTTTGTTAGATCATATTCACATTTATCAAATTCCTTTCCAATATATTGACATACCCAATCAGTGGAGCCATAAAGATCTATGTTATAACTCTTTTTCCATTTACTAATTTCTTTACGACACTCAGTAATAGTGCCAGGCTGGATTTTATCAATACTCTTACCAGCTAATGTTTTAAATTTTGTTTGATTTTTGGTTGGACAAAATAAGGTAGGATAAAATTCTTCTCTATAATTCTCTTTTTTACCATCCATCATTGCACGAACCAACATTTCATCGCCAATTACTTGGATGTTAGTATAAAAATCTTTCATATGCTCTTTTCATAATTAAAAAGGGGAGCCCAATGGACTCCCCGATTGTCAAAGTCGAATTGGGTTCATTCCTCAGTTAGCAACTGTTTTTCTGATTTAGAAACCTTTTTTGTTCCAATTTTTATAGTTTTTGGTCTTTTTGCTTCTGGAACAATTCTTTCTAATTCGACTTTGAGTAGACCGTCATTTAAATCAGCACCTGTCACTTCCACATTCTCAGCTAGTGTCCAAGTTCTGACAAAATTTCTTTCGGCTATACCTTTATGGAGGTAATTGTCTTCCGTACCATTTTTTGAACCTTCCACTGTCAAAACACCTGTTTCTGGATTATGCTCGATACTAATATCATTAGCACCAATCCCAGCTACAGCGAGTTCGATCTCATACTTGTACTCATCTTTCTTGACTATATTGTATGGCGGATAATTAGCTGGCCGGAGGGTTTCTTTTGCGTCAAAAGAAGCTAGACGGTCAAAAAGTTGATCGAACCCAACAAAAAAAGGATCGAATCTGCGTATATCTGTAAGTAATGTTGTCATCACTTTATCTCCTTATATTTAAGCGAGATTAAAAATTAATGGCTGTCAATTGACCCGCCATTCTATATGGAAGACTTATTTCTTCCCTATATTATATTTAGTCACCAAGTTCCACCCACCTTTTTCTTCAAATGTCAGAATCTTGATTTGACTTAATGGTGCTACGTTATTCTTTGTATCACCATTCACTATCTTAATTAAACCCCATTCTTCTAATAAGTTCGTTATACTGTTTCTACGTGCTTCATCATTTTCTGAAAAATTAGTAGGCTTACCATCCAGTGCAAATAATTCCTTGAAATGTACAATGTAATATCTCCCTTGCTTGTGTAATATATGACAAGATTGATACAACGTATTTTCTTTTCTGGATGCAATTCCAATTCTACTAAGAGTTTCACGAACTTTCAAAAAATCATCGGGTTGGTCTAGTTCCACTTCTATCATTGTTTCTATCATGACTTGACCCACCTTTATAAAGTTTCTTTCTTATATATTCAATATCATCATCACCTAAAATTCTCAAAGCGTCCTTTGCCTTTGGAATACTACAATTATAATATTCCCTAATCAAACTTATAACTTCAAAATCTTCAGGCTTAAGCCATTTCTCTGACCTACGGAATTTCTTCCTAATACTATTTATAAAATAATCAAATTGTAACTTATTGTCCAAATAGGAACAGAAATTCATCGCATTGACATCAAATATACAATCTAAGTGCTGTGAAAGAAACTTGTTTATACGGTATGGTTCATAACTCTTTTCAATGTACTCATCACCATCTTCCATTATATTTTCTTTTTTGTAGGATATGTCATTTAAATAATCAAATATTTCCATTATGTAAACTCACACGTGCCCATTATTTCGGCTAAACATGCGATCATATTAATTTCATGATCAACTACAAACGCAGATTTATAAACATATTCTGCAATTATAATAACTACAGTTGGTACTGAACTGGGCTTCAATTTTGTAATCAAAACATCATATATCTTACGATAGAGTAAATGTGGATCATTATCTAGGTTGTCTACGGCCCATTTTCGTATACTACCAAAATTCTTCTCTTTCAAATACTTACATAAATTCTTAATATTGACCTGTGAATAATCAGTCAATATACCTACATCAATAGTACCACTTGCACCATATCTCTGGAGTTCGTTTAATACCCTACGCCAATCTGGAATATGTTTCATGATGAGTTCCGCAACAACTTTTTCATCATAATTTATATTCTCAATTGACAATATATTTTTTACCCTTGTTAGAAATTGCCCAGCCAACTTAGGTAATTCGGTTTTCTTTGTCTTGAAATCAATAACGCTCGTACGCGAATGAATAGGAGTAATAATCCTATTGGCAAAATTACAAGTGAAAATAAAACCACAATTCCCACTGAATTCTTCGATAAATCCTCGTAGAGCTGGTTGAGTTGATTGCGGATTGAGATAATCTGCTTCATCTAATAACACCACCTTTCTTCCACCACTCAGGGATACTGTGCTTGCAAAAGTTTTAATCTTACTCCGTAGTACATCGATACCAGATTCTTCGGAGCCATTAATCATTATATAGTCTACATTCAAATGTTCACAAAGAGCTCTTGCAACTGTAGTCTTACCTACACCTGCCGTTCCACACAATAACAAATTGGGAATTTCTTTATTCTCAATAAACTCCAAGAAGGTTTTTTTCAAACCTTCTGGAAGTATACATTCTTCAATACTCTTAGGCCGATATTTCTCAACCCAAAGAAATTCTTCACGCATAATCTATTCATCCACCATAGTTAGAATCAGGTTCAAGTGCTATCCAATAAGTCAAATCAATATCATTATGTATAAATTCACTAATTGCCTTACTGGAAATCTTAACAGTATAATTCCCCCCTAACAGTTTAAGATTTTCTCCTTTAAAATACATTTCAAATTCATCACCATTTCCATCTCCAACTTCCAAATTAAATACATTAGATGTCGGGTCTTTTTTATCCAAAAC
>VTLG01006908.1_pt1 | contig 14906 bp, 29 predicted proteins | sample 4694571 | NCBI WGS metagenome assembly VTLG01 (sample SAMN12604809, study PRJNA352737) | marine metagenome | biome: ENVO:00000447; feature: ENVO:00000209|ENVO:00000569|ENVO:01000036; material: ENVO:00002151; isolation source: viral sequences binned using virsorter ...
TAAGGCTTCGTCCTTGGTTGAGACTAAGGCATCAAAGTCCTTCTCCCTGATGCGTTTAACACCAAACTTGTTCAGAGCTTCAGTATCGTATTGAAGCTCCCCTCGTTTGATGTATGAATAAATTGCGGCACGACTACATTTGTATCTCAATGCCGCATCGTTAACAGATAAATACTTGTTTGCCATAATCATATTATAACCTTTTGTTTAGAGTATGTAAACCTAAACCCCATTATTAACGTGTAATGTCAACTTTCATTAGATTATCCCGTAACTTCTTTTGTTCCAGATCGGCACGTTTACCAGTTTCAAACAGTTCCACAGCTTCACCCAAACTCAGGTCTTCACCTTTACCAATTTCAAAAGGCAAGGCGTTATTTGTCAAAGCATCGTAACTGATAGTCTCATATTGACAATCCTCATGTAATTTTGCCACGAGATCGGACGCTAGGTTTTTACCCTTTTCCTCGATTTCTTCTAAGTAGTAGTTACACCATGCTCTATTGAATTCTCCAAATTGATACCCACCACGATCAACATCCTCAGTGGTCAAATCAACATCATTCGGCACACCAGTAACGACAAGTTTGGGGTTGTGTTGATGCGGTGTGTTAACATGGATTAAGTGATAAACAACATAATTTTTCATTTTGATTCTCTCCAATTTTAATTAAAAGTAGTGTTGCTATCCCAAATTGGTTCGATTAAAAGTCTACTATTATAAAGCTGATATCGGTCAGGTCATGTCCAATGTCAGCTTTTTTTTAATTAATTCTCTTTATCTTCTTTCCAGTGCCTTGATGCTGTCCTCCAAATAGGTTGCTGTCCATGCCACCCACACGTCTTTAGCTTCTTGAGAGGATAGCCCTAGACGCTGTTCCATGACCTTTGGCGCACCGAACATATTGATTTGCCCTGATTCCCTCAAGTTATCAAGGAATCTGAAAAGTTCATCTTGGGTAAAATCTTTGGTTCCGTATTTCATTGATTCTCTCCTTCATTTAAAACAAATTCCAAACCTTCTATCAAACCTTTAATAAGACCTTCTTCAAGATCTCCTTCGTTAAAGGTGCCTTCGAATTCTTGTAGCTGGTTTCTAATTTCATTTAAATATTCTCTAATTTCTGACTCAGTTTTCATTTTGATTCTCTCCTTCATTTAAATGGATCTTCCTCGACATCCGATCTTGGTCAATCAAAGTATAGCTATCGAAAGCTCCTAGAAATTCCATCATCCAAGCATCAGCCTGAGCCACTGATTTTTCTGAATTGACTATGATGTTATCGCAAGCCCATACAGTTTTCCCTTCTTCATTTCTCAAGAATTGCCTGTAAGAAGGTTGGGTGGGTTTCCCAGTTGCTTCCGTTCTGCCGACATAAAAAGTTTTCATTTTGATTCTCTCCTTTATTTAAATGGATCTATAGGTAACGCCACCATCCTCACCTTGAACTGCTACCGCATCAGGTTGAGGATATACGAATTCATGCAACTCATCAAAACTCCACGTTAAAATGTACTCCCAAATAATGTCTGCCTTCTTCCACTTCATCATTTTTTTTACTGCTTCTTCAAGCATTCCCTCCATAATCTTTTCTGTTTCGGCAGAATCGTACTCCCTTGAATTCCGATCTTCAATCATTGATTCTCTCCTTATTAATGTGGTGGGAGCGTTGCCACCCCCACCGTTTAGATTAGCCTGTAGCTGTTTTTCTTTCCAGCACCTTGATGCTTTCTTCCAAGATGTTGAAGAATTTCTTAAGCTCGTCAACAGAAACTTCTTCGATTTTTCTGCTGTCGAATTCATCCTTCCACAATTTATAGACAGCTTGGCTCTCCATCCCAAGCTCCAAGAGCCGATTTTTAAATGTCCCAATCCCATTCGACAGGTCTAACCGCACAGCTTTTTCCTTGCCTTCATCTTTCTCCCGAACAAGTCGTGGCTTGGGTTCTTCAGCCTTGGGTTTGGGTTCAACTTTAGTGCCAGTTTTGGCTTTGGCTTTTTCAGCTTCAGCTTTGGCTTTTTCAGCTTGAACGTCCTCCATTTCCTCGGCTGAAGCCATATACTTTCCAGAATAATCAAGTACGGCTAACGCACGACCAAAGGATCGGGTCTCACACTTTTCAATTAAGAAAGCGTCCTCTGACTGGACACCTGTTTTATAGAGCCGTCCATGCCCTTGCACGCTGACGGAATTCTCATCAGAACCGAAATTCACGGTAAGGTCGCAGACCATGTGGATGAACTGGTCGTTTTCTTCCATTACAGTTGTGACATGGCTGAGAGATGAGATTTCCTTGCCCTTGATAAATTCTTGAAACCCTATATCCTTAAGGAAGGCATTTCGGCGTTTCCAGACATGGGTGTAATCCTTCCCACTAATCTTACTGACTCCCTCTTGATTATTTTGTGGCATTTTATTTTCCTCTCTGTGCAAAATTAAAGCAGTACCATTACAGTAACCGCCGTTAGTATTAAAATTCGAGGGAGGTTTCTGCGAACCAACCCACGATGAACCTTCATCAGCATCTTGGCATTTCTGCTAGTGAAAGGGTAATCTCTTGACGCAATTATTCTTGTCATGCTAAACTCCTATATGAAAAGCAGTACTTGATACGACTGCTGGTTTGGTGTAAGGGGGGAACGATTCGCACCCGTCCCCCTTTTTATTTTCATTTATATTATAACACATTTGGTTATAATATGCCAACTAATCAGTAGGGAATTTCCCTTCGGCAAGTATTCTTTTCTGACCACTTCCGTGCCATAAATCCTCATAGACACGATAGGCATCATCTCCATCCTCATCTTCGTAAACATGAACCCGCACGCACCCATGCCAAGATGCCGCTGTTGTTGTTACCCCACCCGAATTCTTGCTACCTCGGCGAGTTGCTTCAGTTCTGGCAGAACCTTTAACTACTCCGTAAAATTGTGACATTATTCTCTCCTCTGTGCTTAATTGGTTATCGGACTTGCCACCGACTTTCGGTCGCATTACGCCCACCCCCGCAGGGGTGGGTGGCTCTGCGTTATCCCTCTATGATTTCTTTCTGGATACCAATAATTTCATCCAGACGATTGATCTCATACTCTAATTTCTGCACCTTTTCTTCGAGGGTTTCCTTGTCCCTTTCAAGTTCTGTGACTCGATCCATCACCTCTACCAAACCTTCACGGATCTGTTTACATTTTGCTTCAAGGAGTTTCTTGTCGGGATTAATAGGACAATCTGTTAGGGATATGAGTAACCAGAGTTCTTTGATTCGATCCATCAAAGTCTTACGAGTGCAGTCATGTATTTCTGTGGTTGTCTTATCCATTTTGATTCTCCTTGGCTTCTTTGCGTGTAGGAACATCCCCGTTTCGATTGAAAATGGGGAAAAGCCTGTGGTAGCGTTTTAAGGTTCCGTCAGCTTTTTCCTTGATCCCTATTATGGTGAAATTCGGTTTTTCATTAATCCATTTCACCCCACATATCCCATCTTCGCTTGGTGGGAAATGTTCAAATTCTCGGATACCTTCGGGTACTGATGCTGACATTCCCGACCCGACGTCCATACGCCACGCTGGATGGACTGTGTAGAATTTCGTGCTTGGTTTAAGATTCATCGATTCTCTCCTTTAGTTAAATGAAGTTTCTAGAATTTCTTGTTTTGTCAGGACTGAAAACCCGATACACCCAATTCTTCGGAACACCCCTGTGTCGACATCTTCAAGGATATCACCCACGCTGGTGGATCTCTGTCTGATATGCCCTGCCAGTTCCTTGACTGATTCCATGATTTCAATGCTTTGTGTTGCCCATGAGGTTTCAATGTTTTGGGTCTGAATCCATGCTTGGGTGAGCTTGGAGTCTATGTCGGAACCGTCAATGTTAAGCTCAACAACGGCTTGATAACAGGTTGGGAAGTTAATATTTCGGTGGTGTACCTTAATTTTACTCACGATTTTCTCCTTTATTAAAGGCAAATTGTAGTAATGATTGAATCTCGTTATACAGTTCACTATATCCATTTCTGTCAAATTCATCTGCGAGGGCTTGAAAGACCACGTCCCCTTTTTCACTAATGGTATTAGCCGAATTGAACTCCTTGAGGATCTTACTTCCGTAAACTGAAAACCCATGATCCATCAACGATTCAAACACTCTTGAGGCGAGGGCATTAGCCTCGTCCGAGTATTTAAATTTCTTGTGAAGGGATTTAGTATAAAACATTGCCTTTAGCTGATCCCTGTTTGCCGCCATTTCTTTGCCGTAATTTGCTTTTTGATTGCTAGTCATTTGATTCTCTCCTTTGTTTTGTTATATGTGTATATTATACTATTTAGGTTGTTGTATGTCAACCTAAATAGTAAAAAAAAACACATTTATTTTGTCATCTCCTCCACATAGATTTTCCGTAACTTTGATGTTGCCTGTAGATCGTTATAGCGATTGACTTCCTTGGTGATGCGTGTGAACCTGCCAACCTGATTTTTCCTGCCTGCTTTGTCAGGATGAAACTTTTTCACCAGTTTCATATAGAGTTCCTTGTGGGAGAGGGCAAGGGCTTCCTCAGCAAGCGTTTTCTCCTTTTGGAGCCGTGCTTTTTTCCGCTCAGTTGCATCCCTGTATTCCTCTCTCATGTATTTATAATATTCGTGATCGTCTTGAAGTTTTCTGCCTACGGTTGATAACACCCAGCACAAATCAACCTTTGACTCGTAGTCACATTTCTCTATTAGAAAATTAGGGTTATCAAACTCAGCGGATAACTCTTTATCTTCATCAAGCCGTTTCTGAAAAATTGCACTTTCTATTTTTATGTATTTATCCAGCTTGGCTTTTGTGTCGAAGAATAAAACATCTTCCCCTATACCCTCACTCTCCTCAATAGCACCGGAATCCCCTTGCCAGATAATGAGTTTCCAAATTGTGCCTTTCATTGATTCCCCCCTTCTTCAAACTCTTTTTCTAATTGTTGGCTGTATCCTTGCAAGTCTCTTGCATGCCAAGCTAAACTTTGGCACTTTTCGTCTATCCATGTAATGTGCTTTGTCTTATTGCAAAACATGGGATATTTAAGGGTAAATCCAGCCCTAGATTCTTTGATAGTTTCGGATAGACTACCTATACATTCACCCATGTCTTCCAAGATCAAGTTCAACTGATTAACTTGGTCTATAAGGGTTACAAGGTCACTGTTTTTCTTGCTCATCGATTCTCTCCTTTATAGATTAGGCTGACCCAGCAACGTTGCCGAGCCAGCAAGGTTGTTAGCTTAACAGGCTTTCGATACCGAAATGTTCCTGTACGATTTCATCCAGCTTGAGTGTGGCTGGAGCGTTACGAAACACATTGATGCGTTTCTGTTTCATCACTGAAGTGAAAGCATTGGTCAGTCTCCAGAGAGTTCGTGGCTCGTCCCCGAAAGCGTCTTTCGGTTCTTCCCATTCGTCATACACGGACATAATCTGGTTGGGTGCAATTATCCTCCTCTTGGCACACTGTATAATGAATTTGCTGATGTCACGGTTCACCTTGAACTCTTTATACAGATCGGTTCGTTGCTTCAATTTGGCTTCAAAGGCTGGCAACTGACTGAATACCTCTGCCATCCCCGAAAGGGTTTCATCATAAGCATTTTTGGTATGCTTACGACTGAACTTATAATCCCCTGAGAAGGAAAGGTTGTCACAAACGAACACAGCTTTCCCACAAACCAGCCCTGCGGCAAAAACCTTGTCATGCGAATTCCGCAACCCTGCAACAGGATTATAATCGTTGACCTCTGAAATCGTAGATTCAAGCTCGTACAAGCCAAAATAACGATTCTCCTCATGTGAAAGGGCATGAGCTTCGGTTTTAATCATGTAGCCTGACTTCTCTATCAGCTTCTCGGCTTCCGAAATCAGGACGCTGTGGTCAATAGGGAAGTGTGAACGGGTTGGTTGGGGTGCTTGGGTTGCCAGCACTTCGTTTTTCTCTGCTCTGTAGGCTCCACAATGAAGCATTAAGTTTGCCATTATTCTCTCCTGTTATTTTGTTATCGTTGTTATCGGACTTGCCACCGACCATCGGTGCATTACGCCCACCCCCGCAGGGATGGGTGGCTCTGCTGTTATTTTCCAATAACCGTTATGAAACATGTGCTTTCTATGAGTCTGAAGATTTCTGTCCCGCACAGATCATATTCACGGTACATGTTCACCATTCTTTCTGCGTATGCCCTGACTATTTTTGGTGTTGCTGAAAAAGTGTAATGACAAAACGATAGTTGAGAGCCATTATCGAGGTAGTTATGTGCGAAAATACCCACGATCTCTTCCATCAATTCATCCTTGGTGATTTCTCTCATTTGATTCTCTCCTTTTGTTTTTGTATATATGTAATTATACTATTTAGATTATCGCATGTCAACCTAATAACGCATAAAAACACATTTATTTTTCAATTTTGTTTGATTCTCTTTCTACCAGCCCCTTGGCAAGACTGATAGTCAAATCTGCCGTGTAATCCTCGTCCATGCCGTCTTCTAGATACCCTCTGAAATCAATCATCAGGGTTCTGAATTTGGGCTTCAAACTCTGGAAAATCGAGGGTGTTGAAAACAGAACTTCACTCAGATATTTCCAACATCGGTACTCCGCATCCATCTTAGTTTTTCTCCTTTAGTGTTGGGTATGTTGCGTCAATTTTGTCAGTAGCCGATTGGAGCATTAAAAACTGTTTATTGATCAAAGATTTGTGCTGACTGACTGCGGTGGCTGATGCAAAGTTAAGCTCCTTTTTATCAGGAAGATCCACCATCTTCTTTGCGAGTTTGAATTGTTGGGTCTGTATCGCTTGCCGTAGGAGTTCCACTTCGTCTTGGCTGAATGTTACCGTGCTGTCTTCGTGTCCTTTGTAAAATGCCATCTTACTTATCCTCCCTAAACTTTTGATTTTGAATTTCACCTTCATTCAGATCTATCCCTAATCCCTTGGGGGCTGATTTGTGAACCCCGACCCACGATCCAAAATACTCTTGAGCGTGTTGGGTGATATATGTGCTTCGCATAGCAAGAGCCAGATCCTTGTGGCGTTTATTGTCTGCACCAGCCCACTTTTTATCCAACTCAACTTCCTTGGCAATTTCTTCCTGCATATCTTTTGGCAAGGCGTTAAATACCTTGTCATCATCAACTTGGATTTTTAGGGTGACTGTTAATTCCATCTTAGTTACCTCCAAAGTTTCTGCTGTATTCTTGCTTATACAGCTTGTGCATCTGAGCATCACGCTTCTTGCTCAGTTGATATTTTTTAGATAAGAGGTTGATCCAAATTGCCAGATCAGAAAATGATGTGACCTTTATTTCCTTCCCACATAGTGAGCGGTATAATGTGATTGATCTTGGGTTTGATATTGTCATCTTATTTGCTCTCCTTTAGTGCTTCTCTTATTCGTTGGACATATGCTTGATATTCAGTTTGGGTGGGAGCCTTCTTTTGGGTGTTGAAGGCTTGTTTGATTTGGGTGATTAACTTCTTCATTTGATTCTCTCCTTTGTTGATTATGGTTGTATTATACTATTTAGGTTATTACATGTCAACCTAAAAACACATAAAAGGAGGTTTTTTTGTATTTTTTTTTTGTAACGGCTGGTTTTCAACATCGTTGGCATTGATATGCAATGGACTTATTAGAGGATTTTCCATCACTAATAAGTCCATATATATAAAAGGAGGGTTGAATGGAAAACGGTAACGGGTATATTTCTATACAGGAGATGGCACGGTCACAAGGCGTATCCACCCAAACGCTGTATGCTAAAATCAAGCGTGGAACACTGGAGGCTGAACAGGTAGGTGGCAAGTGGATGGTGAAGGAAGATGAAGTTGCCAATCAAGTTGACAATGGATTGGTAACACAATTACAGTCTGAAAACGAGTATTTACGGACAGAATTAACAGAGATGCGAACTATGCTGAAGGAGTCGGAAAACAGAAAGGATGTTCTTCTTCTTCAGATGCACGAAAAGCTGGAACTGATTACCGACCAGACGCAACCGAAAGGGTGGTGGGACACACTCAAGCTGAGATTCAGTCAATAGAAAAGCCAATCTGAACAAGGTTATAAACCTCACTCAAATTGGCATTTATTAGCATTAGTTTAGATCAGTTGTTGCCTGCAAGCCGAAACTGATCAAACTTAACTGCGGGTTTTTTGTGGACAGTTTTCACTGTGCTTTTTCACCGCTTTTTTTGACCGTTTTTCACTGGTGGAGAAACCAATGGGGCTACCATTACGGCGAGGTCAAAACGCTAGGTAGCCACGGAGACATAACACTTAGATCATATCACGAAAGGCGAATTATGTCAATCATCAAGCATGTGTTCGATGTGTTCCAATCCAGCTTCAGCCTCGATCATAAATACCTTTATTACTGCCCAACCGATGAAACCGACAGCCCCCGCCCCTGCAAAAAATTCAAAAGGGAGTGCTTCATCTACCAGTTCCATCATTGCACTCCCTGCTGTTGAGGTGGCAACGGCAAAAGTCCCCGTGATGGCATTTTTTCGGTCTTTATCATGCGCTGACTTTTCGCTAGGGTGCAGTTCCTTGAGTTCATCCTTAATTCCAAGCATTTCATTTTTTTATAGCTTCACTCAGGTTAGCGGTAATCCTGTCTATGAGAGTGGAAACCAGCTTCTCCTGTAAATCTTTTACGAACTCATCGAGGTTGAGGGTGTCCATGATTTTATCAGCTACTTCATTTACTATTTCGTCTGTATTCACGCTTTTTAATATTCTGTCTGCCCAACTCAAAAAGTCACCTCAATATCTGCAACATAAAAGTTAGTAGCACGGAACCAATTGCCGCACTCATAGCCACAATGAATTGCCATGACTTTGCTGATTGGCTCTGGATTTGGTTAAGTTCGGATTCAAGGGTAGACAGCCGTTTCTCTAGTGGTTGCTGACCGTTGCCGACAACAACTTTTTTGATTAGTGAAACTTCAGTTTTAAGAACAGCTATCTCCCTTTTGATCTCATCTAAGGTATCGAACAATCTATCTCTATCTTCGTCTATATGATTTCGGCTCATTTTCTTTGCCATTTAAAATCTCGGTTTATAGGGTTAATCTTGTGCGGATTCAAGTAGATCACTTTCACGTTCATCATTAGCATACCAGTGATCGATGAGCTTACTTAGTGACACCGACAACACGCCCACAAGCACCAACAATATTTCCTTCCAGCCGTCGGTGATATCCAACTGCATGGCTTGGAATACCATCATCAATGCAATGATTACGAACAGGATAGCGACAAGAAAAACTGATAAATAGAATTTACGGGATTCCCTATGCTGAATCAGTTTCACCAGTTCCAAATTGATCTCATGTCTTCGACCATTCGGCTTCTCTTTTTCCCTAACTGGTTCTTGGTCAAACTCTATATCTGATTCCATTATTTTGATTTTAGACTTGGATACCTTTTTGTGACTTGACCTCGGAGATATTTATACTCAGAAGCAGACAAACGCCCCTTGCCCATCGATAAAGCTAATCGGGCTTGCTTGAGGCTTTGGATTGGATACTTGCGTGATTTACGAAACGCAAAATCCTTGTCAGGTAACTTACGTCTTCGTTTCGATGATAAAGCCATTTTCCCTTCCTTTATCTTGGGTTACTGGCAATGTGTTTAGTGATTTCTTCTGTTGTCACTACATCAAAAACAAGGTTGCCTTCATGTTCCCAGACAGCTTTGTAGGTTTCAGCTTTTATTTTTTCCCATGCTTTGGAAGCCGAAGGAGCTTCCAATTCAACGATATGTTCCGTGGATTTGGTGTAGGTGATTCGGAATGTTTTCAGTCTTTCTCCCTGTTTCATATTATTTGCCTTGTATCACCCTCAGTACCCAAACACCTCCCGCCACACACAGCACTAAAACAACCAAGATTGTAAGCGATTCCATTACCTGTATCTCCTTCCCCCGAAATATTCTACTGCGTGACCTTCTTCTACTAGTTGTTGGTTGACCGATTTTTCAAAATTATCTGACAGAAATAATGACCCTAAGCAACGCCCGTACTTACCCGTTTCGTGTGATTCCAAATAGAACGAGTCTACCGATCCCATGATTTCAATCAGCCTGTCTTTTGCCGCTAACCCCCGTTTCTTTTCCTCTAGGTTGCGGGTACGAGACTCAGGTGTATTGATCCCATATAACCGCACTCTCTGAGTCGTGTAAACTTTGAACCCTAAATCAACATCGCAAATCAGGGTATCACCATCCACAATTCTTCTGAGAGTAGCCTTATAAACAAACAAGTTCATCCGAACCACCTTGATAGAAATCCATTTTCTTCGGGGATGATTTCAGCCATTTTCTTTGCTCGTTCCTGACAAACTTCTAACTGGTGTTCGGTTAAGAGCAAGTTGATTTCCTTGCCTGTTTGATCTTTATCACGGATAAGGATATATTCTTTGAGTTCCCCATAGGAATGGGTAATGTTTTCGATGGTTTCCATACTGGATCGTTCTCCATTTTTATTTATAGATATTATTGATGAACCAGCGTAATACTATCATTACGCCAAATGCCATCAAGACCAAGATTATTGAGTTCATTCTCAACCTACATAACTGAAATCAGCTTTCCCACTTCCCCTGATGGAAGCGGTTAAATAGATGTTGCAGTCGACATACCCCGGAGGGTTACGGTACTGGATATAACAGCCTGTTTTGGTGTTCAAATCGGTAGGCACGACTTCACCATTGTCGTAGGTTTGGATCTGGTAATCTGCCGCATCGGGTCGAACAGGATCATTCTGGTCTAGCCCCCCATATTTCGTAACACCATCGAGAGTCAAAGTACACTGATCCTTGAAGACAATAAAATCCGTATTTACTGTCCACCTGTTCGTACTATCAAAAGTTTCGTTCCCAACACCAAAAACCTCTAATTGGGCAATGTATTCATCCGTTGCCAGCATTTTCTGGTCAAGCGGTCTGTGTGCCGTGCAATGCGCTTTCGTAATCGGATGAAGCTCGGCTGTCATCTTGCCGTCACGGTTAGACTCTTCTGAATTGCAAAACCAGTTAGGATATTGAGTTCGACCGCATTGCCGTTTACTGAAATCCCAGAAACTGCATGTTGCCTGTTGGGTTCGAGCAAGGGCTGTTTCGGGTTGCACCCCGCTACCGACTTTCTGTTTCTTCATAATGGCATTGATATCATCATAGAAATTGATGGGAGTGCCGTGCGTTATTTCTACCTGTAGAGCGTCAGGCTGAAACGGGTTCCATGTCTTGCTGTTGATCCTCATACCGAAATCAACTGATGCTAACCCTGCACCCGCACCCAAACTGCTATCTATTTTTTGGGTTATCAGTAGGGTTTCCGTGTTGGTGACAACTGCCGCAAAATCAACGGCTCCCGCAAGGCTGACCAGATAAGCCATGTAACCGTGGAACTGCCCTGCCAACCAATTGGAAGTATAAGTTGAATTCACCGCTACTACAGAATAGGTTGAACTGGCATCGGTAGTGATAGAATCATAAAGCATTTGTTGCGTGTAACCGAGACTCGGAGGTCTAATTTGCCCTGTGCCTGTTAATCCTATATTCCCTGTCGTATCACTGAATTGGAACAGATCACCTACCTTGACTTCATCTTGAGAGAATTGGAGATAATCAAATTCGTACAAATCACCGATCCTAAACGTGAACCTTGCTTTAGGAAAAGTATTCAACCCTAACGTGCGTTGCGCATCCTGACCAAGCATCAACGCTGAATGCTGGTCAAACTGGGCATAAGTTTTGGCAATCGCTCCCCACGAAGTTACCGAGGTCGAATCATACAGGCTCAAGGCTTCCACACGGGAATACTCAGAAGGCGAGGATGCAGTCGTGCCGTAGGCGCTTGGTGTAGCAGTCAGTGGTTTATATGGGCAAATAAGGTATCCCGCATACGGTGCGCCTGTTTGATAGGAAACGGATGTAATCGTTGTCTCAAGGCTTTTGCGTAAGGGAATACCGAGGGAAGACAAAATGGTTTCGTAAACTGTGACCGAATGCACCTTGTTATCCAAGAATTTCTTGGCTTCAGACACGTTGTTCACGACTGGCATACTAATGGTCGTTAGTGCAGTAGAAACGGTGGGAACTTTGTATTCTGAAACATGGCTACGGTAATCGTATGATTTACCTATTCGTAACGGTTCCTCGGCATCAAGGCTGACTACATAAGAGTTATTAGCTGGTGCTACAGGTAACGGAGAAACGGAGATCTGTTCATTGGTGGCTACTGATCCGTAGGTATGCGGAGCTTTGAATTCAATGATGCTGGTAGTATCTGGTTGGGTATCCCAATCGGGTGCGATAGTGAATACCGTAGCGGAATTGGACGAAATCATTCTTCGTTGCCCTACACCCAAGCCCTCAATAATAGTTATCTGTCCATCGGAATATTCGTTTACGGTTAGAGTATGATCAGCTTGCGTTACTGTGGAAGCGGTTGCAGTTGTAACCGTAGCTTTCTTGATTCCGAATGCCAGCAAATCGGTTATATGTATGTGTTTTGCTGTCCAGAATGTACCGCTGATACTGGGCGTAATATCAAACTTCCTGTCTACCGTAATAGTGGTAGTAGAATTATCAACCACCTGTCGCATCTGTCCCGTACCACTTCCCGAAGTGACGAGAATATTTGTTCCTACCAATTCACCCGCTACCCATCCCGCCGTAGCGAGGTCACCTGTAATCGTGGAATCGGTAGCTCCTGTGGTAGTGATCTGCTGTGCGCCATCCCAGACAGCCAGAATGTCACCGTAACGGAACTTTTTAGCATCCCCTGATGCCAAGGTTAGAACATCCTTTGTCGGTTCCAAAGATGCCGTGACTGACCCTGCTGTGCCATATATGCCAGAGTAATTATCTTCCCATGCACTGGAAGCTCCTACGGGATAAACCACGTTGAACATACTGCTGATATCTGTTTCCTTGGAAACTGAATTGAGGTTCTTACCGTAATCGACTTGAAGGTTGGAGAATTGCCCGTTCATATATAGCAAATCTACCGTACCATCCAAGTTGTACCGTAAATCGCCTTCCCACGCCTGTCGGATTTTACGCAAGGCATCAAGACAGGAATCACGGTTGAAAGTCATTTCCCGTTCCGAAGTGAAATCGATGGTTCCTACCCCGAAACTTGTGGTATCCGTTTTGGAGAGCCAAGGTGCATCGGCTGGCATGGAGGTTGATAGTTTATCGAAATTGCTGATAACATCATTTACTACTGTACTAGCTGAAACTGTAACAGCTTGAACGCTTCCCCCATACTGATCCTGACTGTAACTGAGATCGCTTCTGGCTCCTTTTAGAAACGGACGGTCAAGCATATCATAGGAATGGTGTTCACATTCGATATTGACAAACATCACCCCCGAATCGTCCCGTGTTTGCCTGATACGATTGATCCTAAAGAAATCGAACTTGTTACGGGTAGCAATCACTCCCGTATATTGGGATGCTATGTAACGGGTGGGGTCACGGCTGACATACAGTTTACGGTTAGCGGAATCAATGCTTTCTATTTTGGTTATATATGGATTGGTAGGGGAAACAGTAGCCAGATGGATATAATCGTTTACGGCTAAATCACTAACATCGGTAGGTGCAGAAAAATCAATGTAATTGGAGCCGAAACTATTGAAATCAGTTGACCGCCATTCGTCTACACGATTATCCACTAACCGCACAATCTGCCTTGGTTGCAAAACCCTTTCACCTTCTTCATAAATGGCTACAGGATCATCCTGAGCTAATCTGAATGCTAAGGTATGCTGACCGTTCAGTTTCTCGGTTATCTGGACGCTACCCTGATCGACAGCATCAAGAAATGCCAACCGTTCACGGTGTTCCCTATCCCATAATTCCAATCGGTAATTATTCATTTATTGCCACGACTTTTTAAAGTGGATATCTACCCCGTTACTGATAGTATTGGGGAAATACAGCATGGATTTTGATTCGGAAAGAATAGGCATCTTCGATCCATAAATATAAGCGTTATTGATGGCTGAAGTGGTTGTTCCCGCTGAAGCATCGTACAGTTCTGCCCTCGTTACAACCTTGGTGTTAGCACAATCCAAAGTAAGAATATCCCCAGCATCCAAAGCCCCGTAATACCTACAGTTCAGATTCTGGTTCTTACTGGCGAGACGTTTGGCGTATTGTTCGGCAAACCATTCCGCTGGCATCGACTTGGTAAGGATTTCCAGATCATCGATGATCACGTTGGTTCCATTATGAAATGAAGCGGAATTGCCTATCACTAAAGTGCATGGATTACTTGCCAGTGAGGTCGTGTTTGCGTTTCCTGTTGATCCTGATGCCGAGCCATTAACGAATATCTGAACGCCCGAACTTGGATCGGTATACCATCCAATCTCAATCTCGTCATTAGCACTGAATATTTGCTGAACTGAGGTGGCATCGTAAGAAACACTCGAAGCATATTTGGAAAACCAAAATTTATCATCAGATGCCGAATACCACAGGTTCAGATAATCGGGGGTTGCTGTACTCATCGTAAGAATATTTGAATATTGCCCAGTGTTATACGGAAACTGAGGACGGAACACGAAACGACCAGAACTCTCGTCCTTGTTGCCAGTAATGGCATAAATCATTTGCTCATTGCCACCCGTATGATATCCCTTTCCCAATCTGGTCGGCTCGTAACGGTAGTTCGTCGACATGGCTGTTAACGTTGGTGATAGGTCTGGACGGTGGACGATGGAGATATCGTCAATATAAACAGAAATTGATTGACAGTTATCACTAGAGCCAAACTGAGTAGCCGCATCAGTTTGTCCCGCTTGCACAATATAGCTGTATCGTTTCCAATCGGTGGTCAGATCAAAGTGGTGGTAC
>VTLG01001675.1_pt1 | contig 14902 bp, 27 predicted proteins | sample 4694571 | NCBI WGS metagenome assembly VTLG01 (sample SAMN12604809, study PRJNA352737) | marine metagenome | biome: ENVO:00000447; feature: ENVO:00000209|ENVO:00000569|ENVO:01000036; material: ENVO:00002151; isolation source: viral sequences binned using virsorter ...
CTGTTTTGCTTCGGCTCGATTCAAAGGACTTTCCCCCATTACGCAGGAACTGGGATTAATAGAATAAGTGGTTCCGGTTGCCCTAAGACCGGAATGAGATTATCACAGGTTTTGAATAACACATTTAAAACTCATGTCAGTTTTAGTTTTTGGCTTTCTCTATTGGATAGGGCAAATGCTTCTAGGTTTTGAAAGGAGAAAAAGTTTTATATTCCTATAGCTTAGGTTCACATCCGTCATGTCAGGTAAACATTTGATAAAATTTGAAATAGACGAAGTGCAGATTTCAGAATTAAAAAGAGAGATTAGAGAATTCATTAAAGAGGAGGTGGCTATCGAAATTAACGAGCAATTACTAGAAAAAGAAACTTCGGAAAAGTTAGAAGAATTGCACGAAATGGTACAAAGTGAATTTAAAAAAGCAAATTCCCCGCCTCGCAACCGATCGCCAATTCACACGACCCAGATTGTAGAAGAGTTGGATGTAAAAGAAGTTTGTCGGAAGACGTTAGAGGGGATATGGGTCCAAGAAGTGGCTGTAAAGTGTTTAGATGAAGGGGATGAGTTTCCAGAAGATCACAAGATTTTACAAAAGGGGATATTAGTAGATACTGGTACAGGATGGAAGTTTGATTTCTGTATTTTTAAGAAGTCGAGGAGATTGAAGTTAGAAAAAGGAAAATCGTATGTAATTGGTCCGGTGGTAAGTAGTGTGTATGAAGGGAGTACAGAATTCCATCTCAATGCTAAAACACATATTCAGGAGGCAGAAGCATGAAGAAGATTAGGAGAGAACCGCCGGAAGGAGATCCTCAACAGGTTCTCCAGGATTTCTTTTTCTATCTGGATGCATTCGCAGAGGCGAAGAAGTCACAAGATAGCGAGGAGTAGTATAGCTTCGTGGAGTTTTCCAGTGGAAATAAGGGGGGGGGTAAATTTGCCTCTATTTATTGTTTTTTATCTGTTTCCAGTGGAGATTTGGGTTTTGATTGAAGGATAGCGATACCAACGGCGATAAGAAGTACAGCCACAATACACACTTCAAATAATCCGATTATCACTTGTAAAAAAACGGCGTCTTTTCCATAGGGTAGAAGCTCGACAGGGATATTTTTAAGGTAAAGGGTTAGAGCGGCCAACAAAGCCCCACCTAGAGCAATTTTGAGGCTTTGAGGGGTATTTTTCCACCGTTGCCAACTGCCGCCACTGCTTGCGATAGTTGGCGAGAGGTCCGAAGGACTCACCCCAATAATTAGACCTACCATGAATAACAATGTGGTAAGTCTGAAATGTTGAGTAATAAAAATGGGAGTCCAAGCCGGATATGTAAGGGTTTGTACTAAAAATGTGCTTTCTGTGGTGACTTGGTGGATTATTTCAAAACATCCAACTAGAATAAATAATACAATGGGTGCGAGTCCAATTAATCGCATATCGGTTTTATTAGCTGGTTGATTGCATAAAACGCTTAACTTAATTAAATCAAATTTAGGATTGAGTTTTAATGCATGACATACTAACAAGTGCGCCCCTTCGTGTGCGAGTATTCCAGAAAAAAATGCAGTTCCAAATATAATGAAGTCTATAACTGACAATTCCCTCATGTACCGCTAAAACGCTTCAAGAGTAGATAAATACTTGCGGTGATGGCTCCAATGATGGCTAAGTATAAGATTTGGTTGAATAAACCAAAAGATGTGGTAGAGTTAAGTAAAATGGCCGTGCCACCGATTAACCCGAATACGGTAAAGGGGATAACACTTTGATTTTGTACGGATAACCCGATAGCCAAAGCCCCAAAAATGATAATAGGAAAGGCTAGTACACCTATCTGGGCTTCATATGGGCAGAGGATATAGAAAAATTGTCCGTCTATAAGGGCTTGCGTTACTGAGGATATATCACTGCATGCCATGTTACATACTTCTCCCTATAATTATATAAACAAACGCCGAGATGTATAAAATGCTAAATACGATTGTAAACATAGTACTTACCCAAGTCGGAAAGCCCAGATTTACCATTAAATTTGGTACGACAAACAATAAGTCTAAGAAACTATTTTTCAGTACTTGCGCAATTTGGATAGTGGCTTTAAAGACTTCAAAGCTGTTGGTACTAACTTCAAGGTTCGTCATAGCTTTATCGATATTTTCCATAAAAGATGGATCAGTTGAACCGCTCACACCTAAAGCAGTATCTAAGCCCACCGAAGCAGTTGCAAAGATAGCCATATTTAAAACGACGCCAAACAATAAAATACCGAAGGCTACTTTTCTAAGTTCCATTGTACTAACTCACTTCCCCCGTTCCTATCATATAGGTGACACTAATAAACAGCCCTAGGAAAATAATTCCTGCACTTTGTACTTGTGTGAGAGGTCCAAAGGTCAAGAGCTTAAGGAGCCATAGCAGGCCGGCTGTACCGCTTATAAGCAAGCCTGTCATGCCTGGTGAGGTTATACCGCCTCCGCCTGCTGTAAGTATTAAAAGGATGGCGATAGCCCCAAGAGATGCCCAATTTGAGCTTACAGGGAAGGTTTTGGGTATAACTGCCCCTGGACGCGTGCCAACAGTAGTTGCCCCAATATATTGTCCATCTTTTAACGCACTCCATCTCACAATCAAAGTACTATTAGCCGCCGAAGAATTCAAAGAGTAGGCTTCTGAAAAAGTCCCGCACGCAGTTAAACAGTTAGAGGGACTCGAATAAATTAAAGAATCATTATTAAAATATGAGACGTTCCAATGAAAATTGGTGGTGCTTAAGGTAGGATCTTCGTATGAAATCCGTTGATGTGGGTTATCAGTAAGCGAGGCGTTCCAGTTAAAAGTCTGGCCTTTATTAACTGAAAAATCTACATTTTCAATAGAAAGCGTGACTGTTGCCGGTTGTTTCGGTACAAAAGTCCCTAAGCTTCTTTCTTGATTACGATTATTTTTTACCTTAAGCCTATAACGTACTTCGGTTTCCAGTGAACTACTATTAAATAAATTTGCATTTCCGATTCGGTCCCCACTTATAGCAAGCCATCTAGTACTTGTTCCATTTATAGCGTCATAGCTTGTTGAATTAATCCCTCTAAATATCTCTAATGCTACATTATCATCTGGTCCGAAGTCTCCGGTTTTATCATCAAGGACAAACGTAACAGGGGTTTGCGGTTTAGACTTTTGAAGCATAAAGGCCGTATTCTGTACGGAAATATCATCAATTAATGTAGTCATATTAAAGTGTGATGGAGAATTTGCACTTATAATAAATGATTTAGTTAAATTTAGTTCAGTTAAATCAACATAGCCGCCGGATGTCGTTTTATTTATTATGATTGGTGTGTCTGTGTCTAAATCCTCGTAAAATACAACTAGAGTTGCATCGGTTACCAATCCATGAGGAGGGGTTTGATTTCTTAAGTACAATATTCCTAATGGCTCTACTGCCGCATGGACGTTTGTCCCTGGTGGGACTTGGTCGAATGTGACAAAGCCTGTAGCGTTTGAAATTGCCGCGTCATATCCAATTAATGACGTTGGATTTACTAATCCGTAGCTTGTCAGTCCAGTAACATTCCCTACGGTAATTGATGCAGTTGCGTTAGTTGTATAAACTAAATCTTCTTTATAATTATCATTCGGAATAATATTTGTAAAGTTTAACATTTGAATCCCCGCACCGGATACCGTGACCGGAGAACCGAAATATGGATTATCGGGGTCAATCGTTAAGTTTCCCGTACCCATTGCAATACTAGTAGTATTTACCCAGTTACTTACAGTACCGTTCCAGTTTCCGTTAGCCATTTCTATATTAACATTGTCGCCGTGAAAACTTGTGTTGTGAAGATAGACGGTTTGGCTATTTGGAAAGACTAAACCAGTAGCAAAGACCTCATTATCTACGAGTTCTACTTTCACTCCGCTTGTACTAGTAAAGGAACTCCCCGAAGTGGCAGACCAGTAACTTACTGCGGCTCCTGCCGTGCTTCCTAAGATAATAACCACAAGACATATAGCCAATAATCTTTTTGGTGTCCATTTTGCCGGAGTAAACATGTGTAATTTCATTTTATGGTACCGTCCGGAGTGCATTGACATATATGGGATCGGCTCCAGAACTCTTCACATACAGCCCTACTCTGTCTCCGGTGTGCGTGGTATCGTTGCTACTGATGGGACCCCCAATCAGGGAAGTACCATTAACATCGTCGAGGAGGTCGACGGTCATGTCACTTGCAGAACTATCTCGATAATCGATAACGATATTACAGAACTGTCCAGTCGGTCTACTTGTAATAGCAGCGGTTATTAAATCCGAGCCACCTTTTTGTAGTTTAACAATACTGTTTCCCCAGTCGATAAACGCTCGATAGGTATTGCCTATACTAGTCGCTCCAAAGTAGATCAACACGATGTTGTAATTGGTACCCGTTCCGCTAAATTGTGCAAAGAGTTCAATAGTTGACCCCGGACCTGCTGTCCAATAACTTGCATTCGAGAAACACGTACTTGCAGTTGTTGTGGCGTGTTCTAATGATTGTCCTGACTCCCCACAAGTTGGCACAGGTGAGGCCACTTGTGTGAAATTCGTTCCTGGCGAACCATAGAGATTGGAGAAGTTCGCACCAATAAAATTTCCAGGTGAGGAGGCGAACCCATCAATTAATGTGTAAGATGGGCAACTTGGACCTAATGCAGAAACTGGCATAAGTACCCCGTGGACAGGGTGATTTATTTTTACTGCGGGTATATCTCCCGTTGTACTCATTCCTACAAATCCCGCTGTTGCTTCATCACTTTTTACACGGAGATATTTATAAGTTCCAGCCGGTGGGCTATCTGCATTATCCCAGACAGGAATAGATACGATAGTTCCGTCAGACTTTCTTGCTTTTATTTCTCCAATTTGACCCATATTTAATTACCTCAGACAGAAGAATCAAGCCACATCGAGCCGGTGCTTAACGAGCCAGGGGTTCCGCTGTAGATAGGCAAAACCATCTGTTCAGTGTTGGAAAGGTCGACAATGTCACTTGATAAATCTATTACTGTACTATCGGACGGTCCTTCTACTTTGGCAAACTGTCCCGACTGGGCGGAGATTTGCCCTTGATCAGTTGGTCCAGCGATGGCAGTTCCAGCAATAGCTCCAATTAATCCAACACCTGCACCGGCTCTAAGTATGTTTCTTTTGGAAATGGTAAAATCTTCTTGAGAGGGAATAAGTGAATTAATTAATTCAGTGGGTGTAATTCCTCTCGCGGTGCATTGTTCGGCAAGTTCTTTTAAAAATTTTTCTGGTTCCATGCATTAAAGAATGTCCGTCACCTTTTTAAATCGATCGGATATATAAATAACAAGAATGCCGAAAATTGTTTATTTTTCTGTTGTGTTGTTTATTGCGTTGTTTTTGTTTGTTGCTTCGTCCGCAAGTACTATGGGCGCACAGGAACAAATTATAAGCGGCGAGGCGTTTGTTCCCTCGACCGCCTCGCCTGTTTTATTAAATTACAGCAATATACCCAATGCAATTTACAACCCCTACCCAGAAGTGAAATTAGGGACTTCTGGAACGGGAAACTTAACGGCACAAGGAAAGGACTATCAATATTTCCCTAACAATGGTACTATCTTATCGGTGAGTGGCGGATCGTTAGACGGCGCCGCTTCTGCTCAAATTACTTACCGTTATGCACAGCAAAACCAATGGACCAGTACCATGACCGATATTTTCGGTGGGTTGTCTAATGGTTTAGTACCTGGGATGCTCTTTATGGTAGTGATTAGTTTATTGTTTGTGAGCTTCAAGAATTTAACGAGTTAAAAAATGTATGTAGATGTAACAACGTTCTGGATGATGTTTGTGTTTGCTTGTGTTGGTGCATATCTTTGTATTAGTCGAATTGATACCAACAATGTTATCTTCGGTATGTTTTCGGCTATTCTTTTTACGATATGCGGATTTTCTGCTATGGGATTGCAAACCGTAAGTGATGGTACTGCAACGGTTTATAGCTATCCGGCTTTGTCTATTTTGTGCTTTGGTTGTTGTATCATTGTGCTAATTGGAACAATGGAGGAAGCGTTTGGCTTTAGCATTGTGGAACGTTACGGTGCGTGGAAATGAGTACAAGTGAATTTGATCCGTTTACTGCTGAACAATTAGAAGAAAAAGCAAAGTCCGCTTTACAAAAACATAAGGAAAAAGTAGCGGCAGACAAGAAAAAAAGAGCAGCGGAAAAAAGGATAGCTGATAGGGAAAGATTTGGCCAAGACTACGACCCAGACAGAATAAACAGACCAGGACCAAGACCTACCCCAGAACCGGAACCAGAACCGGAACCAGAAATAGTAAGAGAAACCATTACAGCAGAATCTATTCGAACAGAGATGGAGTTTACGCCAGAAAGTAAGTTTGCACAAACATATTCAAAATATGTGGAAAAAGATCCGCAACAACTTCGAAATGAAATTTCATCAGGGTATGAAGTGGAAGCAGTACGGTACTATGCCGAAATGGTAGCGGCAGGCGAAGATAGGCGGTTATTCGATGAGTACGAAGGAAGACAAACTAAGTTTACTCCTGAGCAATTTCAAACAACAATAGAAGTGGGCGAAGAATTTTTATTAGAAAAGGAATACGGAAAGGCGCCGGACTGGATAGATGAACAAATCAAATTTACGCCTAACGTTAAAGAGTATGAAATACTACCCGAAGGGTTTAAAGTGAAAACAGAGAGCGAAGAAATATTAGATGCTATTTCAGGAGGGGATCAAAGGTATTATCGAGATAAGTTAGTAAGTGCGCAAGAAGGTTACCTAAAGTATGTTTATGAATCGGCTGATGCATCTATGCCAGGAAGTTCCAATTTAACAGTGGCGAGAAGGGGCATTTCTAAAGGTTTAGCAACTATACCCGCATATGTTCCAGCCAGTTTAGAATTTGGTACAAATATTGCATATGGTGTTGCTGATGTAGCTTTAACAGCAAAGATTAAAGGAAAGGACAAAGGGGTAGAAAGAGCCAAGGAATTGGCCGCCGAAGAATATTATGACGTTTTTCCTGGTGGTACATTAAAAAGTTCCCCAGTGGTTAAATATGCAGAAGAAAACCCCGTAGAGTTTGCAGGGATGGTTGGAGGGTCTCTATTAGCCCTACCTATAGTTCTTAAAGTTCTTCCTAAGGCCTTAAGGGGTCCGGCGGTCCGATATGTTCAACCAGTGGAAGAATTGGGGCTTTGGGCAGGTACTAAGATAATAGGACCGGCTCGTGTTGCAAAAATACCAGGTAAAACTTTAGACTGGGAAGAGTTTTCGGTTGCTATGGGGTCTAAAATGTACGGAGGATTGAAAAGGGGAGCTGTAAAAGCAGAAACAGCAATAGAGACAGAATTAAACAAAGCAAAACGAACTTTAGAAAATACATTAAAAAAAGAAAGCAAAATAAAAACAGAAACAGAAACCAAATTAGAAACAGAAACAAAACCAGAAACAGAAACTAAATTCGAAACCAAATTAGAAACAGAAATCGAGACACGGCGAAGAGTAGAAACAGAAATAGAAACTAAATTAGAAACTAAATTAGAAACTAAATTAGAAACAGAAACAGAAACCAAATTAGAAACCAAATTAGAAACAGAAGTAGAAACAAAACCAGAAACAAAAATAGAAACAGAAATAGAAACAGAAGTAGAAATAGAAGTAGAAACAAAACGAAAGCGAAAACTTTCATTTGACAAACGGTCAGATATAAAGAAAGGTTTGTTTGATGTTCCTGCTTTAGATATAGACATTGATTTTTATACTAAAGAATTAAATTTTGAGGTAGGAGATATTAAAAAAGTCACTGCCGATTTAGATAAAGGCTTAAACAGATTGATGAAGAACTTGTAACAATGAGCGCAACAAATACCCTCACGATGTTGGCGGCTGTTGTAATGACTGCTATTATCCATGTAGTATTAGACCCAATCATTACAGACATGGAAGCAAATGTAACCTGTACTACTGCGGACTGCGTTACTGGTTTGGGTTACTATTCTACGTTCTGGGATTACATTTTATGGATGTTTTTAATTCTCATCGTGATGTGGTATTTAGTTAATTCTATTCGTGAACAAGGTTATGGGGGAATGTTTAGATAATGGGACAAGTGTTTAGAGCAGTTGCGGAGTTGGCGATGTTTGCGTTTATTCTGGGCTTATTCTTTTTAATTTTCGGTCAAGCGTTGGGCAGTATTGGAGATACAGCAATAGCAAGTTCACCGGCTACCCTTGGCGGAAAAAATACTTCTACCCTTATTGGTAATGTAATAAAATCGGTTCTGTTATGGGTTCCCTTAGTTGGAATGGGTATGGCGTTGTACTTAGCGGCAAGTACGGTATTTGAAAAAGAACGTGCTTCTCGTAGGCGTTAGAGTACATACCAGTCTTTTGCAGTAGTATTTTTTTTCGATCCTTTTTTTTTCTTTTTGTATTTGCTCGGTGGCATGTTTTTTGGTTCACCTCCTTTGGTATTTATATTATAATTATTTCAGGCCGAAGCCTGGACGATTCATACTGTGCTGTACTGTATTATCTGAATCTGTTAACTACTAACAAGATGACAGAAGCTACAAGTACTATCAAAATGACAGGGGCTAATTCCATCGAAGCCGCAAAGGTGCTAGTTACGTTTGTACTAGCTCCAGAGAGCTTTGCTGAGGTCGGAGTTGGGAGAGCTTCTTGTACTTGTGAGTACACAAGTATGATTATCAAGATCGCTATACCAATGATTCCTGCACCGATAATGGTTTGAGCCTGGTTAGCTTGATATGCACGAGCGAGTTCATATTTTGCTTTGAGATCGTCGAACATAGTTTCTTTTTCCCCCCTTTGCGGTACATACCGACTCAGGGGACAATATTAATATAATTGGCTGTATATAAAGCAACTAAGGAATTACTACAATGTAATACCGTATTATTATGAGTTCACAACAAGCACCAATATCTATCAGGTTAGACGAAGAAATAACAGCAGACATAGACGCCTATAAGGCTTCTGACCCGTTGCGGTATCGAGGGAGTAGAAGCCGTGCTATGTACGATTTGTTATGTATGGCGTTATATGATAACGACCAAATGCCGGCACACTTACGAAGGCGATTTTCTCAGCGTACTACTAACATAATGCTTTTGTTAACCTGTTCGTCTTTGTTTCTGTCTGTTGTCGCTATGAATTTTTATATCAATGCTACACTAAGCGCACAAGCTCTAAGCATTTTTCTTAGTGTTTCTTTTTTACTGACTGCATTTATTTTAGGAGAAGAGTTAGTACGGAGGATAAGATAAATGGATTTTGAATATGATGCAAACACCACGGTAGAAGACATATCTTTTTATAAGCAGTTTAGTAAGTGGCAACAGGTTGTTAGTTTAGATGCCGAGGTAGGGGCTACCTTAAACGCCATTGAGATGTTAAGAGGTACCCAAGACGTTACAGAGGAGGAGATGAGCGCCGCCCTGCGTCGTTCTCTTATTAATTTATTGATCCAATTAGAACCACAGTTACGAAGGGAGCGGCACCATGTTGGAGATTATTGGAATGGACCGTTAGACTTGGGCACATTAGAGTTACCACAAAATGCCGTAGTAACTAACTTAAAAGATGCTCAGTCATTACAGCTCACCGGTTTAAAAGATATAGTAGAATTGCCCGACCCTATTTTATACCTCACTACAGTTGAGGTTAAAGAGTTAGGGATACCTTCCAAGACAGTTAGCAAAAAACAAGAATATAACATTCCTTTAGATATTTTAGTGAGAGCTTACCGCTATTTTATTGAGTGGGAAAGTAAAGTAGGGTTAGGTCTTTCTTTAAGTACGGATGAGGATGCGTTTGGTGGGTGGGTCGATTAAATGGATATACAAGAGCATCCATTTTATGAAGCTGTTTTAAATGATGTAGATGGAAATAGAAAAGGAGACGCCAAGATAATAATCGATAGCAGGAACGCCAGAACGGGAAGCTCCAAAACGACTTTAGCAGTACGCTTAGCTATGTTATTTGCAGATGAATTTGGGTATGAGCTTGAACTGGAAGATTTTACTTTATCATATAAAGAATACATTACGCGCTACTCTAAGATTCACCCAGGCAAAGAGCAAGTAAGTGTAATTGTATTGGATGAAATAAGTGGCACTGGTGCCGCTGACGCTCGCAGGTTTATGAGTAAGAAGAACGTGAACCTCGCGCGAGCTTGGGAGACTCAGAGAGTGCGCAGAGTAATTACCATATGTACTTGCCCCTCCTATAATTTTATAGATAAAAAGTTGCGAATGCTTGCAGATTATCGCCTGGCCTGTTATCCTCGACCTTTAGGAAGTGCTACAGCTTACACAATAGGTAATACCTTTAGTACTTCGGATTTGAGGCTGAGAAGGTTAGGCGGTCGGATACGTTGGCCAAAACTCAGGGAGGATAATGAGTTTTATGAGCATCTCAATATACAGAAAGATCGTTTAAATGAATCAATGCAGTTCGATTTTGACAAGATAGAAACAGAAGAAGAGAAAATAGAGTACACTCCGCAAGAGATTGAGAAATTAACAAAGGTCGATATAGTAGGAAACATGATTAGAGAGGGCATGTCCTATCGTGAAATCTCTAAAGTTACAGGGGTGGGAAAGTCTACTATAAGTGATTGGAAATATACGTATGGTTTATGATCGTCCGCCGGCCGGTACATAAACATTATATAAGCTAACACCCACAGAACTAATTAGGAGGTAACACATGGAAGAAACACAACAGCAATTAATACAGGCACAGGCTCGCGAACAACTTAGTAGAGGGACACACACACAGAACCTTAACCTTAGTAGTCATCTATTACAAAAAAAGAAAGAGGCAGACCACTTTTCTAAACTTGTAGAGAGTGGAATTCCTAAAAGTAGTAGCCGCTATTTATCGATTTTATTAAACTCGGATCTCGTTTTATCCTTTATGCCGGATGCGGCAATAAATGAAAATAGATGGTACTTCCGAATTATGAAAGAGGTTTTTTTATCTGTTCACCCAAGACCGGAAAGCGTCTTAAGTGGTAGATACAGAGGTTATTTATTTAATGATCCAGACGACGAATTGGAAAGTTTAGACGGTAGGGCAAAGCTTCAAATAGGAGAAATACTTGCAGTTGTTGAAAGTCGTTTATTACGAAGTACGGAAGGATGGCAACAGGATCAATTAAGCAAGAGCATCTCCCAGAGTATAGTCAAAACAGAAAACGAGAATAACGAAAAAGGAAGAAGGAGGTTATTTGGATGAATCGGTACAATCCACTATCGGAAGAACAAAAAGAATTAATTAAAGAATATTATTTCGTAAAGGGGTATGGACAAGACGCAACCGCCCGAAAAGTTGGCGTAAGTAGAAACAGCGTAAGAAAAGTTATTAGAGAACAACCAGAAGAGGTATGGTATCAGTACTGGAAAGGAGGCAAAATCTGCTCATGAGAGGACAACCTTTGACAGAAGAACAAAAAGAATTAATTAAAGAATATTATTTTGATGAACGGGTAGGATATAGAACCATCGGGCGCCGGCTCGATTTACATTATGACACAGTCAGGAGGTACATAAAAACATGTTAATATGGTTTTTATTGGGGTTAATGGTGGGGCTATTGTTGTTTTTGTCTCCGTTATTATTGGGGGATAAATTACCGTTTCCCCTCCGTACACGAATAGCGAATATCTATTACGATATAAGTATGCGGCTTTTCGGTCGTTTAGTTTTTTGCACTCGTAAGCACGGCGGAGTAGTTCAATATAGTAGCGCATATGATGAAGCGAAGAGTGCGGAGAAAGTTTATTTCGGAAAAAATGAAGCGTATTTTGATGATCCCTTCGGGGCTGTGCATCACTTGTACCATAGGCCTTGCATGTTTGTTCATGAATCTATTTCTTGTATTTACGATCCCCGTTTAAGTGTTATTGGGGAGCGCATTCAAAAAATGGTAAGAGCGAGCAGGCATCAAAAAGAATTTTCCGATAAAGACGGTAACTCTTTTGTTGCGTTTTGTGGGTATGTATTTGTTCCAAAGGTTCTAAACTTGATAAATTTAAAAAGTGCGCTTGCAGTTATACCTGGGGGAGCGGACCCACTATTAGCAAGTACTACAAAAAAGTTTATTGAATTATCTCAAAAAGGTTATAATAAAGTTCCTTTTATGGAGTTAGGATTGGGCTTAATTTTCTTTATTGCCGGTTACGGTCTTAGTGCATTGACAGTGTACTATTTAGACAAGAACCCAATACCAGGGGGCATTGAGGTTAATTTACCTATCTGGTTAGGTGGTGTAATATGAAACGTACTATCCCTAAACAAGTTTATTTTTATTCTAAAAGTTTGTGCGTTGTATTGTTTACATATTGCCTTATTGAACTCTATTTAAACGCCGCATACTCTCGCAAGTGGTATTATGATAACTGGTGTCCATCGGGTGATCCTTGTAAGTACTGGGTGGGGTCCGTTTGGGATTATGTGTTTTTAACTTCATCATCTTTTCATGGCGGGTGGACGTTGTACCATGTAGGGTTAGTTTCTTCGGTGGTGTTGTTAATTATTGTGTTATTAATTGAAATTACCGATAGAGGTATCCTATGATTGTTAGTGTGGCGGCGTTTGTTATGGGTGTTGTCCTCGGTTCGACCTTTTTAATAGGTGTTGCGTATATGTTTGGCGGCTCACTTAGTCAAGGGTTGGGGACTCTTTTAGGTCGGTTGACTTGGACAGTTGGAAGTTTAGTTAATGGCGGTACATGTATTATTTTCGAGCATGGAAAAGGATATAAAACCGTGCCACTTCGGGAAGGTGCTAAAGGATGGGAAATATTTGATAATAACACGTGGGAAGCTGTAGAAAATCCCGAACATTTACAGCGGGTAGGGCTTAGGCCGTTTGGTGTACTTCTTCGCCCAGATTCTGAGGTTTATGAGGATCTTTTATATAGTGGGGTACCTGGTGAACAGTACGATGCTGAATTCTATAAAATGGAAAGGCGGGGCGGATACCCTGGTTTTATGCCCCAATACTTTTGGAGGGATAAAGATAAGGGCTTTATTGTTAGCCTCGTGCAATTAGCCCAACGGTTAAAACTTGGTGGTAGTACTGAAATATCAGATAAGGCATACGTGGAAGCTTTAAAAAAGTACGCGGATATCGACGCACTGGGCGGTACAGGGGTACAAATATTATTTTATCTCGCTTGCCTTGTTATCGGGTGCATTAGTGCATGGTTAATGGTAGGATAAAAATGATTAAAGCACCATTTAAAAAAGGTTTTGCCTGTTGGTTATCTGCTCAGGAGGGAGAAACATTAGTGCAAGCGGCACCGCATGAAGGGGCAAAAATCGCTATACGTCTTGGACTTAATGGCTTGCGAGTGCATGAAGTCGCAAAGATTCAGAACGAAGATAAAATACAAGATGTAACAGTAGGCCTTATGGGAAAAATAATTGGGAAGGGGAACAAGTACCGCACTTTTCCGTTAGATAATCGGCTTGAGTATGCGGACTTTTCAAAAACAAACGTAACTACGAGAACAATAACCGAATGGATGACATTTTCAAGAGAAAACGCTTACAGGCTCACAGAAGACCCCGATTTCAGAGATGTCACAATGCACGACTTACGGCGGAGTTGGGCAGTACAGTGTTTATCTCGTGGGATACTGCCGGAGACTGTTAAGTACTGGGGTGGGTGGGAAAGCTCGTCTCAGGTCTTCGAACAACATTATCTAGGTACAGGTATTCAAAGTCCAGAATTTCAAAAGGCAGAACGGGAGAAATTGCCGTGGTAACTGTACTTACTAAGTTTTGGGAAAAGCAGTTTGGTTATTTATTGTTCCCGTTGCCACTGGTGATGAAGTTTAAAACTGTTAAATTGCGAGGTGTTGCAACATATCACAAGCCGATTTATGTAGAATGGTGGGCAGGTGGGGAACTTCAACACGCCCAAGAATTGAAGAAGTGGTCTTTCGTTCCTGGATTTACTCCGAGGGGTAAATGTGACGAAATACGAGAATATCCTTTAAAAACTGAGATTTCCTACCCATTCGATTAAATCGGGTGATTTCTTACAATAGGGATAGAATAGGAGGTTAGAGGCTCAAAAAGGGGGGTTTAGGGGGTTTTTCCTTGGTTTGAGGGGTAAATATGGCGAATTATCTCTTATTATCCCCATTATAGGAAATTGGGGGGATTTTCCTCCTAATATAGGTATAAATATTAACATGATGACAAAAGGCTTATATATATGCAAGATCACTAACAAGATAGCGAGAAGAGAAAAAAAGCTTCTTGCAGGTTAAATGAAATGACTAACACAACACAAAAAACAGAAAATGAGACAGGAATGAGCCAAGAAATTTATCTTTTTTGGAATTTCGAATATTTAGAAAGAATTATCGATGAGGTGGTTCAAGAATGACCTTTGGGAAAAAACCCACAGAGGCGACAGAGCGCCGAAAAAAAGAGATTTCTAAGTACGGAAAACCATTAAATTTGGAATCTAATAGAAGATTCAAGAGAGAGAACGTAGAAATGGTTCGGGAGAATTGGCGAAGTTGGGCGAGTGATGAAACCAATAAAAAATATAGAAGAAAATACCACCAGCTCCGAGCCATAGGAAAAAAGAACGGGTACGAAGCTTATTTTCCTAAATTCGTCTGGGTTGAATGGATGAAGCAGGGAGGAGACCCCGATTCTGTTTTGCTTCGGCTTGATTCAAAGGACTTTGCCCCATTACGCAGGAACTGGGATTAATAGAATAAGTGGTTCCGGTTGCCCTAAGACCGGAATGAGATTATCACAGGTTTTGAATAACACATTTAAAACTCATGTCAGTTTTAGTTTTTGGCTTTCT
>VTLG01002948.1_pt1 | contig 14900 bp, 31 predicted proteins | sample 4694571 | NCBI WGS metagenome assembly VTLG01 (sample SAMN12604809, study PRJNA352737) | marine metagenome | biome: ENVO:00000447; feature: ENVO:00000209|ENVO:00000569|ENVO:01000036; material: ENVO:00002151; isolation source: viral sequences binned using virsorter ...
GACGTAGTTTCAATATCCAAAGTAACAAGCTTAATTTTAGATATGTCAAACTTGATTTCATCCTCTGGGTATTTGTCTGAAATATATTGGTAAATATACCTGTCATTCCCGTATATCTCAAATCCCTCAACATCTTCGTACTTCTTATAGAAGTCACGACAGTCCCTAACCGTGCCTGGATTAATTGCTTCAACTGATTCTCCACTCAACGTTTTATATTTAGTCTTAAGATTCTTTTTAGATTTGACAAATAGAGTTGGAAAGAACTCATCACGATGTTCATATCTCTTACCATTATCTACACCTCGGACCAAGAATTGGTTTCCGATGAGTTGAACATTGGTGTAGAATTTCATTCTGTAAGGTCTAAGTATTTTTCAAGTAAAGTGGGGGTTGGATCTACAAGAGTAAGAATCTTGTCAGAACTCATCATGAATATATCATCTTTAGTCACATTAAGCAACCAAGGTTCTAATACATTATCTTCCTTAACAACAAAAGGATTAATTAGTTTACAATCAGGTTCACCAGGAACCACTGCTGCAATTTCTGCAACCTCACTAATCAGGGTCTGAGTTGTCGTCAGTTGAACTATCTTCACTATCTTTGCCATTTCCTACTACATCCTCCAAATACATTTTTCTTAATTGTTCTTTTGGTTCCACCATTGTTACTACCCAATCAGCTGGAACAGGGATATTAGAATCCGCAGAAAGGGGCATCCAAGGAAACATAGAAATCCTATAAGCAGATTTCTGATCTGGATTTTCTTCACCCTCTCTCAATTTAATGATACAAGGTTTATCGAAAAAATATCCAATCACTTTCTTTTCATTCTCTTCCCCTACAACCATTTCAGTGACATCAGCAATGATATCCTCTCCTGATTTTAAGAGTACCAGTTTAACCGTCATAATCTATATTTACCTCCTTATATTATAAGAAAAAAAAGAGAGTCTGTCAAGACTCTCTCTTCTTCTGGATTTCGGCATCTACAATGTCTTGCAGTTTCTCAAACTCTCTAACACGTTCAATGTCCATAAGCAATTGAGATAGTTGAGTAACCACTATGGGTTTTTCATTTGTGGCAGCTGATCTAACAGCCGCTCTAAGACTACTCTCTGCCTCAAGCAGATGGTCTAGTGTTTGTTGAGATAATGCCATACTTAAAACCAATCCTTACGTGTGTGATGTTCAGGAACAATTTTACCCAACTTAATGGTAAGAAGTCCATCTTCAAAATTTACATCTCTAATTTCTGTATCATCAGAGAGTGTCCAAGATCTTTCAAAGGATCTTTGTGCCAAACCCTTATGGGCATAATCGGCATCCTCCTTCTCTTCTTTTTGTCCTTCAACTGTTAGTTTACCATACTCTGTGTAAACATGCACCTCTTTCTTTTTAAATCCTGCTAGTGCTATCTCTAAACGAGACTCAACATTGTTTACATTGACAAGATTGTATGGTGGATAGTTGGTTTGATTGTTGACACTAAAAAAACGATCTAGATAATCATCTAAACCGATACTATTTCTATTAATCTTCTCCATCAATTCTGGAAGATTAGCAGCATGATACCTTGTTAGGTTTCCCATGATTGTAGCTCCTTTACTAAGCGAGTGTGTTTGTGTGTACCCTTGCGGCGTACACTACTAATTATACAAGAAACATAAAAAAACGGGGTGTTGAACCCCGTCTAGTATTATTCGGTTTTCTGAACTTAATCTAAAACTAATCTGCATTCCCTAATGCAGTTTTTGTCATCTATCGCACAGTCAGTGATACACTCAAAGTATTCCGCTACTTGATCTGTACCATTAGGCTCTTCATAAGAAGGCCATGCTTTGAGATTATTGTACGAGATTAAATTGTGCATTTTACCTCCAGTGTACTTCTAATAACATCCATAACCAATTTAGTTTAGGATCATTTGTCTTCATTCTAACACAAAACTATTTATGTGTAAAGTACTTTCTTAGTAAATTTTAGTAAAGTTAAGTATCTTCTGCTGGTTTAGTTTTCTTACCGATGTTATATTTCTGTTCTAGTATCCAATCTCCTTTATCTTTATATGAAAGAACTTTAATCTGATTTAAAGGTGCAATATCAGTAACTGCTTCCTCCTTTACCACAGAGATAAGGCCCCAATCCGCAAGAAGACGAGTAATTCGATTCCTACGTTGAACATCATTACCAGTAAGGTTAGCATGTTTACCATCAAGAGCAAACAGTTCCTTAAAATGTACAATATAGTATCTACCCTGCTTATGCAGTATATGACAACTTTGATATAATTTCTTTTCCTTACGTGATGCTACACCAATTCGTGTAAGAGTTTCTCTAACCTTTAGAAAATCATCAGGTTCATTTAAGGTCACCTCTACCATTTGGGCTTGCGACCACTTTACTTCAGGTTCAGTGGTAGTCATTTCGATCCTCCAATTTCAAGTCGTTGTTTAATAAAATTAATTTGTTCAGGGGTTAATATTTTCAAAGCATTAGATGCCTTTTCGTTACTATAACCATAGTATTGTTTGATGATTTCAAGGTCTGTGACTTTATCCTTACGGAGCCAGGGACTGAATCTTTTCTTTTTCCTAAGTGTATTTAGATAAAATGAATATTGCATATCCTTATCTAGGAATGAATACTTATTCATTTCATTAGCATACATTATACAATCAAGGTTACCTGATAAACAACGATTAACAATATAAGGAGGATAATCCTTTATATCATGAGACAAATCTTCCTTAGTAAAATTAATGGAATTCAACCAATCTTTGAGTTCAGTTTTCATAATGCAGGTCGTTTCATTTTTTCATCCTTTACGGAAATGATGATTCTATTATTTTCATAATCAGCTTTGAACTCTAATTCCACGTCATGAGGCCACATTAATTCTTCATACAAAGCATTGAGACGATCCATATCCTCCCAAAGATTATTAATGTGTTCGGGTAAATGATCTTCTTCCATTATCTTATGATTTGAATGTTGTTATCTTCTGTCCAGAGTTCGACCTTATCTCTGAAACGATCTTCTTGTTTAAGTTTCTCATAACGTTTACCTGCTTTTCGTTTCCACCAAGATATAATGTTATCTAGGTGAAATTTATCCCAGTTCTGACCAGGTATTAACTTATCTTCTTCTCCTAATATAACCTCCCTAACATTCTTATATCCATAATCAGAAGTATAAAATCTTTTCTTTTGAGTAAGATTAAATGCTTGATCAATTATAAAATTAAACTCTTTAAGTTTTTCATCCTTTCCATGCTCCTTTAAAGAATTTCTAATCCAAGCAATCATCTTTGTCTGTCTTTTTAACTTTTTAGAAGATGCTCTATTCTCAGTTAAAGGTTTTCCACCATTCAAATGAGTAAAATGATTATGAAGTTCATGAAAAGATTCAGAATGCAATAAAGGAAGAAACTTACTTTCAGTTAAACCTCTATACCTTATAAAAGGTTTAAGACCATCATACTGTGATGCAGATGTAGTAGAACCATATAAAGAAGTTGTTTCAAATAAAGCTATATCTTTTTCAAATACTCTACTTACTTCTTCTCTTGCAAAATGAGAAATACACATTAAAGCAAGAAGTTTACCACCAAGATAGTTATATCCAAATGGTTGTGATGGAACAATAGCAAATCCCATTACTGCATGACGATTAAACCTAGAAAGATCAGGTTGTTTACCGAACCATATATTTCTAGGTTTAGAATTAATTACAGGAGATCCAAAACGAATGAATCCCATTATCTTTTGAGTTCTTTTTTCAAATACCATCCAACGCAATTCCCTACCAGGAATATTATGCTCTATCACATGAGAAGAAGTTGCTGTTAGATATTCAATAAATTGTTTTTGACTAATATTATCATCAAATCTATCACCTACTGCCTTTACTTCAAATTCCATCTCATTAGGATGAATATCTTCATTTAAAAACTCATCTTTATGAGAAAATCCAGGCAGCATAACTGTCCTCTTTCCTATTGCTTCATTCTTTGCATGACGCAAATAATCTTCAATAGTTTTAAAGTTTTTAAAATAATCAATAAATTTATTGGCAGCCCACGTAGCATCTGCCTCACTGATAATCATAATTTAATTCTAATTGAAGTTTGGTTTCAAACTTAGTGTATGTTGGAGGATGAAAATTACAATACTCATTAAAAGTAATCTTCATCTCTTTTTGTGTTAGATTACAATGTTTTGCTGCTCTTGGCAAGTTCCATTTTGCCGAAAACAACATCTCCATTGCCTCTCTTGTTTCAATCCTCATGACTATGATTCAATTTCCCAGACATTTCATATGCCCCTTTATTTCCACCATGACCATGTGCAATACCCAGTTCATGCATCTTAGCATGTTCATCAATAGGATCTCTTAAATCTTTCTTTCCTGGTCCTAATGTAAGGTACAATCCATACCCCATAATAAAAAATAATAATCCTACGATAATGAATACTAAAATCATTTGTTCTCCTTTAATGGTTTACTGTAATATTCTCCCAATGTTCCACTCATTAGAGTTTCACTAATAGGACCGTTGGGTGTTTTAACTGTGGGTTCTACATGGTCATTCTTTTCACCAAATTTTCTTTTTGGTAATTTTGATTCCCATGCATCAATTAATACCTGTAGTTCTTTGATTCTCTCTTTTGCTGTAGAGATCTTTTCTTTTAAGTTCATTTGAAATTACATTCTACCATAATCTCAGTGAGACATGCAAGCATATTTATCTCCTGGTCCGCAACAAAAGCGATTTGGTACTGATACTTAGCAAGTATGAGAACAGCAGCAGGGATGGAAGAAGGAACCAAGGAAGTGTAAAGACTATCGTAAATACGGCGTAATAAAACAGAAGGATCGTTGTCCAAGTTATTGACACACCATTTACGTACTTCCGCAAAGTTCTTTTCTTTGAGGTTTTTAATGAGATCATTTACTTTTACATCGCTAAAGTGAGCCAGTATACCAGTATCTATCTTACCTCCTACCGAGTATCTCTGACACTCATTTAATACTCTTCTCCAATCTGGAAAGTGCTTATTAATAAGTTCTGCTAGGACTTTCTTATCTGCTTCAATCTTTTCTTCTTCTAAAATGGTTACTAATCTTCCGAAGAATGCTGCTGCAATTTCTTGTTTAAGTTTTCCCTGAATACCAAACTCCACCACAGCACATCTCGAATGGAGGGGTTCAATGATTTTATTTTTGTAGTTACAAGTGAAAATGAATCTACAGTTTTTGGAGAACTCCTCAATACTCGCTCTAAGAAGGAGTTGTACGTCGGGAGTGGTATTGTCTGCCTCGTCGATGATGATGACTTTATGCTTCGACTCGCTGCTAAGAGAGACGGTAGATGCGAAGTTCTTGGCGTTATTCCTAACAGTGTCAAGAAACCTGCCTTCATCCGAGCCATTAATGACATAGACATCAACCCCCAACTGATTGCAGAGTGCCTTTGCTACTGTAGTCTTACCACATCCAGCAGGACCAGCAAGAAGTAGATTAGGTACTTCACCTTTATCTAGGAAATCAAGAAAGGTCTTCTTGGTTTGCTCAGGTAAAATACAATCTTCAATTGTTTTGGGTCTATATTTTTCAACCCACAGAAATTCATCATGCATAATTAAAATTCACAGCGATTCTTTGTTGACCACCTTCACTATGGGTTGTCCCACGGTGTTTAAGATTAGAATCAAAAATACATACTCTATTAGCGACACTACTTACTCTAACACCCTTTTCAAATTCTGTATACCCATTGTTAGTAGTGATATAAAAAATAGCAGTTTTCCCATTAAGATAATCACAATGATACTCTCCAACTTCAATTGTAGATGTTTTAAATGTTAAATTTGCCTTTATCCTTATACATTCTTTAGCCTCTAACTTATTCATAAAGTTGTTCCATATTGGAAGATGTTCACTATTTGACCCTACTTCAGGTTGAAAAAACATATGAGTCATATGAAATTGACCGTCATCAGCAAAAGCCCTTCCATCCACATAAAACCATCTAAACTCTCCACCCATCATAAAAGATTGAATAGATTTAAATTCTTCTTCTGGTAAAAAATTGTCATTTATTTCAATCATAACCAATCTGGTTTTCTGGATGGGTCACGTAGATAATTAGATGCAGCCCAAGGTTTGCTGCTAATGTAATTTTTGTAAGCAGTAAAAGTGTCAATGCTTGTGTTATGTTTAAACTCATCTGGCATTGCACGAGTAAAGGATTCCACCATACAATAACATGTAATTACCTCACCTGCAAATTTGTGGAATGTTTTCTTTGCCTCAAACAATGAATTAGCACACCCATGAACTTTACCATAACGATGATTATATTCATCAACTAAAGCACACCCATGCTGTATTAACCATGCAGTATTGTATATACTTGCTGCTGCCCATTGGGTACAAGGATGATTCCTGAATGCCCCTTTCTTGACCGAATAAGGCGTTCCATCTTTCTTCTTAACTAAATCATCACCCCAATCATAATACCAATGGGAAAAGACAATAGAGAGCATCTGACATGTCTCTAAAGGCATCTTGACCACATGTTTATCAGGCAATACTTTTGCTGATACATAAGGATCAGGATTAGTTACAAAGATGTTCATCTCTTAGTGGTGTTACTTCTTGTCCTGTTTATTATACTAATAAATTTGTCTCCTGCAAAGGTTCCTCCCAAACACACATCAATCTCATCACCATCTTGCCAATTCACATCACCATTCATTTTGGTATGTAACATTGCTTCTTGAATTTTATCAATTACTTCTTGTGTTAATTTCATTTCCAAAGAAGGTTAATAATTTGTACAATAATTATACCATAGAAAAGCCACATGATCCACATGCCAATTTTATTATGGCGGCTCCCACGTTTATAAGGATGGCATCCAATTGGGCCACGATCCCAACCATCTACCATATAATCTTTAGTAGAAATTTCTTTGCTCATAATACAGGATACTCCTCGTTGCGTACAAATTCAGTTTTCATAGTCTTGAAATCTTCCATCAATCTCTGAACTTGTTTCTTATCAAGTCCAGCAAGTGCTTGACAGTTTTCTAAACAACGATAGATACATTCTCTATCACTTATGGGTGGGGAAATTTCCCACCCTTGCTCATCATAATACTTCTTACCTTCAGTAACTTGTGCTTCTACATGTCCAAGATTTTGAGCCTCGGAAGGGTTCTTGTAACTATGCTTCTTGCTCATTTATCTTACCAATATACTGATAGATTAAATCCCACTTAAATTCATAAGTTTCACCATTTTCATCTTGAAGATAGAATGGCATATTAGGATACATTCTCTTAGCACCATAATAATGATTAATGACATTATAGTCATCATCGATACATCTTTGTGCTTCGAGTTCTTCTTCAGAATACTCCATTATCCAAATGTAGAATCTGGTTCTAGTGCTATGTAGTATGTTAAATCTTTATCAGTATTTCTAAAACGAGATAAAAGTTTCTGAGAAACAACCACTTCATAAGTTCCAGGAAGAATCTTAATATTCTCTACTTTAAAGTTGAATGAGAACTCTTTATCAGTTTCACCCACCGTAATAGAGAAAATATTAGAAGTATCGTTCTTCTTATCTCTTACTACAACCTTTACTACTCCTGCTTCACCTACAACAGATAAATCAGAAAGTTGATAAATGGCAGCTGCTTTTAACAGTTTGACTAATTGATCAGTGCTTAGAGTAAAAGTTACATCCTCACTAGGAAGAGTGATTGGTTTCTCAGGAGGAGTGATAATAACATTAGGATCTGCAAAGAAGTACTTAGAACGCATCTTTCCTTCTTTGATAACCACATGACCATCATTAGCAAAATCTAATTCAGGGTCATGATAAAGATTATCAATACCATTTAAGAACTGACTTAAATCATAGATACCAAAATCTTTAGGAACTTCTTCCTCAATAGTTACTTCAGCAAGAATATTCTTCATCACACTAATGGTGCGAAGTTTATTACCTTGCTTAAATAAAATCGATTGATTAATATCCTTAAAGTTTTCTAGGATTTTAAAAGTGTTCTTAGAAAGTTTCATAACCACGGGTAGTTGTTTCTTTTAGTTGCCCACTGAAGTGATAAAGTAGGAGTGTATAGTGTAATGCTTTTAGTATATCACGTTTTGCTTGTCCCTTCTTATCATAACGACTTAGATACTTGATTGCATTAGAACGACAGAAAGATTCTGCATCGCCAACGGATTCGATAAGATCAAGTGTCTGGACGTTGTTTTCTTTGGAAGTATAGTGTCCACCATATGTTGTGGAGATATAATCCTGAAGAGCTTTGATAGATTCATCTTCTTTATATTTTCTAGGATTATCTGTTTCTATTCCAGGTGGTGGTGCAACAAAATTTGATGTATCAATTTTAATTTCACTAGCATGAGGCCAAGTGTCATCATAAAATGTGATATTATCAAAATCAGTAATACAACCAGTTGTATCTATACTAATCTCATCAAATGAACTAGTATCTACATAATAATTTTGACCACCATCAGATGCGGTATTCCCTGATCCTACCGTAACGATAGGATCATACTCATCACTTTCCAGAGATGTAATTTTTATATCTTCAAGTTTACAAGGACTCATCGTATTCTCCTTGATAGGGTAAGTTTTTGCCATAGTACCATAATATTCTTCATAAAGAAGACTCCATGCATTAATCATACATCTTGTCCTCTAACTTGTCAAGATCAACATCAGCATCTACTTTATCATAGAGTTCAAGGAATGCTTGCTTAGTCTCATCATCAAATCTGTTGACACAAACTTGAATTGCTTTCATCTTATCATTGAAAATGCTATAAGCACGAACAATGTGAACTAATCTACGAGTGCTGATGATCTCTTCGATACCACCATCATAGAAGGTCTTACGGATAATGTCACCCCAATCTACAAGACGTGCAATGAAGTCTGTATCAGTGATACCAAGATTAGCAGCCACTCCACCAAGAATTCTCTTCTCTATAGAAGGTGCTGGATAGTCTTGCTCAAAGGTTACAGGGAATCTCTCAAGGAATGCTTCATTAAGTACATTTGTACCAATAAATCTACCATCTTCAGATCCTTTACCCTTTGTATTAGCAGTTGCAATAACATTGAATCCTACCGCAGGTTGGACAAACCTACCGATTTTTTTGAGGAACAAGCCTTTGCCTTCAAGTATGGGTTGGAGGCATAAGATTTTGTTACTAGCCAAGTCAACCTCATCGAGTAACAAGATTGCTCCTCGTTCGAGTGCTTCAATGACAGGTCCGTTATGCCAAACTGTTGCCCCATCAACAAGGCGAAACCCACCAATAAGATCGTCTTCATCAGTTTCAATAGTAATGTTTACACGAATCAATTCTCTCTTAAGTTGAGCACATGCTTGCTCTACACCAAAGGTCTTACCATTACCTGATAGACCAGTAATGAATGTGGGATAGAACTGTTTTGATTGTATTACTTTCTTTACATCATTAAACGAACCAAACTTAACAAAAGTGTCATCCTGTACTGGTACTAAATTTTGCTGAAGTGTGGGTTGCACCGCAGGAGCATTAAAAGACTTCTCAATGTTCTCCACTGCTTTTGTAGTAACTTCTAGATTCCACTTACCACGACCAACAGAAAACTGTTTAATCTTTTTGGTAACAGTTTGGTAAGCAATGTCATTAGCAGCACAGAATCCACGTACATCAGCTGCAGTGAACTCTTTACCATATGTACTTCTCAAACCTTCAATAATTTCATCAGCAGTCATTTTGATTTCAAACATAAGTGGTTCGTTTTGTTGAACCTATTATAATGCAAAAAGGAGGTTATGAACCTCCTAGTGGACACTTATTCAATTGTCTTTTGTTTCTTAAAAAATTCTCCTAAAGATGATTGTAATTGACCTTCATTTTCTTTAGGGTCTAACTTATGATAACCATTCCTTTTTTTCCATTGCCCATACATTGCTTGCATCATCCATGATTGAGCAAGACTCTTAGGACCATCCATTAATAATTCTACCTGCTTACCTGTATGGTAAGGTATAGATTCTTCTCTCCAATTGGAGTCATCATAAGGTTTTTTATCCATAAGTAAAAGTCTTTCCTTTAATTTGTGATTGACCTTCTGGGTTTTTACCTTGCGGTTTAAATTTACCCAATTTAATATTTTTTGATTTGCCGAGGCCACCTTTGCGTGTTGCGGATAGTGTACCAGTTTTTTTCGTTTGTGTCAATACCGAATCTTGTCCATACTTCTTACCTAGTGACTTAACTGCTTTCTTGAATGCTCTCTTACCCTTCTTACCTGAAGTGACAACGTGACTTCTTTCCTTTACTCTCTTCTCCTTGCCATCATCACCCTTCTCTACATATGAACCAGTTACCTTAGTAGCACCAGGTAATCCCTTACCTTTTATATCACGATCTAATTGTTTTGCTCTTGCACGATTCTCTTTTGCAGATTTATCAGCTCTAGATGCTGACATCGTAGCAATGCCACCCTTATCAGATTTAGATTTAATTCTACTCAGACTACTTTCGTCCAGAAATTCTTTAAAATTTTTCATTAGTCTTTAGGTCCGTAATTAGGATCAACTTGCAATAACATATTAGTATCATAATCTGGTTTATTAGTTAGAAGATCATCCATATCAATCCAGCTAACACACTTTTGACAAACTGCAACAGGTTGAGTAGTTCCAGTTCTTCCAGCAGTTCCGCAATTGATTCCACCAATACATCCCTGAACCTTTCCATCCTTACATCTAAATGCTGAACCATTTCTTGTCCATTCAGGAAAAGTAGTAGGAGCAGAACCTAACATAGTAACTTTTGACTCACCTCCACCAAAAGTACTAATGAGTCCTCCACCGACTACTCCCACAGCAACAGCGATAGCCAGTTTAACCTTATTGTTCATCTTGTTAGTGTATCTGTCTTATTTATTCTTCCTCTTCTTCTGATATATCCAACATGTATTCATACTTCTTAAAGGTAACTCCTTTCTTTGATAAAAGAATAATCTTTGCTAAGGTCATTTCTTCACTATAAAAAATCACTGGTTGATTTTTACAGTCTCCACTCATTCTTCTCCCTCCTCTACTATAGTCTTATAATATTCCAGTCTTCTCCGAAGAAACAAAACTTCTTTCTGAAGTTGTGCATTCTCCTCTTCTAAAATCTCTATGTGATCTTGGTAGATGATTACGCTCATGTGATTATTTACTCACTTAAGGATTGCTTAACCTTCCAATCGCTATACATTTCTCCATATATCATCCCCTCATGTGCTTTTAAATCTCTACCTTCAAGAAGTTCTATCTGTTGTTTAGATAGACTTCCTCGCATCGATTCAAGATATTCTTTCTCCCAATTAGGGATTTTTTTGATGTAGGCTTTGCTCATTTCTTCTTCCTCACTGGTACTTCAATTGTCCATGATGGACTCTCCAATTTAACAATATCAAATTGTTTTCTATTCTTCTCATAGGTAGCAGCAGGTTCATTAGCAGCAGTCTCACCATAATGAGTTTCTTTCATACCCAAGTATTCTAAAACAGCATCATCAACCATAGAATAGAGTGCATCCCAAGTTAAAGTATCTCTTAACCCAGTTGCAATACGGTCAATGTCACCTCCATCTAAGTACTCACCCTTAGATATCTTTTCTGAATAATCATCATACTGAGAAATAAGTTTTGCTCTAATCTCTACCAACTCATTAAGGTTGATAGTAATCTTTATGTCGTCGTTGATTGCCATGAGTTAATAACAGAAGGTAAAAGACCATACTCCATACGTTGTATAGCCTTGGTCAAAGATTCAACAGTATCATCAGGAAGAATAGGAACTTCTCTTTGTTCAATTATTGTACCACCATCTAGTTCTTCTGTCACGTAATGCACCGTACATCCTGTGACACTATCTCCACTGTCCATTGCCTGTTCTACCGCATTCAATCCTTTGTACTTTGGAAGTAATGAAGGATGAATATTTATCATAGGAGCAGGGAAAGCAGCAGGATTTTTAATCACTCTCATATATCCTGCAAGAATAATAAGATCTACTTTCCATACTTTAAAAAGTTCTATCATTCTATCCTCATCCTTATGAGGAACTCTTACATAAGGAATTCCATATTTGGCTGCTCTTGCAACAGCACCACACTTTTTAGTGTTGTGTATCATCAACACTACTTCATGTTTATTACATATAGGATTGGTAACTATGTTCTCAAAGTTGGTTCCGTTACCAGAACACATAATGCCAAGTCTCATTCTTGTAACTCGTCTAATCTATAAGATGAATAATGCTGCCAAGGTTTGTAAGGTGGTTCTTCTTCATCAACAGTATGCTTAAAATGCTCAGTATCAAAATATGAGATACCAGTCTTACCTTCTCTTGCATCCAATACTTCATTAATAAGTATCTTCAACTCCTTAACCATCTCTGGGGTATGAAGTCTATTAGGGGTAATAACCGCACGAGGGAGAATAGGTTCTCCATTTTCATCATGGGGATATACATTATCAGTACATCCCTTAATTGCTGGGCCACTTAACCCTTGTGTATCAATTTTATCCATTATACCACAAGTTCAATGAACTCACCAAGAACTTTCTTATTTAGTTTCTTAGTCTTAAGAGATTTTACAAATGCCTTCTTAATTTGTGCTTTTGTTGCGGAATCATCAACATCAAAGTCAGCATCAGCAGATAAAGCAGAGGAAGACAATCCAAAGTATGCATCATAAGCAGATTTTTTAATAGTGAAAGCCTTTGCTTTTCTCCACTCACTCACGATTTTCTCATACTCTTTATCCTTCCACTCATCATAATATCTCTTAATAAACCACTTAGCATCACGAGTTTCAAGAACACGAATACCAATGAAGTTAGTAGATGGAAAATTGTCTTTAAGATTTTGAATTAACATATCAGTAAATTCAGGATAACCATATCCAATCTTATAGGTCTTTCCAACTTTACGATCACGAAAGAAACAACTTGAAGGATTAACATTTCTACATCCCAAATATGGTTCATCTTCCCAATGACGCATCACTTCTTTATGATAAGGAAGTTGAGCAGCCTCACCATCAGTCAAAATAATGCACTGGACTTTTTGTAACTTATTCTCTTTTTGGAACTGAGGAATAATCTTATGTAAAGAAAGTAAAGTTTCATTCAATGGAGTTCCTGATAAACATAGTTTATGAGGATAAGTGTAATAAGCACCATATCTATTATAGAATATATTAGCAATTCTCCAGATATTTAATAATTGGTGCTCAAGAGTTTTAGCATTTACCTTACTTGTAAATAAATTCATTAAAGAGAATCCATCTTCTACACGAAAAATATATTCTTTTTCTTCATACAGAGGTTTAGGATCAACAGCATCAATTTTACCTGATGCATAATCTCTTACTGATCTATTCCATTCATTTGTAAAAGCATAAACCTCAAAAGGAATAGAAACTTTACGACAGAACCAAATCAAATTATAAAGTTGCTTAAGAGTATCACTCATCACATTTGACATAGACCCTGACCAATCAAGAATAAAAACTAATCCATGATTCTTACCATCAGGAACCACACTTATTTTCTTAAAAAGATCCTCATTAAACTTATAGGTATGTAACTTCTCTGTAGAAAGAACTCCTGTTCTACTAGTGGTGGAACGAGCATATGAATCAGCAGCTTTCTTACACTCAAACTCCTTTACAAGATAAGAAACTTCTTTTTGTGCATCTCTCTTAAACTTTGCAAAATCAGCATCAACTTCTTCAAAGATATTCTTTACAGGAAAATTATATTTCTCTTGTCTCTCTTTAAATATTTCTATTTCTTGAGTCCAATGATAATCAATCTCTTTATGAACATCTTTATTAGAAGCAATGATATTCTCAATATTCAAATCAGGTCTCTCAATATAGGCATTCTCAGTACCATTATAATTAATGAGATCCTGAATTGAACTATTAAATGCCTCCGCAGTTTCTACAGTAGGGTCATCAGCATGATCCCCAGAAGAATGATTAGGACTACGCTCCCCACTTTCCACAGAATCATCGCTATCAGAGTCAGAAACGGAAGAACCATTATCGCTAGTGCTATCAATGTCACTATCCCCAGTAGATACACTATCGTTTGGAGGCTGTCCATCGACCATATCTTCTTCCAAATCCTCTTGAGGTTCAGAGTTTTTTTGCTTGGTCTCTTGCTTGCAGAAATTATATAGCGTTTCTGCTGCTGAGAGGGTGTCAGTAAACGTTTCGGCATTTTGGATTAAAGTGATAATCTCCTTTTCAGCATCTGAAAAAGATAAGTCAAAGAACGAACCAATCTTAAAGTAGAGATTAGCACGATCAGCAAGATTAAAAGTATTAAGATCTTCACCATCTAGTTCAAAGAAATCTTTACCATGCAATTCACTATACCCCCTATAAAAGGATTTGGCAATACCCATATACTTTCTTTTCATCAATTTCTCAATTCTTGCATCCTCTACCACATTAATAAACTGTTGAGGAACCTTCACATCCTTTGTCCAATCCTCATCAGGGGTAAAGAGTGCATGTCCTACCTCATGACCAACCAACATATCATATACATTATTACTAGCCTTCTCCCACATCGGAAGAGTTAACACACGAGTATGAACATTGAACTGTGCAGTCTCACATTGCTTATGCTCTACTACGATATCCTCAGTAGCAAGGAGTTTGGCAAGTTGTGACTTGATTTCCTTTTGAACTGCCATGTGTCTTTTCGTTTGATATACCTATAATACTAGAAAACCCACCTTTTGGGTGGGTGAGTAGACGGTTTATCAACTGTCT
>VTLG01006436.1_pt1 | contig 14897 bp, 21 predicted proteins | sample 4694571 | NCBI WGS metagenome assembly VTLG01 (sample SAMN12604809, study PRJNA352737) | marine metagenome | biome: ENVO:00000447; feature: ENVO:00000209|ENVO:00000569|ENVO:01000036; material: ENVO:00002151; isolation source: viral sequences binned using virsorter ...
TGATGAAGGTGTTATAGAAGATGCTAAGTTTAAAACATTTGGATGTGGTTCAGCTATTGCTTCTAGCTCGTTAATAACTGAATGGGTTAAGGGTAAGAATATTGATGAAGCTAATAAGATAAAGAACACAGAGATAGCTAATCATCTAGCTTTACCACCAGTAAAAATTCATTGTTCTGTGTTAGCAGAAGATGCTATTAAAGCTGCAATATCAGATTATAAGGAAAAGAATGAGAGTAAGAACTTACTGTAAAATAATTATATTTTTATTTATAGTAGAGATATTAATGCATATGGCTGAAATAGTTTTTGATGTAGAATCACATTATAATTTAACAGGTATGTTATACGGATAGCCAACTGTGAAAATTGGACAAAAAAATACCCCTAGTTATTAAGTTAGCTAGGGGTTTTTTATTTATTTATCAGATTTATTTTCAATCTTTAGTTCAGACATTTCGTCTTTCACTTCTTTTATCTCATTTTCATAATGCTCTTTTTGTTCTACAAGATAATCTAATCTAGCTTGTAGTTTTTTTTGTTGAGCTTCCTGATACATTTTATCAGATACGACCATTACTCTTGGTCTCATTAAATCAAAATGATTATAGAACATGTTGTCCAATAACATCATAGTATTTCTCCTTTTAGTTTATTATCCCTATCATTAGGCAATAATGTTGTAGTTAAACTAGATGAAAGCCATACCTTAGAAAGCATATGGCTCACACCAAAAAATAAATGCTATTACTTTTCAGCACAAGCATATGAATTGATTTCTAAACCTACAGAAATTTCTGAGATAATAGGTTTTTTCCATGCAGTCATATTATTTCTCCTTCCATGTTTTAATACCTTTCTCAGCACCTCTACTTATAATGTAGCCACCAATACCAATCTGTAATAAATCAAACAGTTTCATAATAACTGCATCTGATAAATTCTCAGGGTGTATTCCAAACCAATACATAAATAAAAGTATCAAGAAAGATACCATAGTTAATGGTCTCCAATTACGTTGTAACCAACCTTCACCTTTAGCTTCAGCAACTACTACAGATGCAGCAGCTTTTTCTATATCTGCTGAGTGCGTAACTAGTGCTTTATTTAATTCTGCTTGAGCTTTTGCTTGACCAGCTTTGTCAGGTATAATCCTGTCAATTACTTTTCCCAAGATAGGTGCAATCATTGGTAATAACATAATATTTCTCCCATTTATATGTATTATAACTCAGATTTATTTAAAAAAAAAGAGTAATTTTATTATTTTTGTTCATCTTACATTTACCTTCAAGACATACTAAGTCATTTTTTTCAATAAGTTTTTCATAATACTTATGTAAAGGTTTAGTATAAAAATAAAAATATCCTTCATACATAGGAATATAATATTTTTTAGTGCCAGGTTTATTATAATAGAACAAGGCTGAACTTGATTCACCAGTATATATAGGTAAAACAAAGTAAGCATCTGCATCATGAGATGGTGTATAATAAGTACCATCATTTTGTATGATATCAAATGCAGGTGATGAGTATGTATCTTCAAATATTAAATCATCAACATATAAATTATTTAATACTTGTTTTACTTTAAATAGTAATGATGGAAACTTTTCAAATATAATAGGATTATTCGTAAGACATTTATCTTTATAACTATCTTCATTATCTTTATTTTCTTTACCTGAACCTAGGGACAATCTGTTGGAATAAAGTGACCAAGAATCTTTTAAATTTATAACTGACTTATAGATTGCTTGACAATCTTTATACTCTATGAAATCTTTAATAGTTATTGAAGAGAGTATTTTCATATTTAGGGTGTTCCTTTCTACCTCCATTTTTCCATAGCTCAGAAACAAGAGTACCTTCTCCATATAGTTCCATATGCATATCCACGTCTTGTCTTTGAAATAATTTTTCACAATCTTGTGCCATAGCTAACAGCTCACCTGTAGTCCAAAACTTTTTGTTATTAGTCGTAACGTGTAAATATTTACTTTTACCTGTTGAACTATCAACTGCATTTTTGTCTTTAGGTTCATCCATTGAACAATCAAAACCATACAGTTTAAAGTTTCTAAATCCTAATGTATGTCCAACACTAATTGCTCTCATTGCTGCACAAGTACCACCAGTTAGTAGAACTGTATCATCAGGTATGCCCAAATCTTTTGGTATAATAACTTTATTATCTGCATTCTTCTCAACAATAGCATCTGAGTAAGCATTCCATCCTACTATCTTTGCATCTTTACTTTTTAAATATTCTACAACTGAAGTATCAGTCATAGATGATACAAAGAATATAGTATTTTTAGGCACCTCTTTAAATAATTCTTTACGAACAATACCATGTGTGCTTGTACCTTCAATAGGTCTAGGGTCAAGTATGTTACATGCCCAAGGAACTATACCTTCTTTTAAAAGCATAGGTAATGAATGTTTAACACACATAATTTTATTATGTGTTGACTTGAGATAGTCTTTATATTTTAAAAAAGAAGGACCACCTGATACTATGTTAAGTATCTCTCCATGTGGTCTAGCTTTAATTAACCATTTATTAATTGACTGTACATTATTCTTAATATTATTTCTAATATAATCAGTAGGCATACAGTCTTTTGGTTTAACAATTATTGGAACGTGATTGAAACTTTCAGGGAGTTTATCAAGATTAGATTTATGTATAACGACAGCAAGATGAGTAACACCACCACCTGCCACTGGGTCGCTAGATGGAAGAACTTTTTTGCGTAGTTTTTTATCAAGTGCATCAAATACTTTATTTGTTCCTTTATGTTCATCAACAACTTCCTTTCCTTTGTCATCTTTAGTAAAGTAATCGTCAAACACAACTACAGGTAAATCTTTTGTCATATTGTAATCGTGTTTAACAGTATCAAAGCTATGTCCACCATCAAGATAAGCTATGTCAAAATCTTTTTGTTGTGTTAGTGTTACTTTAGTATCACCTTTAATTAATTTAAATTCAAAGTCTTTGTTCATCTTTTCTTTAACAAACTTTTTAAACTCATTTAGTCTTTTCTCAACTGCTTGATAAAGATTATGTGGTTTAGTGTTCATCTCAGTTGCATCAGTATATTCATCTGCATCTTCAAATAAATCATAACCCTCATAATAAACTTTATCTACGTTGTCAAAAGCTGCCAGTGCCATTTCAATAGCACGACCACCATTCCATGTACCTGTCTCCAGTATTCTTGAAAACTTGTAATGTCTGATGACATCTGCCAATTGTTTGTACCTCTTTGGACCAACGACATCAGGTGTGGTCTTATTAGATAACAAGTCCTTTCTATTGCCCTTGAAATGTTCAAAGTAGTCTGCCAAAGGAGAATTATTAAACGCATCTAAACCTCTCACGTCAGGTGTTAAACTATGTTTTTTTAAACCATGTGCACCATAGATATTAAATAATCTCTCAAATATAAATCCATCATGCCATTCTCTATATGAAAGAACTTCGTGACTATTATAAAGACCTCTCATATCTCCTAGTAAATCAAGGGGTGGGATAGTATTAAGATTAAAAGCCATGAAAGATGTTTCACTGTAGTCCACATCTTTTCTACCCAAGTGGACGAGTTCAGAACCTAGGGGAATGATTCCAAACAAGTCTTGTTTATTAACAGGCTTTTTAAGGATAATGTCAGCATCTAACCATACTACCCACCCAGCTTGTACACTCTTTTCTACCAACTTGAAGGAGAAGTCAGTCAGAGCATACACCTTGTGACACCATTTAATGGCATCTAATCTCCAGTTATAAGGCATCTTACCACCCTCAGTACCATCATGAAGTTTCATTTCTTCACGATAGGTAATCATTTCATCCACCTTATTAAGATTTACAAATGTAATTTTATTTGATTTAGGAAACTCTTTTATTTGCTCATCACTAAAGTCATGATAGTAAGCAGTTAAATGTAAATCATCAGCCATAAACTTTACAACTGAGTCAATCATTTTTTTTGCATAAGTTTCCCATCCTTTAGGATTAAAGGAAGTTACGATATTTAATGTATCTTTTTTCATATTAAAATTTTACCCATTGTGTTGGTCTGGTTTCTTTAACTGTATTTCTATATAATAGTTTTTCATCTTCCCAGTCTTGAGCAAATCTAATATTTTTATATGAACCTCCAAACCAAGGTCCACCTAAAGAAAAATGTATGGCACTAGGTTTTTCTCCTATCTTAGATACAGTAGGAATATGATTCCAATTACAAGGTATATCTGCAATCTCACTATCTGAAGTCCATTTAAACTGATGTAAGTGTAAACCTCTCATAGTATTTACATCTTCACATGTAAGGTTACGTACATCTTTATGTGACATATTTAATAACATAAGTGAAGACCAAAGTTTTTTATCATAACCTAATTGTTTTTGATTATCCATCTTAGTATCTTCAGTTGGTTGCCAATTAAACTTGACACAAGCTACTGCTTTATCAACACAGTTAATCTCAACCCACCTAAATAATTTATCTATGTCATCTAAGAATAAAAAATCACAATCACAAAACATAATCCAACCTTTAACACCATTGCGTTTAGCTATCTCAGGTGCTAAGAAACGTGTATGACTAAACTCTGTAGAAAAAGGTTTGTCATCTATAACATCATACATTTGACCTTCTTCATTTTCTCTCCATTCTCTATCAAAATAACCACCTTTTCGTAGCATAATATGATTTAAATCAATTACTGTTAAAGGTCGTGAGCTTCTTCGTATTAAAGAATGTTCGCAAACTCTATAGGCAATATCTTCACGACTATCATACCCTATAAAAACAAAGCTAGTATTACTATAGTGTAATGGATGTATAGTCTCTGATTCATAATTAGTTCTAGCATTTAATAACATTGTATTATTATACTCCTTTTAAATTTAAAGTCAAGAAAAATTAAACTACTTCACATGCTCCTGCAGTACATGCAAGTTCTTTTGAAGAAGTAGTTGTGTCTTCTTTTTCATAATTAGTTAAGTCCATCCAATTAATATTTCTTGGAGTCTTAGCTAACCACTCTTCATAAGTTTTCTTATCAACTTCTTGATAAGGTGCTTGTTTATATGAATGGTCAGAGTGAGGTAAGAATGAAACACCACTCATCACATCAAAGTTTTCGTATACCCATGCACCAACTTGTAACCACTCTTCTTCTTTGACATAAACTGTAATTGAAGGTTTGTGTTCACACCAGTGTAGCTGATACATCTTCCATATCTCTAGTTGTTCAATAGCAGACTTAGCATCTCTCATTACTGAACTCTTTGGAGATTTCATAGGAAAGTAAATAACCTTTGTATCATTAGGTTTCATTACATCATCTTCACCATAAAAACCTTTGTCTAACATCATGTCACACAATGGGTCTTTCTTATCTGCTCTTACAGTTCTAAGGTAGTAAGGTGAATAACGTGGGTGAATACCTGAAGCTGAATCAACTAATTGTGATACAGTTCCTGAAGGCTTTACACAAGTAATAGCAGTAGCTTGATTAACTCCTAGTATCTCTGCCCACTTCTTATTTGTTTTAATTGAATGTTCTTTAAGATTAATTAACATATCTTTTAAAACAGTTTGATTATATATATTACCTGATAAAACTTCGTGGTCCATAATACCAGTTAATGAAACACCTAATAATCTTTCTTCTTCAGTATTATCTTTCCATTGTTTAGTTAAGTATCTAAAGTCTGATAGAGTTGATTGAAGTGTGCCAAAAATTGTAGCTATCTCTACTTTTTCTTTTAAAGTTTCTTCAGTATCATCAGGTCTTACAACCACTTCAGATAAATTACAGAATTGTTTATTTCGTAAAACTATTTCTGAGCATGGATTAGTTCCAAAATCAAAGTCACCATCTCTTCTACCTGAACGTGTTGCCATCTTTTGTGATGCAACTCTGTTAAAGATACCACGTTCACCTGATTTAGAATCATAAAGAGATACCCACTCTTTCATAAATGTACCTATGTCAGGCTTCTCAGTATAAGCTACAGAGTTATTAGCATAACTTCTTTGTGGATTATTGTCCCACCATTGACCAGTTTTTGCATCTCTCATTCTAATATCTGAAAGATTAGAAAGACTAATTAAAGCTGAACGTCTTACACCACCACAAACAACTACGTCTGCAATCTTACATACAATATCATGACATTCAATACTATTTAATTTTCTACCTTTAGCTTTTTGAAATGTTTCAATACTAAATTTAAATAAATCTCTTAATGGGTCAGGACCACTAGCACGTCCACCAAATGTTTTTAGTTTAGCACCTGCAGGTCTGACAAGAGACATATCAAACTGTGGTATCTGTCCTGCATAAAGCATAGCAATAAGTTCACGATAAGATTTTGCCCAACCTATTTTACTATCTCTAACTTTAATAACTGTTTCAGTTGTATGAAATTGTTCTGCAATCTCAGGTAGCTTATCAACGTATTGTCTTTCAACACTAAACCCTACACCAGTACCACACATAAGTATATACATAATCTCATCAAATGTTCTTACATTATCAATAGCAACATAAGAACAATTAAATCCTGCTACATTATCTTTATCTAAGGCAGGACCTGCAGTCATTAATGCTCTCATTGAAGGCATAACTTTTAATGTAGCAATAGCATCAACCCATCTATCTCTTTCTTTTTTATCTAATTTTTTATTAGTTAAATTCTCATACCTTTTTTGCATATAACTAACATATCGTTCAACAGTTTCACTCCATGTTTCTCTTCTGTTTTTTTCTTCAATCCATCTAGCATAACGAGAGATGGCAATATAGTTTTGATATTCAGTTGGTAACATAGTTTATTTCCCCTTTCTTTGTTTATTATGTTTTACTCTAGCATAACTATCTTTATCTGTCAATATGGCATTTATATGTGTGCGAATAAAGTTAGTTCTTTTTGAAGTTAATATATCTATAGCTACCTTTCTCATATATTTAGGATTAACGTTGGCAGAATGACATATATATTCAAAATCTTTTTTAGTTTCTCCAAAGTTAGATGTAAACCAAAGTATGGCTTCACGTTTATACTTTGAACTTTCCAAATCTCTTGTATCTTTTTGTGTGGCATCAAGTAATGCTTGTAAAATAACTGCAAGAAATAGTGTCCTCTCAGCACTTGTTGAGCTGATAAAATTAGTTTCTGTCTGTTGTAAAAAATCTTCATACTCTTTTTGCATTATACCATTGTTTAGGAATACCTTCACTTATTTTACAGTATTCAAAGTTATGCTTATCACACCATCCTGCATAAGTCATAGTGCCACCTTTGTTTAGTTTTTTATTTGGATTATCAAATGCAAATCTAATTACAATATTAGGATTACACTTTCTAAAAAACAAATGTTTCTTTCTCATCTCTATAGTTAGTCTACCTTTAACTTCTATGTAGGTACCATTAGGTAATAAGAAGTCAGGACAATAAGTTTTATTTTCAAACCACTCATACTTATATTTATCAGGTTCATATTTAACTTTTACTTTTTTATTTTTAAAAAATTTGTAAACCTTTTCTTCTGAACCACTTCTAAACTTCATTTAATATTCCTCATATGAAAAAAGTTTCGTATATGTAAACATGTAAATACTATACACATAAGTAACATATAATAACTGTAAGATAATATTGACCATGTAATCCATATTATATTTGAAACCATACCATACAATGGTGCATAGTTATCTTTATTACCATACACCCATACAGTAATCACTGCAGAAATTGCAGCTAGTAATTCAAATACACTAACCAATGTCATCTACTTCAACCTCTTGTACATCAGGTGTTTTAGCTACCACAGTCAAGTATCTTGGTCCATTCGCATAGACAAATTTTCTAAGTCCTTTCCCACCATTAGCATCTTTCCAACAATCAACTTTATAAGGACAGTAGGAACAGCCAACGTCAAGTTTACGATTACCACTAACACCATCTGCAATATCGTCATAACACTTGCTAGGAATTGTATCACTTGCGACAACATTTTTAAGATGTAAGACCCTATCTTTCGCATTTATCATCTCCATTTGATGGACAGGCATAAGACATATCCTGCCACTCTGTTTATCTATAGCAAGAAACGCACCACCTTCTTTACCCTGTGCTTCAGCATAAGCTGATAACTGAGGTATATATCCAAAAGGGTCTTCTTTTAATAATGAACGATTAGAAAACTTTTTAAATGAGTAAGCACTAGCAGATTTACAATCTGTAACAACACCATCAATCTCACAATCCTGATGTCCTAACACTCCTTCAATCTCTAATTCCTTTTGTTCATTCTTAACTTCATGACCTGCAGTTTTTGCTAGAAGTAAAAGTAATTCTTCAAGCATATAACCATAAGCAAATTTTATTTTTGCCCACGCAGGTAGCCTTTCTTTTTTTATATCTCTTGATTGATACCACACTTGTCTATCAGGTTTACCAATCTGAGACATTCTTAAATTATTATTCTCAGAATGTTTGTCAAATAACGACATAATATTTATTTTAATATTCTCTGCGAATGATTCAACATCTTTCATTGATGGTTGTTTACCTTCAGAGATAGCATCATACATGTCTTTAACTAGAGTATCAATTTTTTTCATTAGACAAAGAAAAAGGGACGTAGTTATTAGCCACGTCCCCTGCTATTTATTTATTGTTAAGCTACGTTTGTAGCAAAGTCATTGTCCTCATCTCCTGGTTTAGGAATTTCATGGAAAGCTTCGTCAACCTCTTTGTCAACGTAAGGTATTAAGTCAACAACTTGAATGGCTTGTAGTTCAGCACTCTTACCTGAGTTACCTCCCCACTTCCAATCGTACATTCTATAAAGAACATTTACGTTAGAACCATTACCAATAAGAACCCCTTCCAAAGGACGTTTCATATTATCCTTGATTTCAGGTGCTCTATTTTGAGTACCATCTTTGCGAGTAGCTTTTCTCTTAATAGTAACAAAGTCTCCTCTTTCGTCTCCTTTGTTCTTTACCTTTAGTCCATCAGCTTCAACTTTCTTTTTATTTTCAGCATCAACTGATACATCTATACTGTACACTCCACCTTCATCAAACTTAGTGCTAGGTGCTACAACTTGTGCCCAGTAAGATTTTCCATTTATTACAGTCATTTTCATACTCCTTTCATAATTGTCATTTGAATATGACTTATTTTAAATACTAATTATATTTCATTATGATAACATTGTCAAGAACTTTTTACATTTATTTCTCCTTTCAATTAATGTGTCTCTGCCCAACTCAAACCAGTCTTGAACTCTGCGTCCAGTGGGCATTTCAGGTTTAACTCTTCAGTAGTATTTTGAATGGCAGTCTTCACAATCCTACCCATTTCTTCTACATCTTTTTTATGTACTTCAAATTGGTACTCATCATGTATTGAAGCTACAAGTTTGGAATCAATACCTGATTTATTAATTAAGTTTATCATTTGTCTCAACCAAACTTTACAAGCTATTGCTCCTGCACCTTGAACAATAGTATTAACTGCTTTGTGTGGTGAACGTACATTAAATAGTCTACCATCTAAACCCCTTACCTTACCCATAGTCGCAGCTTCTTCCACTTGGTTTCTAAAGCTTTTTAATTTAGGAAGTTCAGTTAAAAATTTATCAATAAGTTTTTTACCAACTGCCATATCTTTTGAACCAACTATTTGACCAATCTTCTTTGCACCTGCTCCAAATAAAAAGGCATAGATAAAAGTTTTAGCTTGGTCTCTATTTGTAAGTCCTGCCATATTCATATTTCTTGTATGAATATCTCCATTTAATATTTCATTTGTGTACTCAGGTGTATCAATATAATGTGCTAACATTCTTAACTCTAGTCCTGAAGCATCAGTACCAAAGATAACGTGAGTGTCAGGTTTGTCAGTTGTCCATACCTCTCTACACTCTTTACCATAAGGTGAATAAACTGCAGGAACTTGAGCCATGTTTGGAGAGTGGTGGCTCATTCTACCTGACACACAACGTAAAGTAAGAACACGTCCATGAACTCTACCAGTGGTTTCATTCACAACATCCAACCATGAAGTTATTTGTGACGTTCTCTTTTTTAATAATAAATATTCAGAAATTAATTTAGCTTCAGCTATGTTATCTATCTTTGACAACACACCTTCATCTACAATAGGTGAACCTTTATCAGTAAACTTATTTGGTTTCCAACCTAACTTCATAAGTCGTTCAGCTATTTGTTTACGAGATGCAAGATTAAATTCTTGATAACTAACTTTAGTAAAAGGAACACCCTTTACATAGCCACGAGATTTATTATTTACTTTAGGAATAAATTCTTCTTCAATCTTTAATGGTGGAAAAGTTTTATGTACTTCTTTTTCTAACTGTTCAGCTTTATCTTCAAGCATAGCATATAAGTTACTTGCTTTTTGTTGGTCTAAATAAAAACCATTGTTCTCTTGTCTAGTTATAATTGAACGTATATCATGCTCAAGTCTTAAAGATTTTTTAGAAAAGTTTTTACCTTCAACAATTAATCTTTTATAAACTTGATGAGTTACATCAACATCTCTTTTACAATACGTTAACATCTCTTGACTAAACTGTGAGAAGTTATTGAACTCAATTTTATTTAAACCAATACGTTCACCCCAGGAATCAAGTGAATGACCTTTATCTCTTTCAGGATTGTACAACTGTGACATAATTAATGTATCAGTTATTTGTCCAATAGTTATTTTTGTATTGAGTAATCTATTTAGAACTGGTGCGTCAAATGAAACACCATTATGCATTATGATTTCTTTACAATGATTGTTAATAAAGTTAGGTAGTTTAGTGTAACAATCTTGACCTACAAATGAATAGGTTTTATTCTCATCAATGTTCTTAGCAACAACGCAATGAATATTTTTTGCATCAAGTGAATCAGTTTCAATATCTAATACTGTTCTCATTTAATCTGAATATAATCTTTTATGGTTTGTATGGCAAATAGTTTTTGTAAATTAATTAGGTACATCTTTGAAGCATTATGGTCTCCACCACTTACTGAAACTTTTCTGTCTAAAGAATTAATAATCTTTTTTAGAGTGTCAGTTTTGAATACTAACGTAGCATATACATCTTCACCTACACATAAGTTATGAAACCAATAATCAGCTTCAGTTGCATTTATACCTGATGGCTTACCATAACTCTCATATTCAATCGCAATGTTACCAGTCTTTTGCCATACATCACGTTCAGATTTTACTTCAATCTTTTTATCTTGAAGCATATCCTTTATAGCATCTTCTCTAACTTGACCATAAGCTAAATCAATATCAAACTTTTTTCTATTATCTTTAGTTGGTTTTATTGTCATTATTTTTTTCCTTAAAAGGATTTTCTATTTCAGTCATGCGACCATTTTCTTTTGACCATAAAAGATAAGAAGCAATACCAGTAATACCTGCATATCTATTCTTCAATACTCTAATGATTGAGGTGTTAGCTGATACCTCATCTTCTTCTTGTTGATTTCTCTCCATACCAATTACTGCATCAGATAATTGTGCAATGGCATGTGAACCTCTCAAATGAGAAAGAGAAACTTGCTTACCTTCTTCGTGTCCCTTATCATTATCAAGTCTTCTTAGATGTGAAACTAAAAACATTCCCACTTTTGTTTCGTGACAAAGACCTCTGAGTTTAGTCATTAATAAATCAATAGCTTTTCTTTCATTATTATCTTCACGAGCTGACATAATTAAACTAAGGTGGTCAACAAATATCCATTTACAATCACAACCTTTAGCCATAAAACGTATACGAGACATAATTTGTTCATCACTCAGAGAGCCAAATGAATTATTATAGATAGTTAGTCTGTCACTATCAAACTCATCAACAACTTTATTTAGGTCTTCAATGTTTTCTTTTTCCCATACTTCATCAAGATGTAATTGTTTATTGGTGTGTATACCCAATACACCTTGTAAAGTTCTTTCTGCATCTTCTTCAAGAAATATTAAACCAATATTATCTTGAGTTGTTTTCCAAAAGTGATAGACTAGTTCTCGCATGAATGATGATTTACCCATACCAGTCCCTGAAGTAATCGTTACAAGTTCTCCAGTCCTTGCACCATAAAGCTTTTCATTTAATCCATTGAAAGGATAAGGACAAGTTTTTCTATCTTTCTTTTTCCAAAGATTATCTCTTATGTCTGATACTCTAAGTATACCTTCAGGTGTGTGTGCCTTTGCATTCCACCAACATTGAACAAACTTTTGTCTTTGCCCTGCTCTGAGGTATTCATTGGCATCTTTTAACTCCATATTAACAATCTTACATTTGTTAGGTGAAAATATTTCAGCTACTTTATTTGCAGTTGCCCTACCTATATCGTCATTATCAAAACAAATAATTATATTTTCAAAACTATCTAGGTATTCAAAGTTCTGTTTACAATCTCTAACTGCTGACTGAACTCCATTCTTAATTGATACTGATGCCCATTTAGAACCCATCATTTCATAGGCAGACATAGCATCACATTCACCCTCACATATAGTAATATACTTTTGACCACCACTAAATAACTGTTGACCAAATAATTGTGACAACCCAAAGTTACCTTGAGCAGTAAACTCTTTTGGTAAAGTTCTTATCTTATTTGCTACGTGTTTTTTATCTGCACTATAATAAGGATAAACGTGCTTAGTTATCATACCATTGTTAGTTAGGGTTGTTACTCCATATTTACTGGCAGTTTCCTGAGATATACCTCTATCTTTTAATGGTGTTGTTTGACCAACATATAAATCGTTATTTGTAGTATTATTCATTGGTGTTGCTACTCCTTCAGCTTTTTCATAGTACCCACAGTCAGGTGTAAAACAATGTGCATGACCATCAGTATATCTTGCTAAATTATTTTTACTTCCACACTTTGGACATGCTTCGTGTCTTAAAAATTTACTTTCCATCTTTAACATTTAAACCCCCTAAAAAATTATAGTTAAATAAAATAAAGCAACTGAAAATATTGCTAAACAAAGTTCAATTATTTTTCTCATATAAACCCCTAGTGTAATTTGTCGTTATCATTTTTATCGTACATAAACTCAAATATTTCATCACCTTCAGTTGGTGGTTCTCCCATACCTAATGCTATAAGTTCTTGAGCAGTATCATTTAATGCGTTCTGCATTGTAAGAAAACCATAGTAATCTTTTTCAGCTTTGGTTATAGCTGTAATTGCTAATGCTCTTGCCATTAAGTAAATAGTTTCAGGTGAATCATATTTAATTATTAACTCCATAATTATTTTATGGATAGCCAAAACTACTTTTTCACGTTCTTTTATTGTCAACTTTTTTAGTTCCATTATCAACTCCTTCCATCATTTCAACAAAACCATTTATATCTTTTAATGGAACTTGTTTAATATTTGTTTCACCACTTGCAGTTAAAACAAAGTCAGCAACTGAAGTAGGTATGTCATCATGATTTTTAAATCTAGGTATCATTATTAACTCCTTCTGAAAAACCTTTCATTAATAATTGTTTAGAATTATATTCTTGTATACTAATACAATAAATTAATTTGTCAAGATACCAACGTGCTTTTTTTAAATCTTCCAAAGGTTTTCCTTTGTAATCGTATCTCCACATATACTTTACAACATTTGCTTTTAAGTAACCAACAAATTCTTTGTCACTCATTGATGCTTGTATTGCATCTATACATTCAATCCCATGTTTATTATAATGCTTGGGATTATTTACATTATCGTATTTTTTCGTATGCGTGTCCATATTCTTTATCCTTTCTTTTATCACTAAATTCTTTTGGTGTATCACATTTAATTGCTTTTATTTTAATAGGTGGCTTTGTTTCTTCATAAATTTTCATTACAGTTTTCTCACAGTTTTTATATAACTTAGGTAAAACCTTTTGATGTATTTTATTATCGTATTCAAACCATACTGTTATTAAAAAATACGTAAACATATTATCTAATCTCCATTGGCACAGTACATTGTCTTCTTTGTACTGGTATATATTTAGGGTCAAGTGGTACACCTTCTAAAAACTTTTGTCTTATTAAATGATGTTCCCAACCAATACACATATATCCTGATTGACTTAATTTACTTCTGTCAATATTTCTTATTGCATATTCTTGTTCAGCTATCATACTAGCATTATCACAGTTAGGTAATTCTCTTACAAATAATTCTACGTCACCAACTGGTGAAGCAAAAGTTAAATATAACGCAAACATTTCTTTTATCATTTATCCAACTCCTTTGTTACACATTTTTGCTTGTAATACACGTTACCCAAGAATGTGAGACTAGGGTTCTGTGGCTCTGGTTTTTTCTTACCAACATACTCCCATACACAAGTCATATTCTTGTTATTGTTTGCACGTTGGTGAAAAAAGTCAATGTTATCAAGGGTATAGATGTTAAATACTAACCCAAGTATTAATGTTTCAACTCCCATTAAAATAATCTCCTATAAAATATAATATTAAAAATATAAACAAACCCATCATAAATCCAAATAGGATTTGTAATATAAACCATAATGTTCTGTCAACTTTAGTAGACATAAACAACTTGTGGTAATGGTGTATAATCTATTCTCCTATCAACGTGTATGAATGTTCTTGCTACTCCTACAGACCAACCTATATCTATTGCTCTTTTAATTAAGTCTTTTCTGAAGACTGAATTAGGTATGGCAATGTCAACTGCACAAGTATCTGTACCCCATTTATCATTACCAATCTTGTGGAATGAGTTGGGACTTGCAGGATAGCCACGACTTTTTAACCAGTCATTGTGTTCTGCTGAACGACAACAAGAAGT
>VTLG01009966.1_pt1 | contig 14897 bp, 20 predicted proteins | sample 4694571 | NCBI WGS metagenome assembly VTLG01 (sample SAMN12604809, study PRJNA352737) | marine metagenome | biome: ENVO:00000447; feature: ENVO:00000209|ENVO:00000569|ENVO:01000036; material: ENVO:00002151; isolation source: viral sequences binned using virsorter ...
ATAAGTCAAGTCGAGTAGTTCTAAACAAGTTTATTTCAAAAATCGCCTAAGTGAGAAAATTATGAAAATGGAAGATATAAAATTAAACCCACGCCAAGAACGATTTGTTAAATTGGCAAATGAGGAAGGGTTTACTAATAAAATTTCTCGAAAAGACATTATTATTCTACAGGCCAAATATGGTATTAAAAAACCTACTTGGCTAATGAAAAATATTGCTTACCGATATGATAGAGGAGTATATAAATTGCCTTCTTTATTGTCGGTAGAGGAACACATTATGAACATGGTTAAATCGTATGGTGAACATGATTAAGTTGAATTCAATTCAACCTAAGTTGAACCTTTTTCGACCAAAAATGTGGAATAGTCCTTGCATTTGCTCTAGGGATAGAGTAAAATGGTACTTGAAACATTGAGAAATACTAATTACATTATGAAAGGAAAAAATATGAAAAATTTAAATGCAACACAAACTGAACAAGTCGAAGCGCTGTTCAAAGAATATGGACGAACTGAAGTTACTCGTTCTGAAATTAACAATTTTGTCAAATCTGGCGAAATCTCAAATCCAAGTTGGTTAAAAAACGACAAATATAAAGTTTCTCGTGGAGTTTATTCATTGCCGATTGAGGGCAATGATTTCTCACCAACACTAACTGATGTTCCACTAGTTGAAGAACCAGTAAATGAAACGGTCAATCAGGCTGCTTTTATTGTTTCAAGTTTAGTTGGCAACATTGTTCCTGAAAAAGACCCAGTTTTTGTTCCTTGGGGATATTTCAAAGATATTAAAAAGATTGTAACTTCAAAACAATTTTATCCAATATTCGTTACTGGTCTTTCTGGTAATGGTAAAACTATGAATGTTACACAGGCTTGTGCTCTTACAAAACGAGAGTGCATCCGAGTTAATATTACGATTGAAACTGATGAAGATGATTTACTTGGTGGTTACAGGTTGCAAGATGGTCAAACTGTCTGGCAAAATGGTCCAGTAATTGAGGCGATGGAACGAGGCGCTTTGTTGTTGCTTGACGAAATCGACCTTGCTTCAAATAAGATTATGTGTCTACAACCAATTCTTGAAGGCAATGGAGTTTTTCTTAAAAAGATTAACAAGTTTGTTAAACCTGCTAAAGGGTTCAATGTGATTGCTACTGCTAACACAAAAGGTCAAGGTTCAGAAGATGGCAAGTTTATCGGAACTAACATTCTGAATGAGGCATTTCTTGAACGATTCCCAATTACTATTGAACAGGCTTATCCAACAAATAAGATTGAAAATAAAATCTTATTGAATGTTATGTCTGAAAAGGGATATTCTAAAGATACTTTACCTGTTGAGTTTGCTAAAGATTTAGTTACTTGGGCAGATATAATTCGTAAAACTTTTTATGAAGGCGGAGTTGATGAATTGATTTCAACTCGCCGATTAGTTCATATCGTTGAGGCATTTTCAATCTTCAAAAATAAAATGAAGGCAATTGAAATGTGTACTAACCGATTTGACTTAGATACTAAAACTTCGTTTTTAGATTTATACACTAAGATTGATGGTGGCGAAGATGTTTCAAGTTGGTCAAGTTCAGGCGATTTAGAACCAGAAATTGAGTCCGATGATGATGAGGACGGTAATGTGAATTACTAAAATTCATCTTTCATAATGTAGCGAGTGGGTAGTTAATTCTACCCACTTTTTTACATATTCGCTTGACAAAAGCTTGTAACTATAGTATAATGGTTACAAAATCAACTCAATACTACTGTTGCCTAGTGTTGAGTTTTAACAATCTGGCAACAAATTGACTTGAAGGAGTTACACAATGGCATATAAAAGGCTAACAAAGAAACAAAAGGTATTAAATCTTTTATCAAAAGGAACACCAGTTACATGGACATCCTTGAGAAATAGGTTTGATTTAACATCACCACGAGCAATGGTCGACCAATTGCGTACCGAAGGACATATGGTGTATATTAATACAACACCAACCGGTACTACATATCGTATGGGCAAACCAACTAAATCAATTATCGCTGCTGGTGTTGATAAAGTATTTTATTTTGGTAAAGATGAAAAGACTACCAATCTAAATGAAATTGTTTCTGCTGGTATAACATCTTTATACGGCACGCAAAAATACGCTTATTCTAACCAATAAGATATTTTGCTGTATAAATAGGAGTGATAGGCAGCTCGTAAGTCCTGTCAATTCGAGGTAGAGTGTCATCCGCAATGACACCGCATAAAAGGTTTCGGGTAGTTTCTCCTTTCTAAGAAAAACTGCCCAACTTTTCGCTTGACAATACCATGAAATTAATGTATAATAACATTACTTGAAATTAAAAGGATATATAATGAAATTAAATGCAACAACCCAAGAAATACTTAAAAACTTTTCTGAGATTAATACAAACATTTTAATCAAACCAGGAAGTGAACTCAACACAATCTCTACAATGAGAAACATTTTTGCTAAGGCAACTATCAATGAAAGCTTTGATAGTGAATTCGGCATTTATGATTTGAATGAATTTCTCTCTGTAGTATCAAGCTTAGACAAACCCGAATTAACATTAAATGAAAAGTATATGACCATATCTACTGAAGGTAGCCGGTCGAAAGTGAAATATTTTTATTCAGACCCATCCGTAATCGTATCACCGACTAAAGATGTGAATATGCCTGAATCAGATGTAACATTTAGTTTGTCTGAATCGAATCTAACACAACTGCAAAAGATGGCTGCAATTCTAAAGGCGCCTGACCTCGCTCTTGTCGGAACAAAAGGTGGTGATGTTGTATTGAAAGTGTGTGATAAGAAAAACGACACATCAAATAAGTTTGATATAGTTGTTGGTGAAAACGCAACAGCGAATTATACTTTCTATTTCAAAGTAGAAAATCTTAAAATGATTTCTGGTGATTATGATGTTGCCGTATCATCCAGGTCTATATCTCATTTCACAAACACAAAACTTCCAATTGAATATTGGATTGCACTTGAACCAGATAGTGTTTTTGACGCTGGTTAATTTTTTAATAAATATTATGAATAAGGTGAATTATGAATACGGACTTTCTATGGGTAGAAGAATATCGCCCACAAACAATTGATGATTGCATACTACCACAATCTCTAAAAACATTATTTCAGTCCTTTATCGAAAAGGGCGAAATATCAAATATGTTATTTTCTGGTACACCAGGCGTTGGTAAGACCACAGTTGCAAAAGCATTATGTGAACAAATGAATTGCGATTGGATTATGATTAACGGCTCCGAAGAAGGAGGCATTGATGTACTCAGAAATAAAATCAAAAACTTTGCTTCAACAGTATCATTATCTGGTGGTAAAAAGGTAGTAATACTAGACGAGGCAGATTATCTCAACCCTCAATCAACACAACCTGCACTAAGAGGTTTTGTTGAGGAGTTTCACAAGAACTGTCGGTTCATTCTGACTTGTAATTTCAAGAACAGAATTATCGAACCACTTCACAGTCGATTTTCAAATATCGAATTCAGAATTAATCCTAAAGACAAAGGCAAACTTGCAACTAAGTTATTTGAAAGAGTATCATATATTCTTAAAGAACAAAATATAGAATATGAAGAAGCTGTTGTTGCAGAATTAATCAAGAAACATTTTCCAGACTTTAGAAAACTTATAAATGAATTGCAAAGATATTCAGTAAGTGGAGTTATTGATGCTGGTGTTCTTGTAAATGTTTCAGACGAAAACCTAAAGACTTTAGTGGCACATCTCAAAACTAAAGAGTTTGGTAATATGAGAAAATGGGTTGTCAATAATCTTGACAACGACCCTGTTAAAATCTTTAGAAAAATCTATGACAGTATGTATGCAAATCTACAACCAGAAACGATACCTCACGCTGTTCTGATTATTGCTGACTATCAATACAAATCTGCTTTCGTAGCAGACCAAGAGATTAATCTTGTGGCGTGTTTGACTGAATTGATGTCGCAAGTTAAATTCAAATGAAAACTACAATAGATAATTTTATTGGTATTTTTGATAACGCTCTTTCACATAAAGAATGTGATGATTTAATATCCGTTTATAAAGAATCTCAAAGATTAAATTATATCAAAACTAGACAAGATATTGGTTACGACCACCAGCAAGCAGACAATTCATTGGTTTTTGCCAATTCAAAACATATGACAAATTCTATTTTCTTTAGTCAACAACAAAACCATGTACAGAGTTTTGTTGACTCGGCATGGAAATGCTATGATGAATATGCTAAAAAATATGGTGTATTAAATAGTGTTCATAAACATAGATTTTATAACGACATAAAAATACAAAAAACAGAACCTTCTGGCGGATATCATGTGTGGCATTGTGAACACGATGGAAGAAAGCAGGGCTCAAGGCTTTTACTAGTAATGGTATATTTGAATGATGTTCAAGAGGGAGGAGAAACAGAATTTTTATATCAATCATTAAGAGTAAAACCTAAAAAAGGCACCTTAGTAATTTGTCCTTCTGGTTTTACACATACTCATAGAGGCAATCCACCACTTTCTGGTGATAAATTTATGATTAATGGTTGGATAGAATTCGAGGAATAATATGTACGAATTAAAAGAATATCTGAACGCCATCAATCACACAAAAAAGAATGTGATGGCTTCAGAAGATACAATGTGGGTCAAAAAATATCCTGCATTTATAGTCAATAAAGTCCTGTCTGGTTTTTCAGATACCATAATGCTTGTCAACGAAATGAATAGAAATCACTTTCTTGATAAAGATATGCAATTTCAGTTTCTACTAAATAGTATTAGAAGTAAAAAAAGGTATAGTCCTTTTTTGAGAGCTAGTAAGATAAAAGATATTGAGTGTGTAAAGGAGTATTATGGATATAATAATGAAAAGGCCAAGACTGCTCTTGATTTACTCACCAAGGAACAATTGAAATTAATTAAAGAAAAGTTATACAAAGGTGGGATAAAATGAATGAATTAGATAATACTTGGCATCCCGAAAAGATGCTGGAAGTACAGTTAAAAGAGCCAGATGATTTTCTAAAGGTTCGAGAAACATTAACAAGAATTGGCGTTGCCTCGAGGAAAGACAAAAAGTTATTCCAATCATGCCACATTCTACACAAACAAGGAAGATATTTCATAGTACATTTTAAAGAACTGTTTGCATTGGACGGTAAGTTCGCAAATTTTTCAGAGAATGACCTTGAAAGAAGGAATACTATTGCTTCATTATTAGCAGATTGGGGATTGGTTGCTATATTAAATAAAGAGAATGCTCAAAACAAAGCACCTCTATCACAAATTAAAGTTCTGGCGTTCAAAGAAAAGGACGAATGGGATTTACAAGCAAAATATAACATAGGCAAAAAGGTAGATGATGACGAAGGCGCCGAAGTTTAGAGAATTTATTACAGAAGAAAAAGAAGAATCATATCGTTTGGTTATTCTTTCACATGATGATGCCGAGGATCCTAATAAGACAGGTGATTTAATAAGAGATAAAGCTAAGAAACTTGGTATAGAATGTATATTAGGAGAGTTTGTTGGTGCTTATACTTCTTACGATATTAAAAATGATGAATTATATATTTACACATTTCCAGTAGCAAAGGGCGGCGCTGTTGCTCAACCCGACCCTAAATCAGAAATCAAATACGATAAACCCTTTAAATTAAATCCAGAAAACACAATCATAATGTCAAGAGGACTTGGAACACCTGGTGTTTCTGGTAATAAATCTTGGTATGATATGATAAAGGATTTTGAACACAAAGGGTTTACTGTTATCAATACAAACAAGTGCCACGACATTTGTTCTGATAAAGTAATGAATCAAATTATTTTTGATAGGCACGATTTTAATACACCAAAGACAGTTAGAATATGCCATTCAGAAGGTTCAGCAAAAGCATTAGAAGAATTAGATAGTAAATTTCCTATCATATTAAAAACTGGTACAGGCTCACGAGGAGTTGGAGTTATTTTAGTTGAAAGTGCCGCTTCGTTACAATCAATCGTACAGTTATTGTACAGAGAGAATGAATTTATAGACATTATCTTACAAGAACGAATTGAAACTGATTATGATGTAAGGGTGATTGTTTGTGGTGATGAAGTTGTGGGTGTAATGAAACGACCTATTGCTAAAGGAGACTTTAGAAGTAATGTATCACAAGGCTCAGACCCAGTACCACACAAATTAACTGAATTAGAAAAAGAAGAATCACTAGCAGCTGCAAAAGCAGTTGGTGGTATTGTAGTTGGAGTAGATTTTATTCCAGCAAAAAATAGAGAAAAAGATAGACCTTATTTTATTGAAGTCAATTCAACACCAGGCTTAATCGGTATTGAAGAAGCATTAAAATCAGAAGGCAGTATCGTAGAGAAGATATTGAAAAAACTACACGATAGAGGTTTGTGGGCAAACGCTTGACAAACCAGTTAGATTATAGTATAATAATGAAAAAGGAGTGAAAATGGCAAAAAATCATCAAACAGAAAACCCACTATACAAAGCATTAATGAAACGAGCAGAGGCTGAAATTGCAACTGCGATTGCTTCATTGATAGTTTATTTCGACACACCAACGGCAGGTAAAAGTCTGAAAGAAATGGAACATCTACTGACCGTTATATCAACAGCTGAAAAAAGAATTGAAACATTAAATAAACATTTCAATAATACTCAGATATAGTTAATGAAGTTCTACACAAGTGTTCTTCCTTATAGGGGACGGTTGTTAGTTCGTGGTGTTGATAAAGACGGCACTCAAAAAAAATATAGAATTAATTATAAACCATCTCTTTTTATTCCAACTGCAAAAGAGTCGGAGTATAAAACATTAGATGGTCGAAATGTCGCCAAGATAAAGTTCAACAGTATTCCTGAAACCACAAAGTGGATTAATGAATACAAAGATGTTACTAATTTTGAATACTTTGGTAATACTCGACATCAATATCCATTCATTGCAGATGAATTTCCAGGCAAAATTGATTGGGATTTAAAAGAAATCAAATTACTCTCGATTGATATTGAGTGTGAAAGTGAAAATGGTTTCCCTAATCCTGATGATGCGGCTGAACCTTTAATCTGTATCACAGTAAAAGACCACACATCAAAAAAGATTATCGTTTTTGGCATGGGCAATTTTGTCAATGACCGAGATGATGTTCAGTATATTAATTGTGTAACTGAAACCGGTTTAGCAGAAACATTTACAAGATTTTGGGTTGAATATAATCCTGATATTATTACAGGTTGGAATGTAAAGTTTTTTGATATCCCATATTTGTTTAATCGATTTAAATATCTTTTGGGTGATGATTGGATTTTACAATACAGTCCGTGGCGTGTAGTCGAGCAACGAAGTACAAGAATTACTGGTAAAGGTTATAACAAACAAGAAAACTATTGGGACATTCTAGGAGTTGATGTTCTCGATTATCTTGATTTGTATCGTAAACACACATTCATTCGGCGTGAAAGTTATAAACTAGACTACATTGGTGAAGTTGAGTTAGGCGAAAACAAGAACGAGAATCCATACGACACCTTCAAAGAGTTTTATTCTAATGACTATCAGAAGTTTGTTGAATACAATATTCAAGATGTTGAATTAGTCGATAAGTTAGAAGATAAAATGCAGTTGATTGCTTTGCATTTGACAATGGCTTATGAAGCGAAAGTTAATTATCAAGATGTATTTGGTCAAGTTAGAATTTGGGATTGTATCATCTATCATCATTTACGCTCAAAGAATATTGTTCCGCCAGCAATCACAGAATCAAAAGAATCGTTTGGTTATGAAGGTGCATATGTAAGGGATCCTGTTGTTGGTTTTCACGATTGGATTGCAAGTTTTGATTTGAACAGCTTGTATCCACATTTGATTATGCAGTACAACATATCTCCAGAAACAATGGTTGGGTTTGACCCAAATCGTGTGAATGTGGAGAATATGCTGAATCAAGAATCTGATTTATCTGACTTAGATAATCGAACAATAACTCCAAATGGTGCTCAGTTTAGAACAGACAAACGAGGTTTTCTTCCAGAGTTGATGGATACTTTATATCAAGAACGAGTTATCTATAAAAAGAAGATGTTGGAAGCGAAGTCCTTGTATCAACAGACAGGGGATAAGAAGTATTGGTTTGAGATTGCAAAGAATCATAACATTCAGTTGGCGAGAAAGATTGCATTGAATAGTGCTTATGGTGCTATCGGCAATCAATACTTTAGATACTTTGATGTAAGACACGCTGAAGGCATTACTATGGCTGGTCAGTTGACAATTCGTTGGATTGAAAGAGATGTTAATGAGTTTTTAAATAAGATGTTAAAGACAACAAATGTATCTTATGTTGTGGCGTCAGATACAGATTCTATTTATATTCGTTTGGGGGAAGTCGTTAATCGAATATTCAAAGATAAGTCTGATACAAGAAAAGTTGTTAGAATAATGGACAAGTTTTGTGAAGAAACATTGCAACCTCAAATTGATAAGAGTTTTGAAAGACTTGCTAAATATGTTAATGCATATGAACAAAAGATGATTATGAAACGAGAAGTTATAGCAAATAAAGCTATCTGGACTGCAAAGAAAAGATATATTTTGAATGTGTATAACGAAGAAGGTGTTGAATTAAAAGAACCAAAACTGAAGATTATGGGCATTGAGGCAGTTAAGAGTTCCACGCCAGCCCCATGTCGAGTTAAAATTAAAGAGGCGTTGAAAGTTATTATGACTAAAGACGAATCGGCATTGATTCAATTCATAGACGATTTTAGAACGAAGTTTAAAAAGTTATCGCCAGAAGAAATTGCTTATCCTCGTTCATGTAATAATCTTAAAAAGTATAGTTCGAGAACAACAATATATACTAAGTCGTGTCCAATTCATGTGAGAGGGTCGTTGTTATATAATAATTTATTGAAGAAAAAGAAGTTGAAAAAATACCAACAAATTCAAGAAGGCGATAAGGTTAAGTTTGTTCAACTGAAAGAACCCAATCCGTTGAGAGAAAATGTAATATCTTTTATCGGGGCTTTGCCAAAAGAGTTTGATTTGCACCAGTATATTGATTATGATAATCAGTTTGATAAATCGTTTTTAGAACCATTGCGATTTATTGTTAATGCAATCGATTGGAGTTTTGAAAGGCAATCAACATTAGATAGTTTTTTCTAATGACAGACGAAGAATTAAAAAAATTTATGGAATATTTTAAAGATGAATTACCAAATCCAGACCATCATCCTTTGAAGGTAATATGGTTAATGAAATGGTATCAATCAATAGTTTTAAGGAATAGAGATGAAAATACAGATAGAATCAGCAACTAAAACGGCAAACATCATTATTGATTTTTTCAGTAATATTGACCGAATTGATGATTACTTTCGATTAAGAAAAATTGAAAGAGTTAAAAATTTACCAGCGCCTATTCCTGGTTTTGGTTTAGAAGATGATATGTTTCAGAATTATGATATGTCTCCTGAGGATATGGATATTGAGGTTACTCAAATTGACAATCAAACATTTAATGCAATGCTTGAGAAAATTGCCAGTTTTAGTCCAGACCAAGCTCCAGGCAAAGAACTTAAATTGGTTGTCAAAGAAAAGAATACAAACACAATATTAGGTTTCATTAAATTAGGTTCGCCTATTATCAACTCTAAACCAAGAAATAATTATCTTGGCGATGTTCCGGAGTTGACAATCTTTAATCAAAGAGCGATAATGGGATTCGTTATCGTTCCAGTACAACCGTTTGGATTTAATTATCTTGGTGGTAAATTAATGGCGTTAATTTGTACATCTCATAAAGTTAGAGAGATGTTAAATGACAAGTACGATACAAAATTTTGTTTATTTGAAACTACAAGTCTTTATGGAAATATTAAAGGTATGTCCATGTATGATGGATTAAAACCATTTTTAAGATTTAAAGGAGATACAGAGTCTAAGTTTGTACCAACACTTGGTGAAGAATCATATTCTTTATGTAAGAAAATTATTGAAGATGATGTAAAAGAGGACTTAATACATAAAGATGCTTCAAGCCGTAAGTTAAAGATTACTACGAAAATGATTTCATTAATTAAATCTTCGCTAAAAGAATCAGATATAAATCTGTATGAGAAGTTTGTATCTGCTATTACTAAAGCAGAAGGTGTTACCACACAGAAAAGATTTTATATGTCAGACTATGGTTATGAAAATGTTAGAGATGTCCTATTGGGTAAAACAGATACACTAATTAAAGGTCCGAACTACCATAAACACGATTTAGAAAACATTATTAGTTGGTGGAAAAGAAAGGCAACAAGTCGATATGATAAATTGAAATCAGAAGATAGAATAAGAAAAGAATTAGAAGTATGGAATGCTGATACTATGAATAAGATTGATATAATAAGATGAACCTTTTTAACTTAGACAGACAATTAAATAAAACTGTTAGAATACTTTTGTATCCTAATATTACTTTTCAGGAAGATTTAGAAAAAGATTCTTACATTCAAGTTATTAAGAATCAGATAAAACTGCTAAATGAAATCCGTGATGATTTGTGGTTTTATCTTATCTTGCCTTGTTCAGTTCCTTCTCTGGCGTTTGATAATGTAACACAATACTATACAGACTTTGAAACATATCCGCCAACAATGAGGTCTAACTTCAGCGTAAAGGATATTAAAAATATATTAAATCATAATCTAGATTTTGATGTAGTAATGACACATTTACCAGAACATACACACGCATTAAAAAATACAATGTATAATATAACTCACCACATCCCACCGATGTTTGGTTATTGTCATTGGTTTGACTTGAAAGATGTGGTCGCCTGGAGTAAAGATAGTTTCTTACAAAACATTACAGGACTATTAGAGTATGAAAGATGCTATTTGAACACACAGCATCAAAAAGATTTGGTTATAAATCAGGCTAAAGAAACCTTCAACGATAAGACTATTGAAAAACTAGATAACATTTTGACTGTACAACATTTGGGTGTAAATAAAGGTGATATTGTATCTGAGATAAACGAAAATCCTGAAAAGATTATTGTGTTTAATCACAGACCAGATACTTACAAACATTTTAAACAGTTCATAGCTCTCACAGATAAGTTATGGGAAACAAGACAAGATTTTAAAGTATGGATACCATTATTAGATAAACCAAATAGAGATTATGTGATTACTGATAAGGGTAATAAACAATGGTATTATAATAGACTTAAAGATTGTTGTGTTGGTTTCTCACCTAAACAGAAATACGGTGGTTGGAGTGTTGCGACAACAGATGGTATGATGAATGGAGTGCCTTACATTATGTACAATGATACATATTATAAAGAACTAAATTCTAATGCTGACTTCTTTACTACTGATGATGAAGCTTTAATACTACTAAATGTGTATTTAGATACAGAGGTTAGAAATGTACGAGCAAACGAATCCTTAGAACACCTACACAACAACCTGATATATAAAGATAAAATGATTGCAATGAATGATTATATGAACGATTTGTTATCAAAACAACAGGTTATGGGTGATAGTGATAAGTTAAAAGAGATTATTGGTTGGATTAGAGATAATAAATCTATGACTAAACAAGAAATTATGACGAAACTTGATTGGGGTAGGGGTATTAAATGGACACCATATCGCCGTGCTTTGATGAATCACCCCAACATCTATGATGTAAATGATTCAGAGCCAACATATAATTGGAGGGTATAATATGACACACAAAGAAAACACACAGTCTGGTGATTTATATATTTCATGGGACGAATATAATAAAAAGATAGAAGATTTGGCAGTACAAATTAATGATGAGCTCTATGGTTTTGAATTTAATCAAATAGTTTGTATAGCAAAAGGCGGACTAAGAATAGGAGATATACTTGCTCGTCTTTTTGATGTACCGTTTGCTGTAATGTCAGTTGAATCATATCGAGGAATAGGTGTTAAAGACGAACAAGGACATATTGTATTTGGTAATTCACTAGCAAAGACAAGTCCTAATTTAGGAAACAAAGTTTTGTTAGTAGATGATTTAGCCGATTCTGGTAGAACATTAGAAAAGTGTGTTGAGTGGTTAAAACATTACGAAGGGTTTTTCATTGATGAACTTCGTACTGCCACATTATGGACAAAAGGACTATCAACATTTACACCAGATTATTATGTAGAATATCTACCAAATAATCCCTGGATTCATCAACCATTTGAGAAATACGAAAAAATGCTTGTCGAAGAACTTAACGGAGAATAATAAATATAATATATGTTCACTATATCAGACGAAGCAGAAATCTTTATCGCCGAACTCTTTGAAGAGCAGGGGGAAAAGGACTTAGCATTAAAGGTAGAAATAGAAAAGGCAGGAACTCCTGTCGCAAATGTAACTTTCGGTTTTTGCAGACCATCAGACCTTCACAGAAAACAAAAAAAGTTTTCTTATAAAGGATTTGATGCTTATATTTGGGCAAGTAATTTTGATTATTTAAAAGATTCTGATGTAGCATTAAAGTCAGAAGGTCTTACTAAAAAACTGACCATTAAAGCACCTAATGCTAAGGGTGATGCTCCTAGTAAAGACTCTCCACTCAAAGAAAGAATTAAATACACTATCGTTACAACAATCAACCCAAGCCTTGCTTCTCATGGTGGGTTTTGTGAACTGATAGATGTTACTGAAAAGAATGAAGTTGTATTAAATTTTGGGGGCGGATGTCAAGGATGTAGTTCTGTAGCGATAACATTGAAAGACGGAATAGAAGGACAACTTAAAGCACTTTATCCAGAAGTGGCTGGGATTTTAGATTATACAGACCATTCTGATACAACAAATGCTTATATGTAATGTCATTATTAATAACAGACGAATGTATAAATTGTGATGTTTGTGTACCAGAGTGCCCAAATGATGCAATCTATTTTGGAGAAAATTATGAAAAAGGTCACCCTAAGTGGAGTGATATTTATGTCATTGACGGAGATTTATGTACCGAGTGTGTTGGTCATTTTGATACACCTCAATGTGTTGAAGTTTGTCCAGTAGATGTCTGTTTACCAGACCCAAATAGAGTTGAAACAGAAGAACAGCTTCTTGCAAAAATTATAATTAGATAAATGCTTGACAAAAACAATGAACCCTAGTATAATAACAGTATGTTAAAAGTATTAAGACGATTAAAAGAAGAAAAAGATGCCAAATGGTGGTTTCACGAAATCCTGCTTGATAAGTTTCCAGGCGGATTTCATAGAGAATTAGATTGGGCTGGAAGATATAAAAAAAGAAATTCAGACCCAAAACAGAAACACGAATATAAAGTAGAGGTAACAAATGAGTGATTTTTTGAAAGATATTATAAAAGAAACCGGTAATGAATATGCAAGTTTAGTGTCAGAAGGTTCGACAGGTGATGTTGATTCGTTTATTGACACAGGTTCGTATATCTTTAATGCATTATTAGGGGGCAGTATTCATAGAGGACTGCCATCAAACAAGATAACGGCTCTTGCAGGAGAAAGTGCAACAGGCAAAACATTCTTTGTATTAGGTATGTGTAAGAATTTCCTTGATAAGAATCCAGACGGCGCTGTTGTATTCTTTGAAAGTGAATCTGCAATCACAAAAGAAATTATTGAAGATAGAGATATTGATTCTAGTCGTATGGTGATTATGCCAGTTACTACTGTTCAAGAATTCAGACACCAGGCAATCCAAGTATTAGATAAGTACTCGGCACAAAGTAAATCTGAAAGAAAACCAATACTACTTGTGTTAGATTCTTTAGGTATGTTATCGACAACTAAAGAAATGGAAGATACACAAGCCGGTAAAGAAACTAGAGATATGACAAGGGCACAAATTGTCAAGGCTGCCTTTCGAGTACTCACTTTGAAGTTAGGAAAAGCAAAAGTTCCTCTTATTATAACAAACCATACTTATGATGTGGTTGGTAGTATGTTTCCTCAAAAAGAAATGGGCGGTGGGTCAGGATTAAAATATGCCGCTAGTTCCATTATCTATCTTTCTAGACGAAAAGAAAAAGATGGTACTGAAATCATTGGTAACATCATTCATTGCAAAAACTACAAATCAAGATTGACCAAAGAAAACAAAGTCGTAGATGTTCGATTAACTTATGACAAAGGTTTAGATAGATACTATGGTCTTTTAGATTTGGCGTTGAAATATGGTATATTCAAATCAGTTTCTACAAGAATTGAATTGCAAGACGGCACTAAGACTTTTGGAAAAACTATAAATAATAATCCAACTAAGTTTTTCACACCAGAAATACTAGAACAATTAGACGCTGTTTGTGCAAAAGAATTTAAATATGGAGATGTAATTGAAGAAGAATCTACCGAAACCCCACAAGACGACCAGTCCTAAACACCGAGAAGATTTTGTCTATGTAGAAAAGCATGGCGAGGATTTCACAGGTCTTAAACTAATTAGTGGTCCATTTGCAAGTATAGTTTACAAATATGGTAATGTAGGATTCAGACCAGAGTCTGAGGCGATTGACGGTGCATTGCCAATGGTGTTCGATTACACAATCATAGAAAACAATATAGAAGCTGACACAGACAGTCAAGAATTTATTAATCATATTGGTGATATATTGGTTGTATTATTAGATGAGAAATTAAAAGATGAAGGACCAAGATATGAGTAGTGAAAGATTTATATTGATTAGAGAAAAGGTTCCAATCAATGATGACGGCACAGTATTTAAAGAATTTAATGCTAATGAAAAATTCAGACGACAAGATATTTCTGTTATGTTGAAACTATTACCTCTTATTCAGAAGTATAAGTTAGATTTTTTA
>VTLG01013480.1_pt1 | contig 14896 bp, 8 predicted proteins | sample 4694571 | NCBI WGS metagenome assembly VTLG01 (sample SAMN12604809, study PRJNA352737) | marine metagenome | biome: ENVO:00000447; feature: ENVO:00000209|ENVO:00000569|ENVO:01000036; material: ENVO:00002151; isolation source: viral sequences binned using virsorter ...
AGCATTTAAGATTAGTGAAGGAGTTTATTTTTTAAGAGGATATTTAGTTCATGTTGATGATGATCTCCTTATTCTTGATCAATATAGCAATACTCCAAGTTACAGAATTGGATTGGATGTTCTTGAAGAGATTGTAAATGCCGATCAAGATCCTTATCTTAATGATAATGCGAATGGATTTAACAATTATGCTGCTCCTGGTGCAGATAGGTTAAAGATTACTGCCACATTAGCCAAGAAATCACTTGATGTTTTTGATGTTCCTAATTTTGTCGAATTAGCTAATGTAAAGAATGGGGTTCTTAGAAAGATAAACAACAGAACCGAATATAATCTTTTAGCACAGGAATTTGCAAGAAGAACTTTTGATGAGTCAGGAAATTATTATATTAAGCCATTTAATGCTTTTTGTAGAGAAAGTCTTAATGATGGAAAGGGAAATGGTGGTATTTTTAACGCAAATCAATTAACTGATGGTGGTCAAAAACCATCTGATGATTTAGTAATTTATAAGATTAGTCCAGGAAAGGCATATGTAAGGGGATTTGAAGTTGAGACTATTGCTTCTGCTTTTTTAGATGTACCTAAACCCAGAACAACTAACTTGTTGGAAGGTCAGGCAGTTAACTTTACTTTTGGTTCAACACTTAGATTAGATAGAGCTTCTGGATCTCCTAAAATTGGTCTTAGTACTTCAGAGACTCTTAGTTTAAGAAAGGATAGAGTTGGTGTAAGTTCATTAGCACCATCAGGAAAAGAAATTGGTATAGCAAGAGTATATGATTATGCTTTGGAATCTGGTGGTTATGAGACCAGTAATTATAATTTAAATAGATGGGATCTTTCTGTATATGATGTTCAAACTTTTGGTGATTTGGAAGTTAATGAAGCCGTCACTTTAAGCGTTCCAACTCATATTAAAGGAGATTCTAGTGGAGCAACTGCATTTTTGAAGAATGCTGTATCCGCAGGAACTGCTTTAACAGTTTATCAAATTTCTGGAAACTTTATTAATGGAGAAAAATTAGTATTTGATAACTCATCTGATAATAGAGTAAGTATTGGGTGGACTAATTACGGACTTGGGGATGTACGTTCAGTATACTCTCTTGTTAATCATGATAATGCGGGTGCTGGATCTACTTTCTCTGCTGATGTTATTCCTTCCGATGCACTTAAAATTGGTGTTGGAAGTATAACAGGAACTACTATAGGAAAAGGATTTATTGCAACCTTTACAAGTCCTACTACAACCTTCCCAGGAATTGTAACAAGTGGTAATTATGTTAAGTATAGTCGTGATGGATTAACTGATCCATCTTTTGCAAAGGTTGATATTGTAAATACAAATTCTATTGTATTAAGTGGAGTTACAACTGTTAGTGGAATTTGTGATGGTGGTTTTGACTATAATGCTATTTCTGTTAATGATCTAACCATTTTAACAACAGAAACTGAAAGAACTGATAATGATGAAAGAATCTTCTCACCTCTTCCTAAGAGAAACATTGAATCAGTAGATTTAGCGGATTCTTCTATTATTATTAGAAAAGAATTTGATGTAACGATTAGTAGTAACTCTTCTAACGTTCTTTCAGTTGATTCTGGTTCTAATGAAGTATTCTTACCATTTGATGAAGAAAGATATGTTTTAACAAGAGGTGGTGGAGGTACTGAAAAATTAGCATCAGACCAATTTGACTTTACCAACGGTAGCACTAGTCTTCAGATTAATGGGTTAGGTGCTAATGATACTTCTGGAGAAGCACGATTAATTGCTACTCTTAGAAAAACGAAAGTAACTTCAAAATCTAAGAAGAAAGGTATTATTGAGATTTTCAATGTCAATAAATCTAACGATGCCGGATCTGGTACTAATGCTGGTAGTCTTTCTACAACTAGAAATGATGGATTAACTTATGGTAATTATCCATACGGTACTAGAGTTCAAGATGAGAAGATTTCTCTTAATGTTCCTGATGTAATTAAGGTTCATGGCATCTATGAATCTTCTAATACTGCTGAACCCGTACTTCCAAATATAGTTATTGGATCTTTGGACGGTCCTACTGGTAAAACTGATGATTTAATTATTGGAGAAGAATTTGTAGGATCTCTTAGTGGTGCAAGAGGGATGTATGCTGTTCAGGTTGATAGTAGCAAAATAAGCTTTATTTACTTAAATAAGAAGACTTTTAGGAATGGGGAAATTATTAATTTCTTAGAGTCTGGAGTAAATGGAATTGCATCTACTTTGGAGAATGGTAGTACTAATGTAACTGATAATTATACCTTCTATAATGGACAAACCTTAACATATTATGATTATAGTTACATATTGAGAAAGCAGGGTGTAGTATCCCCAACTAGAAGTTTAAAGGTTGTTTATTCTAAGGGATATTATGAGGCATCGGATACTGGAGATATTACTACAGTTAATTCGTATGAGGGATTTAATTATGGAACAGAAATACAATCTATAAGACAGTATAGGAATAGTGATATTATTGATGCTCGACCACGAGTTAATGATTATACAGTTGCAGCAGATGCAGCATCACCTTTTGAATTTGCTGGAAGATCCTTTACTGATGATAAGCATAGTGCAAAATATGTATTTGCTTCTGATGAATCAGAAACATTATCTTATAACTACTATCTGCCTAGACTTGATAGAATTTATTTAACTAAAGATGGAATTTTCCAAGTAAAATTGGGAGAATCATCTGATAATCCAAAATTACCTGGCGAAGTTAATGATGCAATGAATGTTGCAAATATTGCACTTCCTCCATATCTCTATGATACTCAGAATGCACAAATTACTTTTGTAAATCATAAGAGATATCAGATGACTGATATCTATAAATTAGAGAATAGAATTAAGAATTTGGAGTATTATACTACACTTTCTTTGTTGGAGAATAATACTGCTAATCTTTTTATTCCCGATTCTCAAGGACAAAATAGATTTAAATCTGGATTCTTTATTGATAATTTCTCGGCGGTCGGAGTTCAAGATGTTAGTGTAGGTGTTAAGAATAGTATAGACCTTCAAAATGGTCGATTAAGACCTTCTCATTATACTACTGCTGTTGATTTGGAATTGGGTTCTGATGCGATTGCTGGGCTTGGTACAACAACTAATACAAATGCAGACCTTAGTTTCTTAAGTAATATTACAGGTACTAATATTAAGAGAACGGGTGAAGTTTTAAGCCTTGATTATGAGGAAGTGGAATGGTTAAATCAACCATTTGCAACAAGAGTTGAAAATGTAACTCCTTACTTAGTTAAAAACTATGAAGGAAGTATTGATCTTACTCCGAGTGTGGATGTATGGATTGATGTTAATAGAATGGAACTTAGAGATGTTGAAATGGAGGGTTCTTTCCGTGGTGTAGCGGAAGCATTAAGAGCAGAAATTACCGATACTGCTGATGGTGGACGTATAGGAATATCTCCTATTATTTGGAATTCCTGGCAGACTGATGCTATTACTAATGATTTGGATATGACTCTAGGTGTCGATGTTGACACAGAGATGAGTTCTGAGAATACAGGTCCTGGTGGATCTACTGAAAATGTTAGTGCAGAGACAAGTGTAACTGTTAGTGGAAGTGTAAGTTTAGAGACTACTTTAGATCAGTCTAGAACAGGTGTTCAGCATACAATTAGACAACAAATTGATACTGAATCCTTAGGAGATAGGATTGTAAGTAGGAATATTATCCGCTTTATGAGACAGAGAAATATCTCTTTCACTGCTAGGAGGATGAAGCCTGAAACTCAAGTTTATGGATTCTTTGATGCTATTGATGTAAATGCATTCCTTACTCCTAAGTTATTAGAAATTGAAATGACTTCTGGTACTTTCCAGGTTGGTGAACAGATTGTTGGAACTATGTCTGATTCGGATACAGTTGAAGATATCTTCCATCCACTTGTACCTTATATCTCCTTTAGATGTGCTCAATCAAATCATAAGTATGGAGCCTTTGATGGAGGCGGAGACTGGACTATCAGAAATCCTTATGATAGAGAAAGAAATGTTGAAGGTGCTTATAATGCTACATCTACTACAGTAAATGTTGACCTTAGAAGTCTGGGTGATGAAAGACAACCTGATTTCTGGGGATGGGTTGAACAAGGAATGGTTTTAAGAGGTCAAAGTAGTGGTGCTATTGCAACTATTACAAATGTAAGACTTATTACTGATAGAGTGGGAACTATTCAGGGATCTTTCATGGTTCCTAATGGTAATCTTGAAGGAAATCCACGATTTGAAACTGGTAGAACCGTCTTTAGATTAACTAATAGTTCTACTAATGATAGAACTGGTGGTGTTGTAACCACTTCTGCGGAAGAGGTTTTCTATTCTCAAGGAGATCTTGATAATACTCAAGAAGTAACTCTTTCTCTTAGAAATGCAAGGGTGGATCACCAAGACTTTAATCAGACTAGATCACTATCATCTGGTAGAGTTACAGCAACGGCAACGGCTAGTGATACAGCAACAATGCGAACTGAAATTGTTCAACAGGAAATTCCCGATCCACCACCACCACCTCGTATAGACCCTCTTGCACAATCTTTCTATGTTGATGATTCGACAGGAATATTCATTACTAAGGTGGACGTATTCTTTAGAACAAAGGATGATGTATTACCAGTATTTGCTCAGATAAGAGAGATACAAACTGGTCTTCCTACTTTGAAGATTCTTCCTTTCTCAGAGGTTGAAATTCAATCTTCTGATGTTAATACTTCAACTGATGGATCTCTTGCTACTACAATTACATTTGATTCTCCTGTTTATTTGGGTGGTCAAAGGGAATATGCACTTGTTCTTCTTTCAGATTCTACAGAATATACTGTATGGATTTCTAGAATTGGAGAGGCAGATATAACATCTGAGGCTACAGAAGCAGGAACTATTCTGGTTACATCTCAGCCAATTCTTGGTTCACTCTTTAAATCTCAGAATGCTTCTAGTTGGGATGCAAGTCAGTATGAAGATCTTAAGTTTAGAGTTTATAGAGCAGACTTTACTAAGGAGGGATCAGTTCAATTCTTTAATCCAACACTACCTACAAATATTCAACTTCTTAGAAACAATCCATTTGATATTGATTCAAAAACTATTAGAGTTGGACTTGGAACTACATTACGTGATACTGGACTAGCAAAAGGTAATACCGTTGTTCAATTGAAATCTGGTGCTACCGGTAAATATGTTGGAAGTGCTGGAACCGCACATGGAGATCTTAAGATTCTTAATGCAGGTATTGGATATACTCCTAGTAGTGGTAGTCAGACTTTCTCTAACGTATCACTTACTAATGTTACAGGTAGCGGAAGAAATGCTGTTGGAGTTCTAACAGTTACCGGTGGAGTGATTGCTAATGCAAGCCTTACTGATGGTGGAACTGGATACTCTGTTGGAGATGTTCTTACAGTTTCTTCTCTGGGTATCTCTTCTGTTGGTCGGAATTTAAGGTTGAGCGTTCAACAGATTGCAGGTGTTAATGAATTAAAACTAGATGAAGTCCAAGGAGACTTTACTGTTGGTGCAGGATATACTTTAACATATAATACTGCTGTTGGTGTTGCTACTACAATGAATGGCAACTTTGGGGGTAATGTAATAATTACATCTACACCTCAAACAGTTTATGATGGATTACACTTTAAGGTTAATCAAAGAAATCATGGTATGATTGCGGATGTGAATAAAGTTACCATTACCAAAGCAAAATCTGATGTAAGTCCAACAACCCTCTCAGAAGAGTATTCTGCTTCTGCGACAGGAAATATATCAGTAGCAAGTACAGCAAACTTTGCCAAATTTGAGAATGTTAGTGTTGGTGCAACTAACCCAGGATTTGCTAAGATTGGTAGTGAAATTATTAAGTATACTGGTCTTTCTGGTAATAACCTAACAGGAATTACAAGAGCAAAAGATTCGACTGTAGCATTCCCCCATTCCACTTCAGATTTAGTTTATAAGTATGAAATGAATGGAGTATCTCTTCTTAGAATTAATAAGACCCATGATATAAGCGACGGTGATATCACAGAGCAAATAGGTCTGGACCATTATTATCTAAAAGTAGATATGAGTTCTGGTACGGATATCACTGCCAGAGATGGATCTACTTTTGAAAAATTATTCTTTAACGAGACTAAGAAGATTGGTGGTGATGAAGCGAAGGGAACATATAATGTTCCATTTGAGATTATAACTCCTGAGATTCAAGTTATTAATCCTAAGTTAACTACCATATATTCTTCTGTTAGAACAGTAAGTGGTAAGAGTGTTGATGGAAATGAAAATCCATTTATAGATAAAGGATTCCAACCAGTTTCTTTAGGAGCAAATAATTATTTTGATTCTCCAAGAATCGTGGCTTCTAAGGTAAATGAAGATGCTCGTCTTCAGAACCTTCCTGGAAGAAAATCATTTACTCTGAATATGAATATGGTGAGTGCTGATCCTAGACTTTCTCCATGTATTGATCTTACACAAACAAGTGTAATATTTACTTCAAATAGAGTAAATAGACCAATTACAGATTATATAAGTGATAAACGTGCAAATAGTTTAGAGACCGATCCAAATGCTTTCTACTATGCTTCAAGACCAGTTACATTAAAAAATTCAGCTAGTGCTATTCGAGTATTACTTACTGGTGCTATCAGTGATCCTAATGACATTAGAGCATTCTATGCCATTCAGAATGATATTGATGAAAGTGTCATCTTTACACCATTCCCTGGATTTGCCAATCTTGATACTGGTAGAACAGATGGAAGGATGAAGGCTCTTGGAGATAGCAATGGAACTCCTGATGTAGAATTAAAGAAAAATGATTATCATGCCTATGTACCTGGTCCTAGAGCATTTAAAGAGATTGAGTGGACAATTGATGAACTTCCTGCCTTTAAGATCTTTAGAATCAAATTGATTATGACTTCAACCAATCAGGCTATTGTACCTGTTATTCAGGACCTTAGAGCTATTGCGCTTGCTTGATATGAAAAAGAGTCTTATCCCAGTTGAAGGTGAAAACTATCTTTTTAGAGATCCTGAAACTAACGCTATTATTAATACCAATACATCTGGATACGATTCTTACGTATCTAGAAAAAAATTTCAAGATAATGAAAAAGAGCGACTTGATAACTTAGAATCTGAAATTGGTGAGATTAAATCGTTACTTAAAGCCTTAGCAGAGAGAAGTATCTAATGGCACAACATTCTTTTATATTTGACACTGATGCAGGAGTTGCTCAGGGCGTTAATTTAAAAATTAATACTGGATCAACTTTAAAGGATGGATTTACAATTACACGTCCTAATGGATCTGCATTTGATTTTACTGGATGGAGTGGTTCTGCTCAAATGGCAAAAAGTGTTGCTGTTGGAGCAACTTTAGGTGCAAATAGAACTTTTAATGTAGGATTTACAAGTGCTGCTGGTGGTAAGTTTGATGTATCTTTAGCTGCAACTCAAACTACTGATTTAAGTGCTGGAAGGTATGTTTGGAATCTCTTACTAACAGGAGATACTGAAACTGAAACAATATTAACTACTGCTATTTCTGCTGGATCTACGGCTGGAATTGGAACTACTGCATTTACTATAAATGCCAAAACTAATGTTGCTGTTGGTGATTCGGTTACTTTTTCTACTGTAAAAAATGCTCCTGTTGTTGGAGTAAGAACTAATACTAATGTAGTTGAAGTTGGAGCTGCCAATACAGCATCAGCACAAGTAATGCCAGGAACTGCAGTCACCTTTACTAGAGCGGGGACTGCTTCAACAATATATGATGTAGCACAGGGAACCCTTTTAGTAGTAGCAGGTATTTCTTCATCTCCCTAAATATATCAAGGGTAATTGTATAAATGCAACCATCAAGTAGAACCGATTTTAAGACATATTGTTTAAGGCAGTTGGGTGCTCCTGTATTGGAGATTAACCTTGCATCGGAACAGTGTGAGGATTTGATTGATGATGCTCTTCAGATGTTTCAAGAAAGAACATTTGATGGTGCAGCACAGACATATTTAAAATATAAAATTACTCAAGCTGATATTGATAGAGGAAAGGGTCCAGGTGCTACTGATCCTGTAGGAATAACAACCACTACTGCAACATCTACGGTTGGTATAACAAGTACATTTTCTTATCAAGAGAATAATAATTTCCTACAAATTCCTCCAGAAGTTTTAGGTGTAACAAAAATCTTCCATTTTGATGGAAGTAATACTATCACCAATAATATGTTTAGTGTGAAATATCAGTTATTTTTAAATGATATTTATTTTTGGGGTGCTACTGAACTTCTTACTTATGCAATGACTAAAACGTATTTGGAAGATATTAATTTTCTTCTAACTACAGAAAAACAAATTAGATTTAATAAGAGGCAAGATAGATTATATTTGGATATAGATTGGGATAGTGTTACTGCGGATGATTGGTTAATTATAGATTGTTATCGACTTTTAGATCCGGCCGATTATGGGAGAGTTTGGAATTCTATGTTCCTTAAACAGTATGCGACAGCTTTAATGAAGAGGCAGTGGGGACAGAATTTACTTAAGTTTGGTGGAGTAAAACTTCCTGGTGGAATTGAACTCAATGGAAGACAAATCTATGATGATGGTCAAAAAGATATTGATATCTTGATAGAGAAAATGTCTAGTACTTATGAGTTGCCACCATTAGATATGATCGGTTAGTGCTATGGCTCTTAATCCCTACTTTCAGCAAGGTGCAACCAGCGAGCAAAATCTTGTTCAGGATTTAATTAATGAACAACTACGCATGTATGGCGTAGAAGTATATTATTTACCTAGACAGTATGTAACTAAGAATACTGTTATTAAAGAAGTAATTGAATCGAAATTCACTAATGCATATCCTTTAGAAGCATATGTAGATACCTATGATGGATATGAAGGGGTAGGAACTTTATTATCAAAGTTTGGTGTCCAAGAATTGGATGATTTAGTTCTTATTATTTCTAAAGAGAGATATGAGAGTTATATATCTCCACTTATTGAAAATGTTCCTAACATAGAATTGACAACAAGACCTAGAGAAGGAGATTTAGTTTATTTCCCATTAGGGGATAGATTATTTGAAATTAAGTTTGTAGAGCATGAAAAACCATTCTATCAACTCCAAAAGAATTATGTTTATGAATTAAGATGTGAACTCTTCCGTTATGAGGATGAGGTTGTTGATGTGGGTGTCGATGCAGTTGATGACACTGTTATTGATAAGGGATACATCCAATCTCTTACTTTGGTAGGAGATGCTGTTCAGGCAACTGCTACTACTGGAATCGTAACTGAAGGTGGATTGAGGAAGGTTACCCTCACTAATAGAGGATATAATTATGTTACTTCTACTTCTACTCAATATCCACCAAGGGTTGCTATTTCATCTGCACCTGCAGGAGGAGTTAGGGCAGTAGGAATTGCTACCCTAATTGATAATTTGATTAATTGTGATGGAGTATTAGATACTAAGGTTCAGGGAGTTGAAATAAGAAATCCTGGTTATGGGTATACAGTAGCTCCTGGCATTGGATTCATTCATAAGACAGGGGTAGGTGCCGCTGCAACAAGCGAAATAGCAGATGGGACACTTGGTATTGTAACTATCACTGCAGGAGGTTCTGGGTACATTACAGAACCTTTGGTAACAATTGCAGGTCCGGGAGTGGGTACAACTGCTACTGCAAGAGCAGTTATAAGTTCTGCTGGTATTGTTACTGCAATCAGATGGAAGGATGCTGGTATTGGATACACTGTAGGTGATACACCTACCATTACAGTTGCTGCTCCTGATACAGGTGCTTTTGGAGATTATTCTGTTGGGGAAACTGTTACTGGTTCAGCAAGTAGTACAACAGGTGTTGTTAACAGTTGGGATAAATCTACTGGAATTTTGGAACTTAAGATTGTTGATGGTACTTGGACTAGAGGAGAAGACATTGTTGGGACTAATGCAACTAGAGAAGTGAGAATTATAAACACTGATGATTTAGTTACTCCTTATGCAGATAATGATAATATTGAAACTGCGGCTGATGATATATTAGACTTCTCTCAGAAGAATCCATTTGGTGATCCCTAAATAAAGATAATAGGTACATTGAGTAATGTTTGAATATTTTTATCACGAAATATTAAGAAAAACCATTATTACATTTGGTACTTTGTTTAATGGTATGCAAATTAAGCATAAGGATTCTGATGATAACACAACTAGTGTTATTAAGGTTCCTCTTGCGTATGGACCTACTCAAAAGTTTTTAGCACGTCTGGAGCAATCACCTGATCTTAATAAGTCAGTTCAGATTACATTACCCAGAATGTCATTTGAATTTATTGGGATGCAATATGATGCTAGTAGAAAAGTAACAACTACTCAAACATTTCTTTCTCCGGATAGTACTACTAAATCTACAGAGAAAAAAACCTATATGCCAGTTCCATATAATATGCAATTTGAATTGAGTATTATGTGTAAGTTAAATGATGATGCATTACAAATAGTAGAACAAATTGTTCCTTATTTCCAACCTCAATATGCGTTAACAGTTGATTTAGTAGAATCTATTGGAGAGAAAAGAGATATTCCTGTTGTGCTGGAAAATATTACAATGGTGGATGATTATGAAGGTGATTATTCTACCAGAAGAGTATTGTTATATACTTTAAGATTTAGTGCGAAAACGTACTTGTTCGGACCTGTTTCTTCTACTACCAACGACATTATTAAGAAGGTTGCTATTGGATACATTGCTGCAGATTCTTCCGGAACAGATTCTAGAACTGGAGGAAGAGATGTTACTTACTCTGTTACTCCTAGAGCAACTAAGAATTATGATGAAGTTGTTGCTACCAATCTCAGTAGTGATATAAGTTTGGCAGATGTAACATTTGACGTTGGTGATGGCACAGCTCTTACAGTAAACAAGTATATTGTTATTGATAATGAATCAATGTATGTTGATAAGATTAACGGTAATGAAATAACTGTTCTGAGGGGTCAAGACGGAACCACTGCACAAGGACATGTTAAAGGTTCAGATATTGGTAAGATAACTGAAGCTGATAATTTATTAATTGAAGTTGGTGATGATTTTGGATTCGATGGATCTTATGACTAAACAATTGGATAAAACTTTTAATATATCTCCTGTTGAAGTAAGTGATACTCCTGAAGGTGGGTGTGCTACTAGAAAGGATCATCTTACTAATATTACTAAACCAGATAGACTGAGTAAAGATGATATAGAAAAGGATTATGAATATACAAGAGGTAATCTTTATAGTATTATTGAAAAGGGTCAAGAAGCAATTAATGGTATTTTAGAACTTGCACAAGAAAGTGAAATGCCTAGAGCATATGAGGTTGCTGGTCAGTTAATAAAGAGCGTTTCTGATGCAACTGATAAGTTAATGGATCTTCAGAAAAAATTAAAAGATGTAGAAGAAGAAACAAAACAGAAAGGACCATCTACTGTTAATAATGCCCTCTTTGTAGGATCGACGGCAGAACTAGCAAAGATGATAAAAAATAGTGACCTTAGTAGTTCTTCTAAATAAAACTGGGAGAGAAATCCCAAAGTACACAGGTTACTGATAAAATGTCGGAGAATCTACCGTCAATAGATGATTTTACTGAAGATAACAGTAAATTACCATCAGTTGATGATATTATAAAAGAAGAGAATTTACCTTCCATTGAAGAGTTTGTGGTAGAGGAACCTACCATGAGAGCAAATGATCCTGGGGAGCAGGGTGGTTTCGGTGGAGGAGCTGGGCAAGAAGAAGGGGAAGAAGAGGAAGAGGAAGAAGCAGAAGATCTGACAGAAGTATTACGTTTAATCAATGACTTAAGAAGGGATATTCCAGATATTCCTGAAATTAAGTATTATGATGAAGAATTAAAGCAACTCTCTGAGCAAGTTGAGAGTATTAGAGAGAGTATTCCAGAAATTCCTGAAATAAAGGAATATGAAGGAGAAGTAGAAGCAATATGCGAACAAATTGATCTTGTAAGAGAAGAAATAAAGGATCTTCCTGAGGTTAAGTATTACGATGAGCAGGTAACTTTAATTGAAGATAGGATTGATAGTCTTCAAACTGAAGTAACTAATCTACCTGAAGTTAAGTATTATGATACAGAGATAGAAGCAATATGTGAAGCAATTGATAAGGTTAGATCAGAAATACCCGTCTTTCCCAAATGGGTTAATGAAGTTAATGAAGTTCCTGATTTTACATGGATAGGTAAGACCTTTAGTGTAATTGATGATGACTTTATTAAAGTAGGTGATAATATAAAGAATCTGAAAGATAAGTTTGATCAAGATATTGATCATCTTACCGAAGATTTAGATGCTAAAGATTTTGAGAAAAAGGTTGAAATTGATGAATTAAAAGAGCATGTAGAAGATACAAAAGAAAAAATATATAAGGAATTAAAAGAAACTGCTATAAGAATTTGGGAACATCATGATCGATTTAAAGATGATGATAGGAAGTTAAAGAAATTTGTATTAGGCAAATTTGAAGTATTACGTCAGAATGTTACCGAACAGGTAGAGGAATTTAATAATAAAAATAGCGAAGCACAAAATATCATTACAGATTCTCTTAGAGAATACTTTGACAGTTTAAAAGAAGAAATTGGAAGTCTTCCAGAAGTAAAATACTATGATAAAGATGTTAAAGGTTTACGGAAAGATTTATCAGAATTAAATGAAAAGCATAATGATAATTCTGTTAATATTACTGAACTTTATAGAATTGTTGAAGATTTACAAGAACTTCAAAATGATTTAAAAGAAGATCTTACTGACAATCCTCCTACTTATACTCAAGTTGGTGCTGGAGATCCTCTTACTCCTTTAGATCAAAAGTTTGCAACCTTAAAGGACCTCTCAGAACACTATAGATTATTTGTCAATCGAGTTCAAACTCAGATGGCATCTATTGGTGGAGGTGGTGCAGTAGATTTGCAATATCTTGATGATATTGCAGGAATCACTACTAATATCAGTGCTTATGATGGCATGTTCCTTCAAGTTGATTTGGAACAAACTGGCATTGATACTGGAAAGAAATTTAAGTTTGCAACTGTAGCAACTGCAAGTACAACTTTTACTACAGACTCTAATGATGACATTTATACATTACAGAATGTTGGTATTGCTACTACTGCTAGAGTAGATTATTCATTATATGTTGGTAAACCAAAATCAGGAACTGCCACTACAGATGTAGTAGCATATTTTGATGGTGATATATCTGTTGCTGGAACTATATTTAAAGATAATGTAAAGAATGTTGATTCTATTGGTATTATAACTGCCAGAGATGGAATCATTGTTGAAACTCAGGGTGTTAGTGTTACTGCTGGTATTGTAACGACTCCTTCTTTATATGTTGGAATTGCTGGAACAGTTATTCATTCCAGTACTACTACTTCTAAGGTTGGAATTGCAACTACTAATCCCAATTGTACCTTAACGGTTGGTCCTGTCGGTGCATCAGGGACTACTCTTTTTGTTCATGGAGATGCAAAAGTTAGTGGTATGCTTACTGCTAATGAATTTACTGGTACATATTTTGGTGATGGTGGAAATTTAACAGGTCTTCCCGGACAAAAGGATTTTTGGAGTGAGAATGCTACTGGTATCAATACACTTGGTAAAGTTGGTATTGGTACTACTAATGCCACTAATACGTTAACTGTTGGTGCTGTTGGTGCATCAGGTACTAGTCTTTTCGTTCATGGAGATGCAAGAATAGTTGGTGTCCTTACAGTAGGTAGTGGTTCAGTTACTATTGATGGAAGTACTAATAAAGTAACAGTTGGTACTGGAATTACTTTAAATGCCACTACTGGTGAAATCTTTGCACCAGCAATGAAATCCGTTGGAACTACTGCTGCATTTTATCCTCCTGTCGTAACAACTACACAAAGAAATTCCATGACTGTTACTCAAGGTGCTATGATCTTTAATAGTACTGATGGAAAATTGCAAGTTTATAACGGATCTTCTTGGCAGACCCTACCAGGCATGACCTTAGGACTCACTGTTGCATTGGATGGTTAATAATGAAATCCTTTAAACAGTACCTTAAAGAAACTCCTCCAACTAATTGGACTAATTCTACTTCTACTGTTCCAGGGTTTAGTTCAGGTGCTGAGGCTCCTGTTGCTGGTTATGATCCTAAACTTTTTAAAGATCCTGTAACTGATGATTTACTATCACAAGATTATCAAACTCCGGGACAATCTGGATTAGCAAAGTGGAGATTTTCTACTATTTGGCCTGTTTCTCATCTAACGATGGCAGGAATTGATGATATGGTTGCAGCATCTGATAAATATGTTAATATGATGGATACACGAACTTTACAAAGAATCCGGAGCAACTTGAGTCACTTTTACGAAAATACAGACATGAAAAAGAAGTTTAATTCTTTTATAGAGGAAGCAGCGACAAAAGCAACAAAGTGTCCTGAAGGGGAATATTATTGTCATACTGATAAGAAATGTAAAAAAATTCCTAAAGGAAAGTCTTTAGGACCCGGAGGCTGGTTAAGATCAACACATTCGCATAGTCACAATGGAAATGGCAACGGTAATGGGTCCCATAACGGGAATGGAAATGGTAATGGCAATGGTGGCAATGGTAATGGTGGCGGCGGCAACGGTGGCGGTGGTAATGGTGGTGGAGAATAACTAAATATAACTTTATAATGTAAAAAATGGCACAACAAGAAACTATTAAATTTACTATTAGGCAAGATGGCACTGTGACCGAAGAGGTTATGGGTGTGGTTGGAACTGACT
>VTLG01002949.1_pt1 | contig 14894 bp, 15 predicted proteins | sample 4694571 | NCBI WGS metagenome assembly VTLG01 (sample SAMN12604809, study PRJNA352737) | marine metagenome | biome: ENVO:00000447; feature: ENVO:00000209|ENVO:00000569|ENVO:01000036; material: ENVO:00002151; isolation source: viral sequences binned using virsorter ...
CCGCAAAGCGAAGCACCTGGATCTTTTCATTAACCGTAGTCGTTGCTTTGACAGGCTTTGGAGGATCAGGTTTTTCTACTGTCGTTGTTGTTATTTCTTTTGCCATTAGTCAATTACTATGTATGCCCAGATTAGTGTCATTATTCCAATAATAATTAGTTCCATTATCGTTTATTTGCAATAAGAGCTTCAGCCATTCCTTTGATTTCCATGGAAAGACGTTCGTTTGTTTTAGCTACATCCTTAAATGCTACGCTCAATCCATTGACTGCATCCGAAGTAACACTACTTTGTTTGTTCTGTTCTTTAATCACATCGATCAATCTTTCATCACCTCTAGTGTCTTTTTCTTCCCAACGAATGATTTCTTCTTTGTGACTTTGTTGTGTTTTAAAGATATACCAGCACATAATTCCAATAATAACCGCAGGAAGACCAATTCTTTCAATAAGCATCAAAACAGATTCTACTTCCATTATACTTTGTGGTGCTGGTGGGTGGTGTCCACTCATGGCTTAGGATACTTGTCTTTTACTGCTTTAATTTTAGCTTTCCACCCATCTATATCATGGTAAATCTGGTCAAGCTGTTCAGGAATTGGGTCGTATGTTTCCGCTCGATCACGTTGGTATTGCAATTTTTTATCTGCTTCAACTAGCTCATCATACTTAGCCTGAATTTGTTTTTTAGTTAATTTTTTAGGATTACCATCGTGCCAATGAATTTGATTAATATCGTTATTTGAACAACCTACCCAAGCATTTGGATCTAAAGCTTTTATTGCGTCAACTATGTCAATTTTCATGCTTTTATCTCCATAACTGTTAAGGCTGATGCAGTCGAAGCGATATAAGCCGCATTAGTATCATTACCTGTTCTGCCAATATAATAATTTGCACCAGATTGACCTAACCAACCCAATTTATAGTAATGTGTACCCGCACCAGGACTGTCTAAATATGAAAAAGAGGTTGTTACCATACCTGATGCTGACGCTGTATAAAGGGATGAATTACATTCAGTTTGTTGGGTATTACCTACATCACCTCCTGCGCCTAATTTTGTGCAAGATCCTACTACAGTGTCAACCGCAGCCCCCCTAAAAAGCTGAAACATAAGTAAATAAGTTGCTGCTGAAGATCCATAATTTCCATTATGGGTAATTAAAACCTTATTTGATCCAGTTGTGGTTATTGATTGCTGAAATACCGCATCACTTCCTTGACCGGGTATAAATGCAAAATTATTTGCATTGGTTCCATCTGAAGATGATGCACTACCGCTGATTGTATCTCTATCGGTTTTATAATATTGAAGAACTTGAAGTACATGACCAGTAGGAAAAGTCGCATTACTACCTAACGTCAGCGTAGGATTGTTCTGACTTATCGTAACCTGACCATCTGATGCTATTGTGATTGCAGAATTAGCATTTGCTTGGTCTTTTATGTTCGTAATCTGAAGATCGCTAGGCATAATTTACTCTGGTTTAGTGGGCCATTTTAAATTATCTAAATCGCTAAAATCCATATCTCTAAGTGCTTTTCTATATTTAATCCATTCTGTTTTTTTTGCATCGGTTAATCCTCTATCGGAAACCATCATAGAATCTGATTGTGCAAGTAATGAATTACGTTTAGCACGTTGTCTCATTTCCTTGTGTTTTGTTTCATCAGTATAAACAACAGCATCACCATTTCCTGTTTTTATTCTAAAAGTAGCCATATTAATCTGCCGTTGGTAATTTTAATCCGTAACAACTCCACCAAGAATCTTTTTGAACATCGTTATAAGCATTAAAATATATTACAAATCCACGCACATAAGTATTACTATTATAATTAAAACTCCCAATACCACCTTGATAATAGTCATTATAATCATAAGAAGTACATTTATACCATGCTTGAGGATAATATGTATAATCTCTTGAATTATATGTAAGTTGATGACCATCTACTTGTGGGAAATTGCTTTGTCCAGAAAAAAGATTCCAAAATGTTATTTCTCCATTCCAACCTTTTGCGCCTGAGACTATGTCATTTCCTATTTGAGCATAAGAACTATCCTGACCATTAAAAACTGCTGCCTCATTTCCAGCCTCAGTTACATGCTGATAACCATAATTATAGTTTGAACCATCTTCAACATTACCACTCGCATCTATAAATCTAAAATAAACATCAGACATTGTGCCATCGCCACCCCCCCATTGAATAATTAACTTATAAGCTGAATACTTATTACTAATAACATTATCCATTTTGTTTGCACCGCTATTACTTGTCCAATCTGTGCTAGTATCAGCAGTGAACGCAATAGTTTTAATATGTTCCCATCCGTGAGGGTTTGCACCATCTGCTATAGTTACATTAGAACCAATAGTCCCTGCACTTAAAGATCCACTTAAAGAAACATTACCAGTAGAATCCGCAATCGAGATTCCAGCAGTTCCGTCTTTTGCTTTTACAGATGATACTTTTATTTCAGAACTCATGATGCCTTATTCTGGTTTAGGATATTTTTTCTTTATTTCTGCTCTTTTCTTATCAATTTCTGCTTTGTCATCTGCATCATAAAGAGCAACTACTAATTCTTGAATAGATGGGTATTCTTGTAATCGATCACGTTGGTATTTTTTGGAATCGTATTCTGCTTGAAGTTTTGCTTCTTCCTCTTTGATTTTAGTCCAATTTAATTCGATTAAATTCCAATCTTCATCTCTTGCTTCTTTATCAGCATTTATAGTGGTAGCTTCTGGATGTACTTTTTTTATAGCTTTGGATCTAAACATACTCATCCTGCCACCTCCATTACTATTAAAGTTGAAAATCCAGTATAACCATTTACATTTGTACCTGTGTGAGTATGTGGTCTGTTAACCCATGTACTATAAGTTGATGATTCTGATCTAAATTGTGGCTTATAAGTTAATTCTGAAGTTGATGATGGTGAATCTAAATAAGTCATTGACATAGAACGCATATCATAAGAATTAACTCCATAATCTCCGTAAGTTGTCCTTGCATTACTACTTACTGCATCACCTATTGCAATATCTGTTGAATCTCTAAGTAATTTAATTTTTGCTGACGCATTACCTGCTTCTGCCCCAACCAAAATTGAGGAAATAAAAAGTATTTTACTCGAAGTGGCAGATGGTGTTATTTTTACGCACCAAATAGAACCTGAACCTGATTGGTCTGTGCCAGGTATATCATCAAAAGCGACATTATATCTTTCGGAAGTATCAGATTTCGTGGATTGTATTATTTGCAAAACAGTACCTTCAGGAACCCCTGCACCCCAAGACCAAGCACTTCCAGAATCACTAGCAAGTTCCCTAGTGTTTGTCTTGTCTTTAATAGAATTAACGTAGATAGCACTCATACGATCACCAGAGTTCCTTCCACAACTAAACTTCCAGTGCTAGAAATTTCCACTGGCCCTGCCATAACTACGTTTTCATCAGCCGAAATTGTAACTGAACTTTTAATGGATTTAGGATTCCTTAAAACCCCACTTAGCGTTGAACTAACGTGTCCAGTAATACCATTGTCATCTGTTTTTACAGATGTAAAATCACCTTGAGTAAGTGAACCTTCTCCTTGTCTTTTCATGCATTCTCCAATACTGAAAGTACAACATCTGCGTGTGTTGTTCCTGAAACTATTCCATGGATTTCCGTGGTATCAGTAATGACAATTTTGCCATCCACCAAATCCAGGTTTCCTCCAACAGGAATTGTTGTAGATTTACATAAGTAAATTTTGCTGTGATCTGCTGCAACTAAAGCAATGTCAACAGTTATTGCTGCTGTATGTATATTGGCTACATTAAGTCCAATTATGACATGGCCTTTGTCGGTTGTTACTGCACTCAAAGCAGCACCAATACGACTCGTAGCTGTTTGATCAGTTAAATTATGATTTGTAAATGTTGTTTTGGTTAAATTTTGTTTTCTAGTTACAAATTTTGCCATAGATCACCCCAGAGCGATTGAAAAGACGATTGCATTTGCTTGTGAAGTATCGGCTGCCGAAGTTGCAGACGCTGCTGCTGCTGCAGCACTAACTTTTGCAGACGCAGTTGATCCGTCTACTGTTCCTGAAGGTTTTGCAGCCCATGCCTTTGCAGAGTATTCCCCAGTATTTGATCCGCTATCATTGGTAACTTCAGGATATGAGGTTCCATCTCCTGCCCATTCTTTAGCTTTTTCTCTGTAATGTAGGGCTGAATAACCATCGTTGCTTGTTGATGCTGAAGTAACATCGGCAAAGACCGAAGCCTGGGAATTTTCAGCAGTTTGAGCATAGTTTTTTGAATTTGTTGCAGCCCTTGTTGATTCTGTAGCTTTAGTCGTTGCTGTCGTTGCCTGTGCTGTTGCATCTGCTACTTGAGCATCTGGATCGTTGGTTGATACACCTAGATCCCCATTTGCATCAAATTTAAGTGCTTTATTCAGTCTATTGGCTTTATTGACATTAAGGGTTGATGCCGTATCTGCATTTGAATTAAAAGCCGTTGTTCCTGAAAGACTTGTGTCAAATTTGAAGGAATACTGTCTACCATCATTCAACTGCTGAGACATGATGGTAATTTTGTCTAAACCTGTTTCGACGTTCTCTATGTCTAAAGCATCGTTATTGACAAAGTTTGCTTGTTGTAGATATGCCAGTGAACGCACAATCGTAATGATGTCACCGGAAACAGGAAGATGACTTGAAGTAAATGAAACAGTAGCCGTGTTATCCGTTGCGACAGTTACGGAATACTGCTGTGGGCTGGATATGGTCTTTAAGACATTATTGACATAAACACTAACATCATCTGCACTGTAGATTGGTGCAGGAGTCGCATACGTATCTGAAGTCGTTGCGTTTGATGAAAGGGTGTATGAGGTACGTGGGGTATCGCTATTGATCATCTAAAAGGACCTCCGTAAGAGACAAAATTGGTTGGTCGTAGAGCATCAAAGTATTGTTGTTGATCAACACCTTTGCTCCAGTTCTCAACCATCTGGGTGTATCCAGGTTGCAGTGTTTCCATTACCTGATAATGAACGAGGTAATTGTATGCTAATTCCGTATAGAACAAATTCATGAACGGGGTACGTTCCCGAATCAAGTTCCACGCATCAGCAGCACCGTCCTGCCCAGTCGCCAGTCCCTTACCTAGCGAAGCGATGTCCTTGAAGAATTCGTAGTGTGGACCGAGTAGGGTTTCATCAAAACTGGAATGATGTCTTCCTACTTCCTCTAACAGAAAATCTCCTACTCCTGCAGCAAAGCCACTCTGGACTAAGGATTCTAATACTGTGTTGAGGTTATCCGGTCTTCTTGGTTCCTTTCCTTTAATTAAGTCTTTTACTGCAAGCGAAGCATACCCTAATCCGATCATTGGAGTAAGGTGTAGCAAGCTTGGTAAACCCATCTCCCACATTCTAGGGAGCACCTTGCGTCCCATAACTACTGGATGGGATCTAAATGTAAAGATCATTTGTGCAACTACTGCGGGAACTGTTCCTCTCTGGAAGGTTCTCATCATGAATGCTCGGTCCATAGCATCAGGCGTTGGAACGGCTGCACGGGCTTCATTCTGGAAAAACCGGTCCAGCATAAACCCTAATCTTTCACCTTTTTTCCCATCAATTTTTTGTCTTATCCAGTCTGATGTAATAAATCTTTCGGTTCCCAGCTCGACATTTTTGTAGTTTGGATTGTTTTTTAGACGTTCTTTGATGGAAAACGATCCTACAGACTGAAGTTCTATCCAGTCTTGTTCCTTAAATCGGTGTTCCTGCAAAGTTTTCTTTAAGATGGGATCTAGATCCTTCCAAGAAGATTTAAGCTTGTGTGCCAGATGCATGGACATCGATCTCCCCCAGACTTCCTTCCAGGTATTGGTCCACCAATTCAATCCACTAACATCAAACATTTTCTGTGCAGATCGATTTAGTTTTTCACCAAATGCATAACGACTATGGGTTTCTTGAAGTATTCCTTCTAGTGCCACGTTCATGTGATTGAGGACGTATTCTCGTTCCGCTTTTGACTTAATCTTGTCTAGACGGGCACGGATTCCTCCAATTATGTCGGAATAAGAACCAAGAAACCCTCTGCCATGACTGTGTAGATTGACTGCGACTGAAGCTGCATCACCAAATGATGAGATCATGGATTTCCCCATAGTTGTCGTAATCAACCAGGATTGTAATCCCCTCATAAACTTGGCAACCGATGGTCTTCCTACCACATAAGCCTCTCCAGAAACCTGCTTCCATAACGAATCCAGTTGATCTCTCTGCCATGCTGATAACTTGACAGGCTTTGCTTTGGCAGCATCTGCATTCTCTACCATTTCGTTCCATGCAGATTTGGCATAGATGACGTTTAATTGTTCATCAGGCTCCAGTGCTGCAACTTTTGCACTATCTAGGCTGTCAGGACTCTTATCATGTTGAAATGGTCGCCACTGGCCTTCTAGGTCCATTAAATCGGATTGTTTCCATTCTCTGACAATTCCTGCCTTATCAATAAAAACCTTCTCTCCTTCCATTCTTCTGCGGAGATACCGATATGCTTCTTTAGGATTGCTTCCAAAGGCTTTCATAAGAACCAGTCGGTCATCCATGACATCCATTCCTGCCAGGATTGCGTCTACAGGATTGTCGTGACCAAACTGCTTATTGTAATCAAGCCATGCAGTCTTATCTTTCAGTTGAAGATGGCGGGTCATCTGTAGTCGTTTTCCCAGTGATTTATTCATGACGTTCTGGGACCAATCAAACTCGTCTACGTTCTTGGTTATGTTATCGTAGACTGCTCCGAGGTATTTCTTCCGTGCAGGTTCTTTCAAATCTGAAAGAAGATTTCCTCTGACATCAAAAGACTTCTCCAAGTCAATTCGGTCATAAATGTAGTCAACCCATTGTTTCTTTCCTGCCGATACCATCCTGATCTGATCATGCCATTGCTGGGTAAGATGATCATCTTTCCAGAACATTCCTGCACCGTATTTATTTGCTTCAAAAACCTGTGCTTTCTTTTCGTTATAAACATTCTCACTAAACGAAAAGGCTTCTGAATTCTGACTTTTTTGTTGTCCTGTAAAGGGAAGCATTTCTTCTACAGTTGCTTCCTGAAATGCCTTGTCAGAAGATTTTCTGCTGAATAGTTTTCTATCAAAGGGGAGAGCATTAAAGATCCTGCCCATTCGGTTGGTTTTAAACCCGTCTTGATCCCGTGCTACGTTTTCTAGGAATCCATATAATTTGTTGTAAACCTCATTAGACGATCCCGTCATGAGATCCTTAAAAAATGGAATCCTGGAATAAAGATAGTTTCTGGCAACTTGGGTGGATTTAAGACGGAATGCCTGTCTTTTAGCACCTTCCGGTGACAATGCCTGGAGCTTTTCCAAGCTGACATCTTTCAACGAATCAATCACATCCGCTGCTTCGTCATAGCTGATCTTAAACTGCTTGGATAAAGTGCTGGCGCAGACTGTCATTTGTTTTTCTTAATACAATCGATCCCGAAATTAATGATCTTCTCGAACTCATCTGCAGTTCGGTTGACTACTGATCCTGTAAAATCCACCACTTTTTTCTGAAACTCTGGTGTCAAAATATTGTCTGCTGTTTCTCCTAAACTATCTCTTATCGTGTTAAAGGTTTCATTAGCCCGTGCTGCTTCAAAATGCTTCTGAGCGTTACCTAGTATCCCATCACTTTCCTGTGCTGTTTGATTAGCAACATGCTCTGGTTTGACGTTATGTTCTGGATGCCTTGGACCTGCTGGAGTCAAAGGATCATTTGGACCTTTCGGTTTGTAATCATCAGGCATTATTGAGCCTAATTCTCCATCTCCAAGGTCTTTAGATACTTTGGTAAGTGCTCCGATTTTAAAATATGAGGGTGCTTTTATTACTGATGGAGCAACTTGAACAAATGCGCTTAAAGACGCTCCTGCACCAAATGCAAATCCGACATCTACTAATGCTTGTTGCCATCCCCAAGGTTGCTGGAATTTTTCCTTTTTCGGCACTAAGACAGTTCCTTCTGCAATACCCGCATACAATGCTCCTTCAGATCCTGCTTTTAAAACATTACCTATAGGTTTTTTAAAACCATTTATTCCAATTCCAATTCCTTTATTTACTGCTTTTGCAGTTGTTGCCATTCTTGATACAACACCTCCTAATGGCATTAACATCAACGGATCAGGCAACGATCCTAATAAAAATCCACCTATTCTTGAGGGTTCCCACATTCCAACATTTTTGTTAAACCATCCGTATGCTGCTTCCCGTGCATGTTCTTTTGTCAGAATATCCATTTGTCCAAATGTGATTCCCTCTTGATATTGAAGTGGCAAATCACCGACAAAATCTTCAAATTCCGTTTTAGTTACTGGTCTTGTTGTTTCTGGATTTGAATAAAAATCACTACCTGCCATTCCGTATTCAAGCCATTGCATAGCCTGTACTGCAGGTGTCTGATAAAACGCTTCACGAACAGAACTGGTAAAAGTACCTAAACCACCAGGACGGTATCTTCTTAATTCCTGTTTGAAAATTTCAGGACGAGCAAAATTGTATGACTGCCTAAACATTAATGGACTGCTCCTGTATTGGGATACATAGGCCAACTAGGGAATGTTTCCTTTAAAGCACTTGGCGTAAAATGAGCACGGGTAGGATCAAACTCAGGATTTTCTTGTATTCCTTCGTAAAAATCGTCGTCTAACCAACTACCCATAAATGGTGCTCCTGAAAAATATTCAGCCATTTTGCTTGTAAAACTGCCGTGCCTTTTAAGTTCTTTGTTTATATAAGTTCGCAATTCATCATCTGTCGGAGGAGTAGTCCGTCTTTGGTTTTTGTAATGTTCGATCATTGGTCTAATTACAAAATCCACTTGGGCTTTACTAAAACTTTGTACTGATCCAAGAATAAATCCTCGGAACATTCCTCCAAATTGTTGTGGACTTAAATTTCTTTTTGTAGGTGGTCTAGTTTCGCTTCCTAAATATTCTTCTTCATGAGTCATTAGGTCTTCCCAGATTGTTGATCCTCCTGGCAATCTTGGTCCTGGTAATTCGTATATCTGATGCAATGCAGATACAATCTCTTCAGACAATGCCATTCGTTGTATATCTTTTGTGTCTCGAAATTGCGGTTCTCCGTTGATTTCAACTATTCCTATAATCTCGGTTGGCTCATAATCGTTAATAAAAAACCGAGGGAGTTCATTATATTTTTTAAACACCGCAACCCATCCTTTTCCGTCTTGAGAAGGAGCAGCATCAACTTGAATAGAACCACTTCCTTGAAAAGCTTCTTTTACAAAATAATGTTTTTCTTCATTGCTTAACCCAGGAATGTTTATGTCATTTATGTTTTTTACATTTGTTAAAACTTCAGCAACAAATCTTCTTGCTCCAAAAACAATTTGATCAGGACTTATATCGTATTCTTTAGCATCTTTGGTTTTAAGGCCGTGATAGGAACCATTTGAAGTATCTCTTCCGACAGTCATCCACCCATACAATGCATTTGCTGCTCTTTCTACTGCATCAAAAGCCGAGTAAGAAGTATCCTGGAAAAAGTATGCTGCTAATTTCTGGACTCCTTTTCGGTGATGTTGACGGAATGTCTTATTGTTTTCTAAATGCAACGCAACAGGATTGTCTTTCAAATATTCTGATACAACTTCGCTATCGACTTCTGATTCTTTGCTTATATTTCTTGCATCAAAGACATGTTGTTTATTATCTGCAGTTAAAAACTCCCATACATTGTTGATCGTGAACATGTAGTGATCTTTACCTTCCATAAATATCTTGTTCCGATCTTCTACCTCCATTTCTGCAATTTCAGTGTTATTGAGGTATCTCAAACGTGCACCGTCTTGGATTGAAAGTATATTTTCAAAAGTAGACAAAGTAGCATTTGGGCTTTGCAATGCTTGAATTTGCGAATTCATGGTATCTTCTGGAATACCACTATCCATAATGACACCCAATAACTGTGGATATTGGCTAAGTGTCTGACCTATGTTTTCGTAATGAGCTTCAGGATCAAATTGAGGAGTCATCGATTTGCTTGGGCTGCAGATAATTCTTTAGCAAAATTGCCAGGACCAAAACCTGGAACATAATCAGAAAAGTTGTTTTCTATTAACCATTGCTGTAACAGCGTCTTTTGATCTATCCAAACATAAGCAATGTCTCTGTCATAAGTTCCTTTTCCATATATTTCTAATCGTATTTTCCTGTTTTTAAGAAGTTCAGTAACTGCTTCTGCAGCAACTTTTCCTGGTTTTGTGCCAAGTTCTGCAGTGTTGACATTGGCAAGTCTGATTCTTCGCCCATTAACTACCAAAGTATCGCCATCAATAACACGTTCTGATTGATACCATTCATTAGACCTAATCTCTTTTTTGCTTTGGACATGCCCCGTTTTAAGCATCCGTAAAGCATCTTTAAATTGCGTTTGCTTTGGCATCTTCCGTATTGAATTTATTCTTTCAGTAGCTATGTCCAAAAAAGGTTGAATCAATCTTTTCTTTTGTTCATTACCTTCTGCTTTTTTAGATATTTCATTAATGCTTTGTTGTATTGAAGCATCTGTAGGAAGGCTTATGACATTTTCTATTTCTTGTTGAACTTCAAGAGCTAGTTTATCCATTTCTCTGAATGGTTTAATCCTGTCACCAAGACGTGTTTCTAATGACCTACCTTCTTTATCTCTAGCTATCAAAGGACTTTCTTTTTGTGTATTTGGATTAAAAACTCTGCTTGTCAACCAATTCACATAATTGTCTAAATGGCCTCCAACTGCTGATGGAGCAATCCAATTTGGAGTAGCAGCATCCCATCTGTCGTGAGCAATTTTTTCGGCTCTGGCAAAGTCAGCCGTTTCCATTAAAGGATATTTTTCACTCAATTCTTTAGGATTGGTTTTCCTGTATTCTTGCCAGTTTTGGAATGCATAAGAGAGCAGACTATTATGCTGTTCTTTGGTTGCTAATTGTTTTTTCCTTTCTTTTACAAAGGACCGCAAATTGTGGAACCATCCTGGCAATTGATTATCTGGGTACATGGTCGCCCTTTCTTCTAGGGCTTTCATAATAGGATTGATCTGATTGGATTTGGTTGCATCACGGGTTTGTTCTCTTATACTTCCGTCAAACGATGAATCCTGATCATTCCCAGGAGGTTGTTTTAACTCTAAATTCGTAACCATTGACTGCAATTTGCCGTTAAGCAATGCACGTTGAATATCTGTAAGTTCGTTATGTCCCAGTTGGGCCATTACTGAATCAATGCCATAAATTTGTTCATTGGTGGTAATGTTATTTATTGCCTGATCAATTTCTGTGTATTTTAAATTTTGAGCCTTGGCTAAGTCATTAGCACTTTCATTGGCAAGTTGGGTTTTTAGCCCTTCTTCCATTCGAGTCAAAGTTGTCTCTAATTCTGCTGCATTAACTTTGTTGCCTATCGATGTTTGTATTTGAGCTTTAAGGGTCTGAAACGTAGCCAAATCCTTTGTTTTTAAGGCTTTTTGAACAATTTTATTGAATTGGATTCCGTCTTGTTCCCTATCCCACTCTGCATTCAGTTCTATTTCTTTTAATGCTCTAACGCCTTTAAGGTATTCTTTTTGGTATTTTGTTAATTCCAACCCATCAATGTCTTTATCTTTCATGAGTTGCCAAGGTGCTTGAGCTTGGGCAATCTTATTCCGTTCCTGGAGTTGGAGCAGTTCCTGTTTCTCTAATGTTTTTCTATCTTCTTCGGCATTTTCTTTATCCTCTAATGCAGTTTTGGTTCGATACAACTGAGAAAGCAAGCCCTCTTGATCTTCAAACTTGATGGTAGGATCACGTTCTTGAAGCCCGTCAATCATAATTTGGACTTCTGAGGATTTTTTAACTTGGGCGAGGCTTTTCTGGAAGGTTGCTAGTTTTCCCCTTCTTGCAGTTTCCTTTAAGTCGGATCTAGCTAATTTGGCAAGTGAATGAAGATCACCTGGACTTGCTTTTAATATTTCTTGAACCAATCTATCTTCACGAAGTTCACCAAGTTCATCATCAGACCTTATATTTCCTGACTCATCAGTAACCTGATTATAGACCTCAACAAACTTATCTTTATTTTCATCTGATTCTATAAAGTTCTCAATGTAGCGAAATGATTCTGATTGTTCTCGAACTTGCTGTTTTTGACCTAAATATCCTTTTAATTGAATCTTGTCACTATCGTCCATATCAGGATTGTCATTGATCCTTTTTTCGATTTCTTCATAAGTCCAATTGTCTCGATCCAGAATGTTTTGAATCGTTAAAGTTTCTACTAAAGCCTTTTCCTGTTTTTTGCCTTTAACATCCTTCAAGTGATCCTTAACAATTCCAATTGCTGAAGACCGCATTTGAGGATCTGTAAATCTTCTTTTAACTGCTTCTTGATTAACAATAACTTCTTTTTTATCAGTCAATGTCACTAAGCTTCTAAAAACTTCCGATCTTTCTAGATTGATTTTCAGTCGATTCAGTTCTTCTGTGTCCGCAAAATATTTTTCTTTTTTTAAGTATCCTTCTTCCAGTTTAATTCTTTGTTCATTATCCAGTTTCCGATATGCTGGATTTGTATCTTTCATTCTTTTTGAGACTTCCTGTGGCAGAACACTGTTATCCGAAATCATTTCTTGAAAAGACCTGAATGCTTTATCTTTGTCTATTTCTGAAGCTGCATGCCATGTATCAAATAAATCGGTTGTTCTTGCATAAGGAAACTCTTGTCTTATTTGATCAAAAGTCTTTGTTGCATATTTGGAAGGATCGGTCATAAACTTCCAGGCTGCTTTGGTCTGATCTAAATTACCTAGCAATCGTTGTTTGGTAAGGTCATAAACATCTTTGCCAATAGCTCCATCATTTAATAAAGGCTGATAAAGTTCTTCAAATTCTGCTTCAAAGGTTGTTAAATTAGGATCTTCCCCATTAAATAAGCGTTTTTGAGCTTCTAATTCTAATCGTGCAGTTTCGCCATCTAAAATAACGGATATTCTTTGTTTCCGTTCCAGCATCATGGCTTTAACAGCACCGTTTACAATTGATTGCCGATGCTTGTTTAATTCTAAATTAACTTTTCTGTTAATCCGGTTATTATCCGAATATTGCTCTTCTGATCCCCATTTCGGACCATCTTCATCTTCAAAAAACCAATCTCTTACTGACTTGTGATCTAAATCTTCCCATTCTGAATTAGGTAATTGGTTTTCCAACCAATTTGTATACTCTGTATCAATTTGTTGTGTCTTAATTTGTATTTTTTCTTGAATTGCTAAATCTTGGTTCGACTTTTCTACTTTTGCAGCAACACCTCCAAGCTTTGCAAATAGACCTTCCAGGTTCTCATATAAGGAAACTTCCGCTTTAGTTGATCCATAATCTGTAGGACGTTCAGGGACCTGTGTCGTAGGAGACTGCATCATCTGAGTTTGTTGCGGTCTACGCTGGAAGTATTCTCTAGGAATGATCATGCTTGTGCCTTTCCTGCTGCATAGGTTCCACCTGCATTGAACATCGATGACATCATATTTGACATAAACATGTCATCAGCACCCCTGCGTTTGAGTTGTGCGGAACGCATAAGGTTGTGATACATCATTGTTGACTGTTCATATTCTGTATCCTTCCAGTTGGTATATGCGGTTTCTGCAGTATCAATATCCGAATAAGTATCTTGGGTAACTTGTTGCTGGGCATACCAAGCATCAAAAGCCTGTTCCATTTCTATATCTTGGGTGGTCCCTTCTCCTACAACTGCTCCTGATGCAGATACAGCAGATACAACTTTACCTACAGCACGATCTCCCGCCCTTGCGACTTCCCCAAACATCTGACCACCTTCATCGGCTCTATCGGTAACATATTGGGTCAGGCTGGTTCTTTTTCTTTGAACATTTTTGTAGTAATTACGCATGATTTGATCTGCGTAATACTCATCCTCATCTGCTTCTTTATATTGTTGCCGTTTTAGCGCACTGGCTTTAAGTCCACCTGCTGCAAATTGGGCAAATGCTGCTGCTGCTAACCAAGACATATCAGACGTTCATTTCATGTTCTGAAACTAATGCAACCAGAGTTACCGGAAAAGGCTGGTCACAAACGATTTTAATGGATTCCTCATCCAGGGATCGGCTCATGATATTTGCCGTTTTGGTTCCTGTAAAAAGAGGGACTTTGGTATTAAGGGGATCTGCAGTAAGACGGAATATAAACTCTTCCATTTCAGATGTAGTCATGGAAGAAAGACCTATTTTAACGCCTAAAGAGTCATGTAATGAAAGGTGTGCTTTTACAACCCTATCTCTGCCTACAACAAACAAACTTCCGTCTACGGCTTGTTTTGGAGTTAACAAGACCACATGAGAATCATAAGGTAGTCCTCCTACCAATTTAGTAACCGCAGAACCTATGGTTACTGTTCCATTGGTATCTGTTCCAACAGTTACATCATTCTGAACAGCACCATCTCCTAATATCCTGATAGTCTCGTCTTTAAGATGAGCAAACTGTGCGGTGGTAAATGAGGATGCTGTTTTGTAAAGACCACAATCGACAAAATGGGCTAGTTCCTGATCAGTCTCAGAAGGCTCATAAAACTTTTCAAGAAACTCCACATACCTGACTGTTGAACCATGAATATCTCTTTTGACAATGAGCCATAACTGATCTCTTCCGTCATGTGGGATAACTGCCATTGATTCGACTTTGGCATGATTGTCATAAATATTTTTATCTCTAGTTATCGTTACTACGTTTTCTGCTGGATTTTCTACAGTCCATGCCTCATTACCTGCTTCATTAAGCATGGTATAAA
>VTLG01006437.1_pt1 | contig 14894 bp, 14 predicted proteins | sample 4694571 | NCBI WGS metagenome assembly VTLG01 (sample SAMN12604809, study PRJNA352737) | marine metagenome | biome: ENVO:00000447; feature: ENVO:00000209|ENVO:00000569|ENVO:01000036; material: ENVO:00002151; isolation source: viral sequences binned using virsorter ...
GCTTCATTCCGAGCTAGACACAAATGTAGTACAGCTAAAGATAAGACAACTGCGAGATACTGGTCTTGTAGAGAATGGTAAAGGAGAGTTATGCCAAAAGGTAAAAAAGGTTACTCAAAAAAGCAAATGAAAATTGCTAGAGTAGCACCACCTAGAAACAAAATTACTGGTGCTGATTTTGCAGCATTAAGAAAGAAAAAAAAGAAATGAAAGTTAAGGGTGTAGATATGTCTGGTCTTACTAAAAGACAACAACAGACTATGAAAAAACATTCACAACATCATACAAAACGACATATGGAATATATGCGTAATAGTATGAAAAGAGGTGCAACATTTACACAGGCACATAAAAGAGCACAGAAAGCTGTAGGTAAATAATGGCTATTCCAGCAAGTGCAAAAACGGCATTACAGAAAAAAGCAAAGTCAAGTGGTATATCTTATGGCACGTTGGCAAAAGTTTATAGAAGAGGTCAAGCTGCTTATATGAGTTCAGGTTCAAGACCAGGAACAAGTATGGGTGCTTGGGCTATGGGCAGAGTTAATTCTTTTATTAGAGGTTCTAAAAAACACGATACAGATTTAAGGTAATGAGTAAAAGAACACAACCTTATCGTTATGGTGTACCTGCTAAGTATTTAGAAGGGTTATCAGATGCAGAAGCAAAAAAAAGAGCATTAGAAATATTGGCAACTGCAAAAAAATATAAAGCTGGTAAAAAAGTCAATATTAAAAAAGTACAAAAATCCAGAATGGCTGACAAAAAGAAAACAAAATAATGTCTGCTAGCAAAACTTGTAAGCTAACAGGCTGTAGAAAAAAATTTAAACCTTCAGGTAGAAAACTTTATTGTTCTACTCCTTGTAAAAGAAAAGCAGAATATAAACGCAGCAAAAAAGAAATTATTCTTACAGAAGAAAAAATAATTACAACTACATCACGTGGTAATGATTATCCTGAGTTTGTACAAAAATATGCAGCTAAATTAGAACTTAAAAAAGTTACACATCAACAAGTTGCAGATGCTATGAATATATCTCGTAGTGTAGTTACAAAAATGCTAGCTGCTTATTTAGAAGATAAACAAAATTTTGAATTACAAAAAGATTGGAAAATGTCTGAAGCTGCACAACAATCATTAAAAGATTTTAAGGAATTTAGAGATAGGTATTTTAAAACAGAGACAGGTGATTTATATGAAACAGCAGATTTTCACGAAAAGTGGATTAACAGTATTGTTGATGCTATAGAAAATGGTAAGCAACAAATGATACTTAGCCCGCCTAGACACGGCAAGACAGATTTGCTTACACACTTTGCTGTATGGCAGATATGTCAAAATCCAAACATAAGGATTATGTGGGTTGGTGGAAATGAAGATATTGCAAAAAATGCAGTAGGTGCTGTGCTTGACCATTTAGAAAACAACGAACTATTAAATGAAGAAATAAATGGTCCAGGACAAAAGTTTCAACCTAAAATACGTTCAGGTAAATCTTGGTCATCAGGACAATTTACTATTGGTACTAGAACAATTACAGGTATCAAATCACCTACTATGGTTGCAGTAGGTAAAGGCGGCAAAATATTATCACGTGATTGTGATTTAATTATTGCAGATGACATAGAGGACCACGGCACAACAATACAACCAAGTGCTAGAGAGCAAACAAGACAATGGTGGACAACTACTTTATCATCACGTAAAGAAGAACATACTGCTGTGGTTGTAATAGGTTCAAGACAACATCCTGAAGATTTGTATAATTTTTTACTAGAAAACCCTGAGTTTGAAACAATAGTAGAAGAAGCACACAGCACGGAGTGTGTTTTGCCAGAAACAGAAATAGAACATCATAACGATTGTATGTTATGGCCAAGTAAAAGAACTTATAAGTGGCTTGTTTCACAAAAAAATAATGCAGACACTACAGGAGGTAGAGCTATATTTGAAATGGTTTATCTCAATAAAGCATTTGTAGAAGGTATTACTATGTTTAACACAGAAGATATTGACCAATGTAGAGATGTTAATAGAAGAATAGGACATATTCCTTCTAGTACACATTTGATTGCAGGTCTTGACCCAGCAGCTACTGGTTTTCAGGCCTGTGTATTATGGGCAGCTAATTCAGAAACAGGAAAGTTATATTTAGTGGACATAGAAAACGAACAAGGTGGTGGGGTTATACAAGCTAAAAAATCTATACAGAAATGGTATGAAAAGTATGGATTAGCACATTGGGTTATTGAAGAAAATGGATTTCAAAAAGCTATAAGGCAAGATAGGGATATAAAAGATTATTGCAGTAGATTTGGTATTTACTTAGAAGGTCATCAAACACAAAAAAATAAATATGACCCAATTTATGGTGTAGGAAGTATGCAGCAAATGTTTGAACAAAAGCTAATAAATCTACCTTATGGTGATACAGAAAGTGAAACTAAGAGTAATATATATCGTAGGCAACTAATTTATTTTTCTTCTGCTGCTAGTAGAGCAAGCAAGGCGAAAAATTATAAATCAGATGTCGTAATGGCTAGTTGGTTTCCACTAAAAGTTATAAGAAGATTAGGAAAAGAACGATTAGCTGAGGTAGGATTAGATTATAAACCTAGTTTTGGAGAATGGAATGTTAGCAATATGAACGAAAGCCCTTGGGGATAAAGTGAAACCAGAAGAAATACAATATAAAATTACGCAACTTCATTATGATAATCAAAGTGCATATTCTACTAGAGGTCGTATACGTGCAATTATGAATGGAGGTCCTGATGGTATTCTTGCTTTACTAGGAGACCAGCTAAAAGGATTTCAAGATTATCAAATACCTGTGCCTAACTTGATGATGTCAGGATTAGAGCATTTAGCACAAAAAATAGGTCGTATTCCTAATCTAAAAGTAGATGTACCTAACAATAAAGATTCTGACAGGGCTAGAGGTAAAGCAGACAAGATAGCTCGTATTGTAACTTCGTATGATGACACACAAAAATTAGATTTACAAATGCCACAAGTAGGTAGATGGTTGCCTGGTTATGGTTTTGCAGTATGGGTAATTAGAGAAAAGAAAGGCCCTGATGGCACACCATATCCTTGTGCAGAACTAAGAGACCCTTATAATTGTTTTCCTGGCTATTTTGGTGCAGACCAACAACCCAATGAAATGGCAATAATTAGAAGAGTTCCTAAAAAAGCTCTTAGTAAAGCCTATCCAAATTTTGCTGATAAAATAAATCAAAAAAATGCTTATCAAGTAAATACATTGGGCATAGGTAGTGCTTATGCTTCTGCGTATACAGATTCATATAATGGTAGTTGGGCTAACTCAAATGGAGATGGTGATTTAATTGCAGAGTATTATAACGAAGAAGGTACTTATGTATTTCATATGACCTCTGCTACTATTCTTGATTTCATACCAAATCCACTTGATAGTGGTCCTTCATTTGTTATTGCAAAGAAATTTGCTTTTGACAGATTACAAGGACAGTATGACCAAATAATAGGACTTATGGCTTCTATGGCAAAGATAAATGTTATGTCAATAATTGCTATGGAGGACGCTGTATTCACAGAAACAAATATATCCGGAGAAATAGAATCAGGACAATATCGTAAAGGTAGATATTCAGTAAACTTTTTAGCTCCAGGTACACAAGTAAGTAAACCTGCATCAAATGTTCCTTATCAAATTTTCCAACAGATTGATAGAATAGAGAGACAACTTCGTGTAGGTGGTGCATATCCTGTAACAGATGATTCACAATCTCCACTAAGTTTTGCTACAGGTAGAGGACTAGAAGAATTAGGTGCAAGTATGTCTCTTATGATTAGAGAATATCATACAGTTATGTCAGATGCTATAGAAATGATTGATGCTAAAAGATTAGAGTGGGATGAAAAAATGTACGGTGGTCAATCAAAAGAACTGTCTGGATATTACAATAACCAATTTTTTTCAGAAAAGTATGACCCAACTAAAGATATACAAGGTGCATATAAAACAAGAAGAGTTTACGGTGCTATGGCTGGTTATGATGAGCCACAGAAAATTGTAACAGGGCTGCAGTTACTACAAGCTGGTATTATAGATACACAAACTTTGCAAGAAAATTTAGATGGACTTGATAATTTAAGTATGGTAAATATGAGAATTACAAAAGAAAAAGCAGACAAAGTATTGTTTGATACATTATTGGCTCAGGCACAGCAAGGAAATCCAAAAGCAACTATGGCTGTTGTGCAGATAAGAAAAAATCCAGATGATATGCAAAGCATTTTAGATAAATTCTTTACTGCAGAAGAACCAGAAATACCAGTCGCTGAACAAGAATTGCTTGGAGGAGCATCCCTACCACCACAGGGAGCTCCACCAGGCATACAACAACTATTACAAGGTTTAGGAGGATAATGTCAATCAATAAAGATTTTGCAGATATAGTTATGAACTCTTTAGAGGATGTAGATATTTTAGGAGATGATATTTTAATGGAGGAAGGTACACCTCAACCTAAAATATTTACAGATAAAATGCCTCCTTTAGCTTTTCCTTTTGGTTATATGATTATAAGTTCTACTTTTATGTATTACGATGATGAGGATGAAGATGGCAACAAGGAGTAATGCAAACAAAGGTGTTACAGGTAGAAACAATAATGTACCACCACCAGCTAGAAACACACAAGATAATACACAATCTATTCGTAGAATACCTGATATGCCTTATGGTGAACAACAAAAATTAGTACAACAACAACAAGCAGCACCTTTACCAAAAGAATCTACTCCAACACAACAAACAACAAGACCATTTCAACCTGTAAATGTATTTGGACAAACTCAAATACCAGACCAACCAATTACAGACGGGGCAGCGTTAGGACCTGGCAGACAAAGTGCTAGCCTAACTCCACAAGAAATTGGAGATTTATTTATTGTTGCTTTAGCAGAAAAGTTCCCTACATCAGATACTTTTGCTTTAGCAGATGACGGATTAGTTAGATTTGACATTGAAGAATAATGGTTTATCAGTATACATTTGGTGATAAGTATAAAAGCGAATCTGATAAAAAAGATTTAGAACGTGCTCAAATAAAATCATTTCAAGATAATTTTATTGATGAGAATGTAGTTAATAAAACATTAGCTATGAAATACTCTTATCCACAATTAGCTACAGGTGTTATAAGTTCTTTAATTGCTACTGGTGCTAGTCCTGAACAGGTAATTCAAGCTGCTATAGAACAAGAAAAAATAAATGCAGATAGAAATACAGATTATTCACCTTTAAATAATTCATATGTTCAAGCATTACCAACACTTATGATTAATAAAGCATTTGGTACAATCGGTCAGGGTGTAGCAACAGGTTTAAAAGATTTTTTATCTGGAGGAAAAAGAACACTTAGATTTGCTTTACAGCTAGCACAAGCAGCATATGAAGAAGCCGTAACTAGACCTATAAGAACAGGTGTTATGTTAGCACAAGATGTAGAAGAAGAATTAATTAGTCAAGGCCTTGAAGAAAAAGAAGCAGAAAGAATAAGTCATCTTTACAATGCTTTAGGAATATTACCAGCAGAAGCAGAAAGAAGAGGTCTAACAAATGCTTTAGGTAAACTACTTACACGTAAAAAATTTGCAATACCTGATTCATATAACGAGCAAAAAGTACAAAGAGTTAGAAAACAAGCTGGTGGTTCAGATTTAGAACAAACTTTAAAACTTATAGCTGATGAGGCAGAAATTAAAACATCTGATGATAAAAGTCTAATATCTCAAATACCATCAATGTATAAAAGACTTGGTGTAAGAGGTGTAACTGAAGCATATGATAAATTTACAGGCGAAGGTTTTATTGCTGCAGGAGAAGCTGTAGATTTAGCAAATGAAATAAAAGAAGCAAACCTTTATAACAATAGAAATATTACTGGCGGTAGGTACATATCAGATTTATTAGGTATTGAAAACGAAAGAGCTGATTTTTGGGTTTCAGGAATTATTGATGCTGCAACTTTAATAGCTTTAGACCCTGCTAATTTATTAAACAAACCAAAAAAAGCTCTGCAAGCAGGTAATCAAGTATTAAGAAAACTAAGAAAAGAACAGCAAGCAGGAAACTTTGATGCAGCTACAGAATTAGCTCAAAAATTTATTAAACAAGATGTAAGTGATGAATTAATAGATTTTATTATTCAAGATAAAAGCCCGGACAAATTTCTAACTTTAGTTAGAGCAAATAAAGACCCAATATTTGCAAAAAAATTATATGATGCAAACACAAAAGAAGAGATATTTGCTGCTTACGAAGAAGTATTATTTAATGGTACAGTATGGAATACTCCAAGTTTTAACGGTACAAAAATAATTCCTGATTGGCTAAACAATGCAAGTTATAGAAAACTTAGAGATGACCAAGCAGCAGCTAAAGCAGATGACGCTTTAAGCACATTGGGTAAATATATCCCTCAACAAGAAGTAAATCTTGATAATATAACAGAAACAATGGAAGCATTTATAAACTATGCTTCTTTAGCTAAAGTAGAAAAAGGATTTGCAAACAAAATTGGTTTAGAACTTACTGATGCTTTAGCTAATAAAAAATATGGATTGGCTCAAAAAATATTAGTAAAAGATTTTTATGGTCATTTAGTTAAAAAATATTCTAAAAATAAAGATACCTTGGATTCTTATAATATTTGGGCAGATAAAACTTTACCAAAATTTCAAGGCACAGACGTTGCTTATACAACACCTAGAGATGGTGCTGAAACAAGAGCTATAAAAAGATTAGGTATTTATAATGGAAAACCACAAGTAGAAGATATACCATTTCCTTATCAAACAATGTCTCATACATTTTATTTTACAGACTTTAGAGATGTCAAAAGAGCAGTAAACACTATAGACCAAGTATTATCAAGACCTATTGGTAAACTAGGAAGAAGAGTAAACCCGGATACTTCTCTTGGTAAATTTTTAAATGAAGCACAATTAACATTAGACGATTTAGACTTAGCTTTACCAAAAACATTTACAGATATATCAGATTTTCTTTGGAATAGACAAATGGATTGGAGTACAGCTATGTTGCCTACAAGACTTGCATATCCTGTAAGACTAACATTAGAAGGTTTATTTAGAGGGTACTTGTATGGGTTAGATTCTTTAGGTTCAGGAGCCTACTTTGAATATCTAATGAATGTACCAGAAGATATATTAGGTCGTGCTTTTAAAGAGGGTGGATTTTCAAATAGACAATTACAAGGAGAGTTAGAAAAAGCATTAGGTGTTGCAAGGACAAAAGTAGCAGGACCAAGAGCCCTTAAAAAAGCATTTAGAGAAAATTTTGAATTAGCTAAATACAGCGATGAGATATTTGAAAATACACAAACTGGAATTTTAAAAATGAAAAAAGCTGTTGAATCTTTAAGAATACAGTTTTCCGGAATGTGGCAAGATGATATTACACAATTAGTTTCTGATTACACAGTAAATAACAAATCTTTAAATGAACTTGCAGATAGGTTTTGGAGTGGAGATAAAAAAGAATTATGGGATGACTACCTCGTATCTTTAGATGCTGACGAAGTTACAACATCTGCAAAAGAAGTATTACAAGAACTAGAAGCTTATCAAAATCATATTCTTAATTTAACAGGAGGCAACTCTGAATTACTTGAAAGTTTTATAACAGGTGTATATAAAAAAGTAGATATGCGAAGTTTTGATAGAAAAAGAACAGAAAACATAAAAACAGTTACAGACGGCATAGAAAAAATGTTAAGAACTGCAGGTAATAAAAGACCAATAGAAATACCAACTCCTTTAGATTTAAAAATTGCTGATGATTTTGATGTCTGGCTTAAAGAACAAGGAAGAAAAGGTTTCCAAACTTGGCAAGATGCTATTTGGTATTTTTCATCATCTATTGAAGCAAATGCTATAAGAATACCTTTTTACAAACAATTATATTTTAGAAAGATAGCAGAGGATGTATTTATAGCAGACGAAAAAGCACTTAGCAATATTTTGGGAAGAATAAAAAAACTGCCAAAATCTTTACGTAAAGAACTTTATGACTTACATCCAGAACTAAGAAAATCTACTGCAGAAATAAAAGACCTTGTAGCAAAAAATAATTTACCAAAATTGTCATTAGAAGCATTAGATTTGCGAGCACAAACATTTGCAAAGCAAGAAAGCGATAGAATATTTTACAATTTAAGTAACAAAGGTTTAGCAGCAGATACTTTAAGATTTACATTTCCGTTTTTTGAAGCATTTAAAGAAGTAGGTTTTTCTTTGTTAAAAGGTATAAGACAAAAACCAGGTGCTGCAACTAAAGTAACACACGGTATAAAAGCAGGAAGAAATGAAGGCATTATATATAAAGACCCATTAACAGAAGATGATTATGTCGCTATTCCTATACCGGGATTTATGGCAAATAAAATACTAGGTGTCGGAGCAAGTAAATTAAAACCATATGTTACAGTTCCATTGAGTGGATTTAATTTAGTTGGTGCAACATTATTGCCAGGAGTAGGACCAGTTGTGGGTGTATTGATAGGTGCATTTTCCGGTGAACTTAAAAAAATATTTGGAAGAGATACTTATAAAATAATTGTACCTTATGGTACTCCTATTGAAGATTTAGATGAACTTTCACCAAGTAGTGTGCCTACAGTATTAGGAAGAATATTTATACCTAGCTATTTAAAATCAATATTGTCATCAGCAGAAATTGGAATAACTGGTGATTTGAAAAGTATTTTTCAACAAGAAACAATAAATAGCAGAGCTTTGGACCAAGTAAAAATTGTAGGAGCAAACACACATTCTCCATTACAAACTGAAGAGGAATTTAGAGAGTTTGATAGAAAAGTTGTAAACGGAACAGCAGCAAGATTATTATTTGAGGGTATTTTAAAATCTTTTGCTCCATCACCTCCTAGATTGGTATATCAAACACCTTTTGACATACAAGGTGAAGATGTAGGAATTAGATTCAAACCTTTTGTAGATGCTGTAATAGCAGATATGGATTTAGGGAAAATAGATGTAGAAGATGGAAAGCACTATGTAGGTATAGGTGTTTTAGCATTATTTTATTCAGAACTGCAACAGTCTATGGTAGAAGAGTTTGGCGAAACAGATGGCCCTTTTTATGCTTGGCTTACTTTTTCTCAAATGACAGGCATAAATAGTATTGAAGATATAGGTAATGTGGTTTCAAATGCTTTGATGAAACAAGGAAAGTATGATGACCTTGCCGGTAAATCTCCAAGAACTAGAGAAGATTTAGCATTTGCAGAAGCTAATCCTGAGATAGTAGAAAAGTACGATGAAACATATCTTTATTTGATGTCTGGTATAAGTGAACCAGGTGAGTTAGAACCAACTTTATTTTTTGAACAAATACGTAAAGGAGACAAAGAAGCTATAGACCCTGTATTTTTTCTAATTGAAGCACAAGAATTTTTATTTAACATATGTTACGAATCAGGAACAAAATTTTACAGAGGAGATAATAGTCAAAAAGCAAGAGATGCAAGAAATAACGTTTTAACAAATTGTAGAGAGGACTTTCCTTTTGGTGATGGTAGAACAGAAATAAATTATCAATCTCTGGTAGGAAGAAAAGTAAGAGAACCACAAAATTATAGGTCAAGATGGACAACAAAGATGAATCAGCTAGAAGAAATAGCTTTTGATGATACATTAGAAAATTATGAAGTACAACAGTATATAAAAGAATATTTCCAAAGAAGGAATATTGCACTAATAAATTTAGCTAATAAATCAAACACTTATACATTTCCAGAAAACAAAAAAGAATTAGAAAGACAACTTGCTACAGGCACTTCTGATGTTGCACAATATGAAAGGGAGCAACTTAGAGAAGTTGCAAATATACTAATATCAGAAAATGCGGATTTTGCTGTTGTTTACGATGAAGTTTTAAGTTATGAGATACAATACAATAAGAGATATAAAGTCGGAGGATAATGTCTAACGGAGAAGAACTAGAAAATAATTTAGAGTTTATTAGTTATGTAAATCAAATTGTAGCAGCAAACAACTATACAATACCATCTGAAATAGTAGGTGTTGATGCAAGAGTAAAATACATATTTGATAATTTTGGTATAGATTTAAGAGGTCAATTTGATGCTATTAAAGAAGTTCAAGAGGAAAGAATTTTAACAGACCCAGTAGGATTGCCAAATGAAATAGTAGTTAATGGAGAAATAGTAAATACTTATGATTATTTAGTTAGAGAATTTCCTGGATTTGTACCTTATGTGATAGGTGATGCTAAAACTATTTTAGATTCTTTTAGAACCGAAGCACAAGTAAAAGAAATACAACAACAATTACAAGATGCAGGATATTTGAAACAAGGTTCTTATTTTCCTGGAGTGCTTGATGAAGTTACGTATGAAAAGTTTAATGAACTACTTAAAGATTCAAACAATAATGGAAGTAAATGGAGGCCATTTTTAACAAAAGTATTAACAAATCCTAAATTAGACTTATCAGATATTCCAGACAAACCACAGCTTGATTATAACGAAATTACAAATTCAGTTATATCTTCAGTCAAAAGAGAAATAGGAAGAGAACCAACAAAAAATGAATTAGATATTCTTACTGGAATATTATCAGGTTATAAGACTGAAGAGTTTGAACAAGGTAAAAGTGCTTTGATAGCAGCAGCAGGTCCTCAATATAAAGTTGAAAAAATAATGTTTGATGGCAAAAATATAGAAACAGGTGGTATTAGAAAACTTGAAGAACCTGAAGTAGTTGTAGAAAATGCAGAAGAAAAATTTACTGCTAAAGTAAGAGAATTATTTAAGCCAGAAATGGATTTAAACCAAAGAAGGGAACAAACAAGAAATGTCGCCGATATTATTAAGTCTAGCGTTGCTGGTCTCAGGAGCATTGGTGGCTGAAAATCCATATGATGTAGAAGGTGGATTTACTCCAAATCAGATTGCTACTATTGCTAAACAAGCTGGTTTTCCTGATGAGGTTATACCTGAAGCAGTAAGAATTGTGCTACTTGAATCAAAAGGGCAACCAAAAAAATTACAAAATAACAGAGGTCCTGCTGTAGGTCTTTTTCAAATTGACTTAAATGCACATTGGGATTTGAATGGTGAAAAAAATTCAATGCGTAAATGGTTTAAGGAAAGAGGTGTTAAATCACGTGAGGATGCTGTAGAATGGTTACAGGACCCATTGAACAATGCACAAGCGGCATTTCAAGTATGGACTGAAAGGAAAAGACGACAAGATAGTCCCACAGGTTGGGAGGCCTGGGAAGCCTATAATGGTGGTAACAAACCAGAAAATAGGCAGGAAGAAGATTGGAATTTAGCAACTAAAGCTATGGAGGATTATGTTGCTTCTTTAAATGTTCCAGAGGAAGTAGAAATGGAAGAAGATACAGTAGAACAAGTTGAAACGGTTGAAGAGGAAGTAACGACTTCTAAGCCACCTGAGCCTATGCGATTTGAAGATAATTTAAGAGAAGCACAAAGACAAGCATTTAGAGCTAGTGAAATAGAAAATAGACCTATGACACCGAGAAAACAAAAAATTAATGACATATTTGTAAAGTTGTTTGCTAGTTTAGGGAGAATGTAATGTCTAATTATGTATTTGAAGCAGACCCTAATTTTGATAGAGCTATATTACAGGACGTAAATGGTACAAAAATATTTGTAAATTCACAACTAGAATTAGAGTATTACACAGCCCAAAGAGCAGGTGGTCAATTAAATGGAAGTTATTGGCAAAAAATAGGTAATGCCGGAGTTATTCCTGAATCTACATTAGAAATTGCACAACAACAATATAAAGAAAAGCAAGCAGCAGGAGATGTGTTAGTTACTACTAATACAAATATAAATTCTTTAAACCTTGACGGCCCTGATGGTACTGACCCAGAGGGACCTGGCAATAGCCCATCAGGAGGTTTAGGTGGAGCATCGCAGACTGCTGCTAATACATTTGCACAGGGAATACCATCTGGTGGAGATATAGTAAAAGTAGATGATAAATATTTTATACTTTATACAATTCCAAATACAAATATATTTATTAGTTATGATGCTACTGAACAAGATATAAGAGGTTTGTTTCCGCTTGATTTTGAACAGCAAACATTTAGAAATGTATCAGAACAAGATATATCAGGTGCTATAGATTTTGGTAATATAGCAGAACTTTATGACCCTAGATTTATTACTCAAGGTCTGACACCTTGGGAAGGTTTTATAGATTATTTAGACAAAGAAGCAGAATTAAGGCCTTGGTTAGATGATGAAGAAATGGTGTTTTTGTTAGCAGAGGCAACATTAGAAGGTCGTGCTGTTACAGAAGCAGAGTGGAAAACAACTAACTGGTGGAGAACACATACACAAGATGAAAGAGATTGGTTGTTATTGTCTCAGGGAAAACCAGTAGATGAATTACCACAAGATGCAAAAAGTAAAATACAAGATGATAAAATACAAATACGAAACCTTATGCAACAAGCAGGTATATCTAATCCACCTGAAAATGTTATAAACTGGGTTTCTAACAAATTTACAAGTGGTAGTTGGTCTACAATATATACACAGGACCAAATTTCTCTTATTGCTGACCCATCAAAAGTAGGTACTTTAGACCAAGAGTTGCAAGATTTTATATCAGGTGTTGATATTGATTCTACATCAGCAGGCGAAGATAGAGTTGCACAATTATACAATAGGTATCTAGGTCCTGTTTTTGGAAATATTAATGATGGTCTTATTTCAGAGGAAGCTGGTAAATTAAGAAATGATGCAGATTATGAAAATGAACTAATTAAAAAATTAACATCACAGAAAAAAAGTTTATTTCCTATGTATGAAGAGGATGTAACCTATGAAGAGTTTTCTGCTCCTTGGCAAAACTTTACAAATAATGCGTGGGGAACACAAATAGATACAACAAGCGAAGTATTTCAAGAGGTATTAAAATTAAATGATGCTAGTAAAGTAAGTAAATATCTTACAGAAAAAGGCTTAGAACAAGGAATTGATAAAGTAGTAAATGAGGCTTTAGATGCTATGAAAGTATTTGGTCAAGGAGTAAGGATTCAATAATGGCAAGTTTTGAACAAGAAGTAAAAACATTATACCCATTTTTACCTGATGCTTTAGTTGATTTGTTTATAGAAAAATATATTGATTTTGATAAAAATGTAAATTTAGCATTGAACGCAGTTAGAGCTGATACTAACTATGATAATTTTTTTCCTGGTAACAAAAGAGCAGACGGTTCTGTTAGGTTATCAGAAGCTGAGTATGGTTCTGTTATAGAATCTTATAAAGATGACCTAAGAAAATTTGGTGTTAATCCAGATATATTTGCAAATAATTTTGAACAACTTATAGAAGGTGATGTTTCTCCAACTGAATTTCAATCAAGATTGAATACTGTTTATAGCGGTATAGAACAAAACATCCCTGAAGTAAAAGAATATTATGCAACTAATTTTGGTATTGATTTATCAGAAGAATCAATATTTGTAGCGGCAGTAGATACTACATTAGGTGATGCTATATTGTCTGGACAAATAGCACAATCTCAAATAGCTGGAGAAGCCGAAGCAAGAGGTTTTGAATTAGACCAAACACAGATAGAAAGATTACAAAGATTTGGGGTAACTCAGAGACAAGCTAGAGAAACATTCCAAGCAGCTCAAATACAGGTTCCAAGAATACAGGAGTTACAACAAAGAGGTGGTAGAGAAGTTGCAGAAGAAGATTTATTTGATGTTGAAGAGTTTACAGAGGCTGCAGTATTTAGGTCTCCTGAAGAATTAGAGGAACTTAGATTGTTAGAAGCAGAAGAGCAAACTAGATTTACACCCTTAACAGGTGCTGCAAGAAGAGGTCGTAGAGTTACAGGTCTTGTAGAAGAATAAACCTTGACATACTACATATAGTGGTATAATTAAATTATCGCATAGCGGTAGTCTGCGAATACAAATTGACTCTGCACCTCCGGTTTATATCTGGCGTGTAAACTGTGTATTTCAATTCGTCTAGTATCTGAATAGCCGAAAGTGGCTGACAATTTTTGTTATTCAAAATTATTTTTTGTCGCCTATCGCATCATTATCCCAAGGGTGATGCAGTTAGTAGAAAACTTGGAGTAGGAGAAAAAATGGAAAACGAAGTAGAAAATACAGTAGAAGAAGTGCAAGAAGATAATAATGCAATCAAGCAAATGCGAGAACGCATTAAAGAGCTTGAAACAGTAGAGAAAGAATTCAAATCTGTTCAGATGGCTAACGCTATCAAAAATGCAGGTTTTGACCCTGAATCTGGTGAAGGTAAAGCAATAAAAGACTTGTACAAGGGTGAGCTTAAAACAGAAGCTATTAAAGAGTTTGCTTCTAGTTATGGTTGGGGTAATACCTCAGCAGAGCCAACCCAAGAAGAATTGCAACGACAAAGAGTTGTTTCTGGTCAAGACAATTTAGATACTGTTATAGAAGCATCAGTTCCGGTAGAACCTGTAAGCATTGATGACCAAATTGAACAAGCTCAACAAGATGGTGATTGGCAAACAAGTTCTAATCTCAAAGCAGAAAAGTTAAGAAAATTAACCCAAAAAGAATAGTAAAGGAGATTTAAAATGGGTGCAGTATCAGGATTAGGAGATTCGTATGATTTACCTAATTTCGTGGGTGAGTTATTTAACATAACTCCAAGTGATACACCATTTCTTTCTGCTATTGGTGGAATGACAGGAGGTAAATCAGTTACCTCTAAACAGTTTACCTGGCAAACAGTTGATAACGCAACAGCAGCTCAAACAGTAGTTGTTGAAGGTGCAGAC
>VTLG01008240.1_pt1 | contig 14894 bp, 16 predicted proteins | sample 4694571 | NCBI WGS metagenome assembly VTLG01 (sample SAMN12604809, study PRJNA352737) | marine metagenome | biome: ENVO:00000447; feature: ENVO:00000209|ENVO:00000569|ENVO:01000036; material: ENVO:00002151; isolation source: viral sequences binned using virsorter ...
AAATTCTAAGGGCAACGGATGAAGATGTGGCAAGTTTATTTAAGCCATGGACATATGGAAAATTCGGAACAGCCCCTAAAAGTATAGCATTGAAAAATGCATTGCAAACAATTGGCTATAATTTCAATGGCGATCTAGAAGAGCTTGAACTATCTTTAGCTGATGTTGAAAATCAACAAAGACGAAGAACTAAATTTGCCAATGTTCGTTCAGAAGTAGATAAATTAGCTGGCGAAGGTGAAAAGAATCTTGAAGAACAACAGCAAAATATTTTTGAAAAAATGAAACAAGCCCGAGAAGATCAGGCAAACGCTCTACCTGAGGAGTCGCTCACTCCTCCGGTGACTGGTGCTGGTGAAACAGCACTTACTAGCCCAACGTCTGTTGACACTGCTACTGGAAATACGTTCGGTGGTGGTGCAACAGGCTCATCAATCACACAGAATCAAACAATGAATCCAGCGGCGGCAGCTAGTTTGTATGCAGGAAATACTGATGCAGCCTTAGCTAATCAATTTGGAGCACCAACTGCTCCAGTTCAACAAATGCCTACAAGAGCAGCAAGAGGAGGCATCATTTCATTGGTGAGTTAATATGGCAGAAGAAAAAATGTTACAGAATCGAGAGGATATCATCAGAATTGAAGGACAGTTAAAACTCATCAACCAGAAGTTGGACAACCACATCTCTCACCTTTCAGCAAGGGTTGACACTATCTTTAGGATCGTGTGGACGGTCTCGTTCGGTGTTATAGCATTGGTTTTACGCGCAGGTTACCTAGGGATAATGGGATGAACTATGACAAACTTATTGAATCTGTTAAGAAACATGAGGGATTTAAGGACACCGTTTACCGCGATACGTTAAACAAAAGGACCGTTGGGTATGGCCACCTCTGTGTGGAGGACCACTGGGAAGACGGAAAGAAATATGATAAGAAATATTTAGAAGACATTCTAGAAAAGGATTTACAATCAGCCATCAATCAGACGCATGAGAAATGCAAGGATCTGAAGATTTCAGACGATGCAAAATCCCTGATTTGTGAGATGATTTTTCAGCTTGGGGGTCATGGTGTTTCCAAGTTCCGTAATATGTGGAAGGCCCTTCAGGAAGACCCACCTAACTATGAGGAAGCGTCCATTCAGATGCTTGACTCACGCTGGGCGAAGCAGACTCCCAACCGTGCTCAGGAAATGGCTGGACATATGAAATCATGCTCACAGGAATAGCATCATTAGCAAGATTAGTTCGAGGATCTAAAAATATTCCAGGGGGTTTAACTCTCCCCAAACATTTAAGAACTAAACCTAGAACTAATTTATCAGACTTAAAAAATGTTTTAACAAAACATATAACTAAAGAAAATCCAATAGATATAGGCTCAGACATAGCGGCGGCAAAAGCCGACCCTAAATATCAAATGATTGGTGGGGGTATCGAGGGACGTGGTCCATCAATTTATCGTGGAAGAACTCTTGTGGATGATCCTTCTCAAATTTCTACCAAAAAACAAATGGCTGTATTGAGACCAGGTGAATCGCACTTTACTACTGATCCAATAGAAGCTGCACACCATGGATATGCTTCTCAATCTGCAGACAATCCTGCTGTTATTTTAAGAATGCTTGCGGAAGACGCTAATACACGAACGACACGATTCGGCATGACAAAACCAGGTGGTGGACATTCAATTGTATCCAATGAACAGCAGGCACATATCCCTTTCTTGATGAATATTATAATAAGACTTAAGAAAATGGGATGGAGTGACGCTCATATTTTTAAGTACATGAAGCAATTGTACAAAGACCCAAGACCTAAAAATATATTTAACACTGGCGGAATCGTTTCTATTATGCTATAAAGCCACGTGGAATTAATAAAGAAATATAATTACGCAGATCTTAAGAGGGAAGACGGGGATGTAAGATTATATCTTACACCGGATGGTGAAAGCTTACCGTCCGTCACGTCCGTGCTAAATAAGACAAAGGATAGGTCTTTCCTAAAAAAATGGCGTCAAAAAATTGGCGAGAAAAAAGCCGAGCAAATCATTCGGGATTCTGGTAGGATTGGAACGGCGCTCCACCTATATATAGAACATATTGTGAACGGAAAGAAATACAAGGATCTTACCAAAATAGGGGTGCAGGCGGAGAAAATGGCCAAAAAAATCATTGAGGAAGCCTTCACTGACATCACAGAAGTGTGGGGATCTGAAGTTCACCTGTATTACCCCGGAAAATACGCAGGAACGACTGATATGATTGGCGTCTACAAAGGACGTCCAACAATCATTGATTTTAAGCAGACTAACCGGCCAAAGAAGCGTGAATGGATACAAGACTACCTCATGCAGCTTTCAGCGTACGCCATGGCCCATAATAAGCTTTTTGGGACTGATATAGACCAAGGAGTCATTCTTATGTGCTCGCGTGACCTTACTTTTCAAAGATTTGAGTTGCTGGGTGAAAAATTCAATCGTGCAGGTGATGCGTTCATGAAAAAACTTGACTTGTACCTAGAAACTCTTATATAATATATACAGGACGCCATAATGGGTCCCACTAAATCTTGCTTAATAGGAGATAATTATGAATGAGCTAGATATTATACGTAACCATTTTCTTGGTTTTCACTCAGACTTTTTTGATAGTTTCAGAAGAGTATCAACTTATCCACCATACAACGTAAGAGAAAAGAATGACTTAGGAGTCATTGAATTCGCCGTTGCTGGGTTCGCTGAGAAAGATTTGAAAGTTGAGGTTAAAGATCAGACTTTACACGTTTATGGGTGTAAAGAAAAAAAATCCGACGGGCAACTTAAGCACGAATCGGACTTTTATCACAAAGGAATATCGGATAGAACTTTCCAAAAAAGCTTCAGACTTCATGAACACATTGTGATCAATGGAGCAGAGCTAAAGAATGGTCTTTTAAAAGTGGCATATCATAGAGATATACCAGAGTCCGAAAAACCAAAACAAATAAAAATTAAATCCAAGTAATCAATTCTTCACCGCTAATTTCTTTAGCGATATTGACCTTGTTCCGAAGGGATTTAATGATTTTTTCATCAACAGTCCCTTCGGCAATCAGATCAATGTAGAGTACCTTATTGGTTTGTCCAATTCTGTGCGCCCTATCTTCCGATTGGATTCTCTTTTCAAGATCATAATTGTTGGAATAATATATGACTGTGCTTGCAGACGTCAGGGTTAATCCATACCCACCAGTCTGTGTGTTTCCTACGAAGAAACGAATTGGTGAATTAGGATCCTGGAAATTGTTGACGCATTTCTGTCGGTCTTCGGTGGCAGTGGCACCATAATAAGTGCAACATGAATCATTCCCAAATTCCTTCTTAACAGCTTTTTCAATAGACTCAATGTCATGAATATAGTTTGCCCATATGATTGCCTTTCCTGATGTCTCATCGAGGATCTGCATTAGTTCAGTTAGACGATTATTCTTAAGGTCAATAATCTGGTGGCTATCGGTTTTCATGTGCCCACATGTGATTTGATGTAGTCTTATGAGCTGTGTTAATACGTTCACGGCTGTCATAGACTCTCCCTTTAGAATTGACATGGCATTCGCTTTCATTTCTGCATAAGCCTTGTTCTGTTCATCACTTAGTTCCACGAACCTTTTGGAATAAACCTTGTCTGGCAGATCCAAACATTCTTTCTTTAGTATACGGTAAGAATGTGGGGAAACAGCTTTTCCGAGTTCTCTGAGATTTTTAAACTTTACAATTTTCTGGTACCTGTGGGTTCCGCCGGCTGCCGTTGCCTCTATCACCACGGCGTACCGGGTCCGAAAGGCATAATAGCTTGATTGTCCTAGTATTTCTGGATCAAGAAAATCCATTTGTGCCCAAAGATCCATTGGGGATTGTGTCACTGGAGATCCTGTTAAAATTCTTCTGTACTTTGTTTCTTTTCTTAATTCTAATATTGCTTTGGTTCTTTTTGCTTTTGGATTTTTGATTGTTGTGCTTTCATCAATAATCATCATTGATTTACCAATGAGAAATAGTTTTGCAAACTGATATCCTTTCTTTGTAGAGAAGGCTTCCACATTCATAATCATAATTTTTAATTCAAAATTATTATTCATCATGGAGCGAAGTTCACTCATATATTTTTGGCTTTCGGATTGTCTCCAGATCACAACTTTCTTTTCTATATAATTAGGAACATGAATTGGTATTTCCTGGTCCATCCAATTCATATATACTCCTTTAGGAGCGATTACCAATAGACGGTCAATTTTTCCTTGATTATAAAGTATACATGCATTGTCCAATGCTATCTTGGTTTTTCCTGTTCCCATCTCCGCAAAGATGGCAAAGGATTCTTTATTCCAGCATTTTCTCAATGCATCAGTTTGATGCTTATAAGGCTCTGTCTTAAATTTATACATTCTTATTTCTAATGTTGACAAGCATTCTATCATAGTATATAATTAGAGTCAAGAAATAAAATTATGACAGTTTACGTTTTACAGGAAATGGGTAGAAATATCAGATCAGCTGAAAAGTTTGGTGATTTAAAAGTTGTTCTTCCAGACAATAGACAGATTGTTTTATCCTCAGGTCCCCTCACTTTTAAGCTAAGACATGAATTAAAAGATTTTAATGATAAAGACTACTTGCTTTTGATGGGAGATCCTGCTATAATAGCAGTTGCTGGCGCAGTTGTCAGCGATGTAAATGGAGGACGGTTCAAGATCCTGAAGTGGGATCGCGATGAAAAGAAATATTACGATATAGAAATAGATTTGAGAGGATGAAATGAACAATCTAATTAATCAAATGCAACAAGATGCTGGCGCCACGGCCCCTAATAGTATGGGTAAGATAGGTGCGGTAGCGAATGATATTGCTGATACGGATAAAGAGATCAGCGATATTGAAAAAGAATTAAAAAAGAAAAAAGATTACAAAAAACATTTATCAGAAAATGTTTTACCTAACCTCTTTGCAGAGGTAGGACTATCAGAGTTAAAACTTGCTGATGGCAGACTTATCAAGGTAGGGAACTACTATGGCGCTTCCATAAAGGAAGATAAAAAAGAAGCTGCTTTCACATGGTTCAGAGACAATGGATTTGGGGATTTAGTAAAGAACCAGATCTCTTGTAGCTTTGGGAGGAATGAAGATGAGAAAGCTAGAGGACTTGTGACGCACTTGAATGATCAAGGATACCAGTCTTCACAACGTGAATGGGTCGAACCTTCCACCCTTCGCGCATTTATACGTGAGCAACATGAAGCAGGTAAACAATTGCCTATGGACTTGTTAGGCGCTTACGTCGGACAAAAAACAACGATTAAAACTTAAAGGAGAAAGGCCTTATGGCAAAAAAGAAAAAAACAGGCGCGAAAGCGTCTAAAAGAAAAGCAAAAGCGGTCGCAAAAGCAGCACCACTTGATCTAGCAACTCTTGCTAGTGACTCTAAGGATGCTAGTGGATTCGGTAATCTTGATTTATCAAGAGACATTGCAATTCCCTACATCAATATTCTTCAATCTGGTAGCCCTCAAATAAATCCGTCAAAAGCGGAGTATGTGAATGGTGCCCAAGTTGGACAGTTTTATAATACTGTTACTCAGGAAGTATCTGATACTATTGAGGTAGTTCCTGCTTTATATCAACTCAGATACGTGGAATGGAAACCACGCGAACAGGGTGGTGGTTTTGTAGAAGCACACAGCGCTGAAAGTGGGATCTTATCTCAAACAAAGCGTGATAGTATGACCAATAAGGATGTATTACCTAATGGTAATTACATTGCCACTACAGCATACCACTATGTTATGGTGCTCGTAAAAGATGGGACTTATTCCCAGGCTGTTATTAGCATGACCTCTACTCAATTAAAAAAGAGTAGACGTTGGAATAGTTTAATGCTTTCCCAAAAATTAAAAGGTCCATCCGGGTTGTTTACTCCACCAACATACGCAATGATATATAAGCTCTCTACTGTTAGTGAGTCAAATGATCGTGGCAGTTGGTTTGGGTATCAAATTGAAAAAGTTGGTACAGTTGAGGATACTAATCTTTACGGTGAATCAAAGGCATTTTCTACAGCAGCAGTTCGAGGCGACGTTGAAGCCAAACCTGTTGCTGAATTGGAAGTGTCTAAAGAAGCTCCAGTCACTAATCTGAAAGACGACGAAATACCCTTTTAGGGCATAGTTCGTTTACTGGAGATTTAGTGGAGAGATTCAAATCTATATTTGAAGGATTAGACGCGGCTTATGGTCAGCACCAACCAAGCGGTTCACGTGCTGACGGTAAGCAGGATGGAAAGTCTTTTATTATCAAGAAACTTGTCACTGATGAATTATGGCAAAATCATCTTGATGGAAAGGGACCTTCCTTAGGAATCATTCCTATTATGACAGATAATACAGCCAAATGGGGTTGTATTGATATTGATATTTATCCTTTAGATTATCAAAAATTAATCAATGATATAAGAAAATTAAAATTACCATTAATACCATGTAGATCAAAAAGTGGGGGAGTTCATTTATTTTTATTCTTTAAACAAAAAATATCTGCAAAATTAATAAGAAATAAATTGCGTGAAGTCTCAGCTTTTATAGGCTATTCCACAGCCGAAGTATTTCCCAAACAAACAACCATTTTGATATCAAAAGGAGACTGGGGAAATTTTCTTAATCTTCCTTACTATGACTCGAAGAAGACTAACCGTTATGCCTACAAAGATGATGGCACAGCAGCCACGTATCAGGAATTTTTAGACTTGCATCAGAAATATGTAGTTGAAGATATTAGTAAAATTACAATTCAAATTTCAGAAGGAGTAATAAAAGATGGACCTCCTTGTCTTCAACAGTTATGCACCCAGGGATTTCCGGAAGGCACGCGCAACAATGGATTATTTAATATAGGAGTTTATTTAAGAAAATTTGATAATGATAATTGGAAAATTTTACTGGAACAACATAATAGAAGTTATATGAAACCACCTCTAGCAGCTGAAGAAGTTGTCATTGTTCAAAAACAATTAGAGAAAAAGAATTATAATTATAAATGTAAGGAACCACCTATTAATGCCTATTGCAATGCCACTCTTTGTCGCACTCGTAAGTATGGTATTAAAGGAGACAATGGTCCTATAGATATAACATCTTTAGCAAAATTAGATACACATCCCCCAGTTTGGTTTCTTCAAGTTGGAGAGGATGCAAGATTAGAGTTACAAACAGAGGAGTTGCAGGTGCAGCATAAATTTCAGCGAGCATGTATGAACACGTTAAATATAATGCCTCCTCTTGTAAAGCCCTCAGTATGGCAGGAGAAAATTACTCAGTTAATGGAAGAAAAAAATTTAACTGTGATTCCTGTCTCTGATGATGGGTCTGTCGCTGGTCAGTTTGAAGCTTACCTCCAGGAGTTTTGCACTGATCGCGTACAGGCCTTAAATAAAGATGAGATTTTGCAACATCGTCCATGGACAGAAGATGGAAAAACATGGTTTAGATTAAATGATCTTCAAGACTATCTTACTAGGAAAAAATTTACTTACTATAATCCTGGTCAAGTAATTTCAAGACTTCGAGATCTTCAAGAACGTCCCCTTACAGAAGAACAAAAGAAAAATCTTAAAGATGAGGATCGTTCGGCCAGGTGGAATCTCAAAGGAAAGTTTGCTCGCGTATGGTGGGTACCAGAATTTCCAAAACAGGATTCAGCATTTGAGATAAAGGAATTAGATGAAATTCCATTTTAAATTAAAATATGGTGATACGAGAGAGGATGGTTATATCTACGCTGGAAAAAGATATTATAAAGGTAGTGAGAAGCCTGATTGGAGGAGTCCTGCAGCTTTTGAAAGAAAACTTGCTTATGGTAGAAAAAATAAAAAGAAAACATATGATTTAATAAGTAGATTAACCGGTGAAGAAAAGATGAAATGTGGGTGTGCTCATTGTGGATATAATACAGACCCAGTAGCATTGGATTTTCATCATATTAACAGAGACGATAAGTTTATAAGTGTATCGAGTTATTGGAGAACAAGCATGGTACAATTTAAAAAAATAAAAGAAGAGTGGGCAAAGTGCATTGTTTTATGCTCCAACTGCCACAGAATAGAGGAGAAAAGGATTAGAAATGTCAAAAGTTAAAATTATATTAGGCTCACCTGGCACAGGAAAGACACATACTCTATTAGGTATAGTAAATCAGAAGCTGGCTGAGGGTGCACATCCCTACAACATAGCGTTCCTTGCTTTCACTACGAAAGCGGCGCACGAAGCAAGAGACCGGGCTTTAGTTAAATTCAATCTAGAGGAAAGAGATTTGATGTATTTTCAAACCTTACATGCATTTGCATATCATAGACTTGGTCTAACTAAATCGGAAGTCATATCCAAAAGTAATTATGAGGAATTTGGTGATGAATTTGGCATGGATGTAGGAAATATTTATGTAAATAATGAGATAGGAGTAACTACTCTTGATAATAAATTATTGAATGAAGTTAATCAAGCCAGGCTCAGATGTAGAGATCTTCAGGACCACTACCAACAAATAAAATTGGATGCCTCCTGGTTTTCATTTAAGAAAGCAAAGGAATCATACGAAGAATTTAAAAATAAAAGACAACTTATTGATTTCACTGACATGCTTGATAACTTTGTCGAGACGGGGGAAGTACCTCCTTTAGATTTTGTTTTTATTGATGAGGCGCAAGACTTGTGCGCTCTTCAGTGGAAGATGCTTAGGAAAATATGTAAATTTGCCAAGGAAGTTTATGTAAGTGGAGATGATGACCAAGCCATCTATAGATGGCTAGGGGCTGATGTAGAATCTTTTATTGGAATGAAAGGAGACGTAGAAGTCCTTCATCAATCTCATAGATGTGCTCAGGCGATTCAAGATTTATCACAGGTAATCATTCAAAAGGTTCAGCACAGAAGACCTAAGAAATGGATTGGAACTAAGGAAAAAGGATTAGTTGAATACCATGCTTATCCGGGGAGTGTTAATATTCACAAAGGGGAGTGGCTTGTTTTAGCAAGTGCAAATTATATGCTGGAGGATATTCAAAGAGAGATTAGGATTCAAGGACTTCTTTATGCATATAAAGATAAGTTATCAGTTTCTAAAAAATTATTAAATGCTATAGACTCTTGGAAAAGATTAAATGATGGAGAGGAAATAACTTTGGATGAAGTTAAAAATATTTATTTCTTTATTTCATCCGGCACTGGGATAGAGCGAGGATATAAGTCACTAAAAACAGCTGATAAGGAGATGTATGATACTGAGGGACTTGTAATGCGCCAGGGATTACTGGTGTCAGGACAACCATGGGATGTGGCTTTAGACAAGGTAGGAGACAGTGATATATTATATTTAAGAGCTATGGAGCAAAGAAATCACTCTATTACTGACGAACCAAAAATTCATGTAAGTACTATTCATGGTGCTAAGGGGGGAGAGGCAGATAATGTAATGCTATTCACTGATATTTCACAAGCAACTCAGGAACAAATGGAAATTAATCCTGATGATACACACCGACTTTTCTATGTGGGAGTGACACGCGCAAGAAAAGAATTACATATTATTAAACCTCAAAGATACAACGGCTATGATATATGACCGCACATAAAAAACAAATAGGAGGAGATCATTATAAAAGAATGGCAATTCAACCAAGCCATTACATCGTAAAGAATAAATTGGGATGGTACGAAGGAAATATTGTCAAGTATATTACTAGACACAGTATTAAGGGAGGAAGACAGGATATAGAGAAAGTTATTCACTATGCTGAGCTTCTCTTAGAAGACAAATATCCTAAATCTAAAGGAGAAATACGAGGAGAAATAACTAGAAAATATGTTAAAAAATTTAACAAGGAGAAAAAATGATGGATTTATTTTCAAAGGAAGTTGACTCAGAATGGCTACCACCTACCACATTTCCTGATCTTAGTGGCCATGATAAAGTGGCTATTGATCTTGAGACGTGTGATAGAGATCTAATGGAGAGAGGACCAGGATGGCCTACTAAGAATGGTCATGTTATAGGAATTGCTGTCTCAGGTAATGGATTTACTGGATATTATCCTATTAATCATGAAAGTGGGAATATGGATGAAAAGAAAGTGGTGAAATATATTAAGTCTATATGTGAAGACGGTTCAATTGAAAAAGTGTTTCATAATTCTCAATATGATATTGGATGGCTAGGAACCTTAGGGATAGAAGTCAAGGGAAAAATTCATGACACCCTAGTAGCCATGGCGCTGATAGATGAAAATAGATTTTCCTATAGTCTTGATAGTTGCGTCAAGGATAAACTTGGCCAACGTAAAGACGAGTCAAAATTAAGAGAAGCAGCAACAGCTTTTGGAATAGATCCTAAGAGTGAAATGTATAAATTACCCTCTCAGTTTGTAGGTGAATACGCAGAAACAGATGCAAGGCTAACCTTAAAACTCATGGAAAAATTATCGGCAGAAATTAAAGTGAATAACTTAGACACAATCTATGATATAGAATGTCGTCTAACCAAAGTCATCCTCAATATGACCAAACGAGGGGTGAGGGTTGATATTCCAAAATCGCTGGCCCTTATAGAACGTTTTAAGAACAAGGAAAAGAAGCTAGTAAAGAGAATAAATGACTTAACCGGCCTCAGAGTGGAGATCTGGTCAGCCGCGTCTATAGCGGCGGCTTTTGATGCAGCTAACTTGCCATACGAAAGGACCGTTAAAACAGATTCACCTTCTTTTACAAAAATGTTTTTAACTGATCATCCACATGAATTGCCTCGATTAATTACGCAGGCAAGGGAATTAAATAAGCTACAAGGAACTTTCTTAAATAGTGTTTTAAGGTATAACAAGGATGGAAGAATTCATGCACATGTTAACCAAATACGCTCCGATAGTGGTGGTACTGTTACTGGTCGTTTCAGTTACAACCACCCAAATTTACAACAGATCCCTAGCAGAGGACAATTTGCCAACAGCATTAGGAAACTTTTCGTCCCGGAAATGGGGGAATACTGGCTTAAAGCAGACTACTCGCAACAAGAGCCCAGGCTTTTAACTCATTTTGCACGACTTGTTAATATGGGTGGATCAAGAGATGTCCAAGAAGCTTACCAAAAAGAAGACCTGGACTTTCATCAACAAACAGCTGATATGGCTGGTATAGAAAGAAAATTAGCCAAAACAATAGGATTAGGAGTTATTTATGGAATGGGATATCATAAACTAGCAAGAGAACTAGATATGGAACCTCAAGCAGCAAAGAAAATGATGAATTCTTTTCATGAAAAAGTGCCATTTATGAAAGGTATGTTGAATGCAGTAATGAATCGTGCCAATGAGAAAGGTATCATACGCACCCTTCTTGGACGAAAATGTCGCTTTGAACTATGGGAACCCTCTTCATTTGGAGTTCACAAGGCACTTCCGTTGAACCAAGCACAAACAGAATATGGAATGGCCATTAAAAGAGCATTTACATATAAGGCGTTAAATCGTTTAATTCAAGGCTCAGCTGCTGATCAAACTAAGAAAGCAATGGTAGAAGTGTATGAACAATTAGGAATTACACCTCTTATACAAGTTCATGATGAATTAGACTGTTCTATCAAGGATGAAAAACAAGGAAAACAAATAAAAGAAATTATGGAAACGTGTGTTGACCTAGAAGTTCCGTCTAAAGTTGATATAAACATTGGTGAAAGTTGGGGTGGATGATGAATTGGCTATGTAGCACTTTACTTATCTGTTTTTCTTTTAATCCAGTAATGGATTATACTAACAATAAAGAATTTATTGAGGATGTGAAGGCGTGTACCCTACATTTGAATTCTATGGAAGATGAATGGGATAGGGTTCCCGTTTATTTAGTTATAGCGCAAGCAGTTCATGAATCCGAGTGGGGACGTTCACGGTTTGCAGTTGAAGGAAATAATTTGTTGGGAATTCGCACGTTTGACCCAACAGATAACCAGTTAAAGCCCATTAATAAACCTAATGTGAGCTGGGGGCTTAGGATCTTTGAGACTAAATGCGAATCCATATCTTATTATATTCACTTATTAAATAATATCCATCATTATTCTGAATTCAGAGAAGAGAGAATGGCTCAGTATATCAATGAGATAGTGGACTTAGAAAAATTAGCAAGTACACTTGCAATTTACGCTGAAGACGTATATTATACGCAAAAAATAATCAAAATAATGAGAGAACTAAAAAACTATGAATAATAGCAGAAAACCCGGGTATAGGGAACAAGGAAAGAAAAGAGCTAGTGGTGCCAAGCACAATTTTGCTATTAACCAGGAGCAGATGGAATATGAGAGAAGAAAACTTTTACAGGAAATGTCTACGAAACTTAAGCCTAATAAAAAGACCCTTAATACAATGGCCGCTGTGGCTGCTACGAAAGAGCCAGAGTATTTTGATGAGGAAGGAAAGAGAAAAGAGCCTACACTACGAATCTTATCACTCGGGGCAGGGGTTCAGTCATCATGTCTCGCACTCATGGCCCAAGAAGGACTAACAAAGCATAAACCAGACTACATGATCTTTGCCGATACGGGTTGGGAACCTTCATTTGTATACGAGCATGTGGAATACTTAAAGAAAACTATAACAATTTGCCCTATCATTACAGTTGAACGAAGTAACCTCCGTGAGGATCTTATTCGTGCAGCTAATCCCATTAAGGGAGGTAATGAGGAGTGGAAATCTTTCGCCGGACGCGTACCGAATCCACCACTATTCGCGAAGCGTCCTGGTGGAAAGGTTGGAATGCTCTATAGGCAATGCACACATGATTATAAAGTCATCCCCATTCAGAAAAAGATGCGAGAAATTCTAGGAATTAAGCCTAGGCATAGAGTCAAGAAAGGAACAATCGTCGAACAGTGGATTGGGATATCAACGGACGAGGCCATGCGCATGAAAAATGCTCGTATGTATTGGCTAACATCACGTTGGCCTCTCATTGAAATGAAAATGTCAAGAGCGGACTGTCTAAGGTGGTACAAGGAAAGCGGAGTACACCCAATGCCAGGTAAGTCCTCGTGCATAGGATGCCCCTACCATCATAATGACCAGTGGAAAAACATGCAGAAGAATTATCCTAAGGATTGGGAAGATGCATGCGAGGTTGATGATAAGATTAGAAAAGGACTAAAGAATACAGAAGCAGAATTATTCCTACATAAGTCAGGCGTTCCTCTAAGAACCATAGACTTCCAGGAGAAGCCAAAACAAAAGGATCTTTTCGGCGAGACATTCGACGAAGAATTCAAGGATGAATGCGAAGGCCTTTGTGGGGTATAAGAAAGGAAAGGATTATGATCCGAAGAGCGTTAGGCCGGGACCTAAAGGCGGTACGGCGCCTGAATTCAAATGTTTCAAGTGCGATACGTGGATTGATGGCAATGAATGGAGATATACGCTCTCTAAAGCGTGGTATCCTTCTCTTAAATATAAAATTAACTTTTTATGTGGTCCGGAGTGCTCTCTGGAGATTTCTGAGATGCATAAAGATCAATATGTGGGGCCATGAGTAGAGCTGATTTAAAAAGGAAAAGACACAAAGGAAGACGCAAGGTCGGATCCAACAAAAGAAGAAATCGTAGGCGCATGCGTCTGGGATTAAAGGTGAGGAGAAAATAATGGAAGCACAAGATGTAATAGCAAAGATTCCTGTGCAGGACACACGCTTATTCTATAAGCGTTGGGAGAATTATGAGAATCTTAATAATCTGTTACTTAATGAAATCATGTCCTTGCGGGAAAAGGATCCTAAAGGAATGATAGAAACTAATCCAGGATGCTGGAGGAGCACAGAAAAATATAAATGTGAAGGGGAATTATTTAAACCGATCAGCATGATCCTAGCTGCGTGGACTGATCACTTCATGCCAAAAATTCCAGTGGATGCAGATATAGTTTATTGGACGAATGTTAATGAACCAGGATCTTTAAATATGTTTCACACTCACCATATGGCTAACGCTGATTTATCAGGGGTGTATTATGTACAAGGATCTGGAACAGGAGTTATTAGATTTGCCACTCATGAACAGCTATATAGAATGATTGCACCAGGAATGCCTCACTCTAGTATGATTGGTCATGAGCCCCATGACGGAGATATACTTTTATTTCCATCTTATTTGCAGCATGATGTAGTTCGTAATCCACATCCAACAAAACAACGTATATCAATTGCTTTCAATGCTAAAATAAAAATTAAATTACGTCCTATTAAGAAAGAATCTCCAAAAAACAACGGAGATATAAAGTAGTGGAAAAACAAATTAAGATAGAGACCCTCATTCCCTTTGGCCCTGTTATATTAAGGACGACCATTCCTACATACATCGTGGATAATTTGAATTCGCACTGCGATGAAATGCTTGCTGACCCACAGAAATTGAAAGACTATGACTACTCATCAGAACTGGCTGGTAATGTCAAGAGGGAGTTTAAGGTCAAAAAGAAATTTCTTCAAAAGGAAGAAAATTTTAATAATATTTTAAGAGTCATGGCTCGACGCATGCTCGATGACGATGTGCGTGGCGCATTTGATAATTCATCTTTTCCTTATTTAAGGAATGCTCCTTCTGGCACAACAAACGTCGATAGAAAATATATCACAGGATGCGAGGTAATGACAGTATGGTGCGTGAGCCAGTGGGCTGGAGATTTTAATCCTTTACACATTCACTCTGGTGATTTATCTGGCGTCCTCTACTTGAAGGTGCCAGAAGGACTGGCGAAAGAATACAAGAACGAGGACCATCATCCTGCCGTGGGTGATATCCAGTTCATTGCGGGGATGCCCCAGGCGTTCAACAG
>VTLG01006438.1_pt1 | contig 14890 bp, 25 predicted proteins | sample 4694571 | NCBI WGS metagenome assembly VTLG01 (sample SAMN12604809, study PRJNA352737) | marine metagenome | biome: ENVO:00000447; feature: ENVO:00000209|ENVO:00000569|ENVO:01000036; material: ENVO:00002151; isolation source: viral sequences binned using virsorter ...
TTAATAAAGGTATCTGTATATTATCTTCATCAGTTAATTTATACTCCATTACATTACTTTTTGTTTTAAGTATTTGAACATAGAATAACTTATTTTCCATGTTTGTAGCTTTTGTATAAATATGTTGAGCAATCTTATGTCCAACAGTAACATTCATTTTACTGCTAGTTTTTAAATCAACAATCATAGGTTTATCAAATTCAAAATCAGTATATCCAATAATATCTACACCTTTATAATTATATCCAATTTTCTTTTGATAACCTGTAACTTTTCCAAACTTTTTAAAATGTTCTGGTAATATTTTTATTGCTTCCCTTATAAAATGATATTCTTTTTCATATAATTCTTTTTCTATTTTCATTTCTTTACAAGTTTCTGTAAAATTATTTAATTCTAATTCTACTGTTTCATCTATATTTCTATTATCACCAAGTATTAGATTTAATCCTTTTTCAATAAACTTACCTCTTTCTGCGGCCGCACTACCTTTAAATGGCATTTTATAAATATATGTTAAAACCCAATCAGAAGGATTTGTTATAAATTTTGTTATATGACTTGCTGATAAATAATTAATATGAAACTTTTTTAGAGCCTGCATAATGACCTCCTTCAAATATTTCAGTTATTTTTATTAAATTAACAGGAATTTTAACAATTTTAGTATAACCAATATAAGGATTTAATCTTGATATTCTGTAATACTTTTTGTCTTTTGTTAATCTTTGAAAAATTCCTATTCTATATCCTATGTCTTTTTCATTAACCCATTCAAAATGAATCACTTTATCTTTACATTCTTTTTCAATTAATTCTAAATTTTTATTTTTCATCTTTTCTTTCTTCTTGTACTAATTTATTTTTTAAACAATAATTAATTAACTTATCTAACCAAATAACTTTAAACATATCATTAGACGCATTTTGATATGCTTTAATTAAATTATTTAATCTTCTATCTTTACTATTAGGCGAGAATTTAAACTCGCCTAATAATTTATTTTTTAGATTAATAAGGAATGTCATCATCTAAATTATCTGGTTTAAGTTGTTCTTTAGGTGTAGGCATTTCAACTACATTTTGCTTAATACCTAAATCTTCATTAACACCAGTAAATTTAATGCTTCCTTTTTTTGTTTGACCCTTCCATAAAGATACTGCACTTAAATTCATATCTTTATCAGTAGCATAACCTTTAAGTGATGGTTGTTTATCTCCTTTTTGTTTATTTGCATTTACAAAAATAGTAAAACCATTTGGTTTTTTGGGACCAAATTTTTGAGCATTAGCTTTTACTTCATCGTTATTATAACTCATTACTGTATCTCCTTATCTATTTGTGCATTAATGTCAGTATTTTCTAACTCTGGCGTAATTTCATCTGCTGTTGCAACTACATTTCCAACTGCAAATAAACTTTTTAAACAACGCCCCCAAGCCGCCGTCTGACAACACTCGACTGCTCGTTTTTCTTGCACATTTCTCGAATTAGAGTTTTTGCTTCTTTCAGCTAAACCTGAACTAACAAAAAATCCTTTTTTATGAAATAAAGACGCTTCAATAACTACTCTATGTTCGCAATCATGCTTTATTTCAGATTTAAGTATTAAAGTATGTGCAAAATTATCCCTTAATACTTTCATTAAAGTTGCGACTGTTAAATATCGCTTTCCTTTAATGTCTATCCAAGACATACCTTTTTCTTCATCATTAGCAAGTAAGTCTAGGAGTTCTCTCCTTGATCTAACAATATATTCTTGTATTGTTCCATCAAGTAATCTTTCGGCACTTGTTGTTTCTGAACTAATCATATCAATTACCTATTGTGTAAGTGTTCAAAACATTATGACCTCTACCATTCAAACATCGAGATAATAATTCACGATCATACCAAGCCGCATAAAAAGCATTAAATTCTTCTTTAATTAACATTTTACAATGCTGTCTATCTTCTTGAAAATAATTAGCGTTTTTACTAGCTTTGAGATCAGCGACAGGTCTATAAGCTGAACAACCAACTAACAATAAAGCTGATATTAAAATTAATAACTTGTTCATTACACTTTTCCTTTCTAGGTGCTGGGTTATTAAGGAGCAGTAAGATTGTGAATAACCCAACACCATTTTTTGTTTAAAAACCCACAATCTACCGATTCTGTTTATAAAATTTATAAACATGAATTTTTTAATATTTCTACACAATAACATTTATCAACAGCAACACACGAAATATAAATCATCGCATAAGCCATTGCACAAATTAATAGAAATAAAATACCATCAATTATATCTTTCATTTATTTTCCTATAATTGTTCCATTAGAAAGTTGATTACCAACTCGTCTTTTAGAGTTTATTGAAAAAGTATAACCCCAACAGTCAATACTTTTAGCAACATTTAGATTCCATAAATTATTAGCAAATTCAGAAAAATTACTTAAATCTAAATTAACACCAATAAATAAAGAATTATTTTTTAACTCAAATAATAAATCAGTTTTATCAGCACAACTTATTGTAACTAATTTACCATCTTTTCTTATATTTATTCTACGCATTAGATTGCTCTTTCGTTATAAAGTTTTTGAGCAGTTTGTTTTGTATATTCAGTTAAACTTTCATCACTCAAACCTTTGTCTTTACCTTGTTTGTATGCTTTTTCTAAAAATCGTCTATGTTCAATATTTTCACGATTTAAAGTGAACTTTAGTTTTTTTTCTTTCGTCATTTTTTCTCCTTTGGTTTTTATTGATTCAGAATTGTTAATTGTACTCTTTCTAGTAGATGTCTGAATCTTATCATCTGCTACAAATTCTTTAATTATGTTTTTTATTTTAAAGTTACCTAACATTACTCATTCTCCTTTGTCTTTTTAATTTAATTTTGAAGATTTAAGAGTTTTAGCAACTGCAAGTGCATTATCTACTCCCATTTCTTTAACCATAGTAGATACAAATTTCATTTTTGCACCTGCTCTATGATCCTCAGAAAAATTTGCTTCACCAAAAATATTTTTCATTTTACAAAACAATTTTTTAGATTCAATATATTCTTTAGATGGTACTCTTTTTTTAGGAAACCATTTTGGCTTTTTAATATTACCAACCATAGGGTCGTGTGAATTAAATTGACTTCTTACATCATAAAAATAAGATTCATCATCAAAATAAAATTCTAACCAATATTTATACCAAGTTTTATATTCTTCTTCTGTAACTTCAATATAAGTAAAAGGTTTTAAATAATATTTATTTAAGTGTTTTACATATTCTTTATAATCTGTAATCTTTTCTTTTTTTAATTCTAAATTTTTATATTTTTTAGAATTGTATTTTACAGATTTAGGTAAAACCGCATAAAGTTTTTTAGTAATAATTTCTAAAAGTTCATACGATCTTTTTGACTCATTTTCATAATGTATACCAGAAGATTTATGCAACATATCGTTTTCTAAAAAATTTGAAGATATTTTAAATTTAGCTGTTTTCATTGTTTCTCCTTTTTTTATATTTTTATTTTTAAACATAAAAAGAATCTACATTATTCAACTAATAAAACAAGTATATTTATGGTTGTATTATAAGCTATATTTTAAGCTATTTTTTAGCTATTTTTAAATATGATGGGAAGTATCAACTTTGATTGATTCGCTAATCCTAGAGCGTCTGAGAGCGTTTATTATGTAAGTATTTTGCTTGGTTTGTCTTTTAATGTGTTAATTTTATCTTGTAGTGTTTTTATCTCTTTATTAGCAGTTTCTAAATCCTGCGTAACATTTTCAAGTTTTTGAGTACCTCTTTTTAATGCTTGATCTTTTTCTTTCAGTTTAGACTGTAACTCGTCCACTTCGTCTTTTAAGATACGAACTTGCTCTTTATACTCTTTAATGATTTCTTTAAAATCTGCTTTTTCTGCCATATATAGATATTATTTTTTTTTCATTATATCAGCACCTTTAAGACCATAAATTGCTGAAACAACACCAATAAATAGTGCTTGATACCAAAAAGGCATATTATTGAAATATTCAAAAAACATTTCTACCTTTTTCATTATATCAGGATCATCGCTAAATATTGACCAAATCAATAATACCACAGGAGCAGATACCAGAATAAGGACAAATTCGTCTTTCCAGCCCTGCTGATTGTTTTGCATAACAGCTTGTTTATACTCAATGTCTCCTCGTGCCATTTTTTCTGCATGAGTTCTTTGAGCATCAGCCATTAACATTTGAGTTTCTTTTCTTTTTTTGTAAATATGACTCCCAGCATTAATTGCCAATTTAACTGCACTTAACCACATAAATTATCCTATTAAATATAATTGTTTAATTCGTTTTGTTTTAACCATTCTGGAACATTAAAACTTGGGCATTTTTTTCTATCGTCAACTTGATAATGACCTATAATTTTTTTAATTTCGTATCGTTCTATTAAATCTAATATTAATGATTTTAAACTATCAAATTGTGCTTCTGTAAAATTATTTTCCCATTGTTGGTTATTGTCTGTTCCACCAATTAAACAAACTGCTAAACTTCTAAAATTTACTGCTGGTGCATGAGCGCCTGTATATTCTTCTGGTCTTGCTTTTTGTAAATTACCAGATCGAGTTATTATAAAATGATAACCTACATCAGACCAACCATTTTCTTTAACATGCCATTCTTTTATTTTTTCAACTCCAATATCCATTGTAGCAGGAGTAGCTGAACAATGTATTGCAAGTGTATCTGTTTTTTCTCTTTTATTCATTTTTTTAATTACAGTTAATTTTATCTAAATCAATTGGTTTATCTTTATAAAACCATATATAACTAGATAGCTTTGTACCATCTTGCGTATAAGTACATTTTTTTCCTATTGAACAAGCACTTACAAAAAATAATAAAGCTATTAATATAAATAATTTATTCATTTTTATTTACCATAAGTTAATTCTAAAGTGTCCATTGTTGTCGTTCTAACTTCTTGTATTTTACTATTATAAATAGATATATCAACCACACCCCAAAACCAACCAGTTGTTGCGACTTTAGCGTAACTTTCAATATGATTCATTGGTAAAGAACAACCTACATTAACGACTCTAACATAATTTGCTTTACCTATTTTAGGACATCTTACATCATTAAATTTATGAGTATGGCCGAACACCACATCAAACAAACTACTTTGTCCAATGTTTCTTTCAACACTAACACCACCAAATTCCCTACCCATAATGTTAAAAGGTACATGAGTAAACCCAACGCCATCTATAAAATAGAATTCCCCATATTCACTCCAAGTCCAACCATACTTCTTTAATGTTTTAAACAATTCTCTTTTACCCATTTGATAATACTCTGGATTTTTATCTTCCCATTTCCACAATCTATTTTCGTGATTTCCTAAAGTACAATGTTTTTTAACTTTATATGTACTTAAACCTTTATTTAATTCTTCAAGTGCTAAATTAAAAGAATCAATATCTTCTAAAAAAGTTCCTTTGTTTTTTCTTGCCTGCATTGTTGCATTATCAATATGCCAACAACAACTGTCTAAACTTAAAAAATCTCCTATTTGTACTACATGATCTGGTTTTGTATTTCTTATGTGTTTTCCTAACCATTTTAATCTTTCTTTTGAAATTGCAGGTGCATCATGTAAATCGCCAATGACGCAAACTTTTGTAACTTTCATAGTATTGCTTCTATATAAATATTAATTAAGTTTCAACTTTTTCTCGTTTATTTTCAGTACATGAAAATCTAATATATATTCCATGTTCGTTTATTTCTGCTCTACCAATTTCTTCTGTTTTTTTTTGTGATTCTATATAACCAGCATTTAAACAATCGTACATATCATTAAATTGAACAGGATATTCGTAAGGCGGTAAGCATTTACCAGTACTAAACGAACATAAAAATAGTGTTAAAATAATTTTCATTATTTTTGTATATAGATAATTTAAAAAAGAATAAACCTAACGAGCGTTAGCTGGTACACCTTTAGAATTTACGAATGGTTGTTCTGCAAAAGCCATGTAGATGTATGTTTCACCTGAAGTATTGTCAGAATTTTTTCTTAATTTAAAACCATTACTCAACATATCTATTTCTGAATCTCCTGTTGCTTCAGCATTACTTAAATCTGGGTATAAAATTTCATCTGTAAGATTAAAAGTCGATCTTTTATTATCCCAAAGTCTCCAATTTCTTGTTTCAGTTGCAGATTTAACTATAATCATAGCTGGACGAAATCCCAAGTGTATATATGGCCCATTAGCATTTCCATTTCCTGTGTATGAGCCAAACTTACTGTAGCCTTGTTTTCCTGCCCATAAGTAAGATATAAAATTATTTCCACTTGCATTGGTACTGTCTGCATATCCACTTCCTATTGTAAAAACACTTGAAGTTGGTGTGGTATCGTTCCAAAATCCACTATCGACTACTGCTTGTTCGCCGCTAGAATTTAATGCGGCGGCTTTTGTGTTACCTTGGGATACATGATAAACTCTCCAATTAGCACTAGCAGATATATTTTTTACAATTATTACACTTGGAACTGCTGAAAGTGAATGACTTTCTGTTTTTGCTCCACTTGACCCAGCATAGGAAACTATATCAAACCCAGCAGTTGCAGATTCTTTCCAACACCAAGCAACACAAGCATTTGTATTTACATTCATTTGACCATCATCGTCATCGCCTAAACTAAATCCATCACTATTAAAAGCAGTAAGACCATCTGTATATGTTGCTTCTGCATTACCAGCATTTGATAAAATTACTTTCTCAACTCCTCTTACAGAATCAGTCCAAACTTGGTTGTTTGTATTAGTTCGGTCTTTAATCCAAACTAAATTAGGTTGCATATCTTCAGAGCCATCTAAAGTTATAGATTGATTAGCTCCTGACCCAGTATAGAGCTTTGTCTGAAAATATAATTCTGGATTGTCTATTGTTGTATAAACTGCCATTTAACCTCCATCACTTCCTAAATTTTTTGTGCATAATGCAAGGTATCCTGATGGTGGTGCGTACTCAAATGCACCATATCCATTTGCATCTGCGTTGCCTGATGAAATACTAAATGGTGGATTGCCAAAATTCCATTGCACTTTTGCTTTAGCACTACCACCACCATCTGAACACGCAAAGAAATACGCTTGTTCTGGAGTTGATGCTGGAGCAGTTAATGACAAAGCACTATTTGGTGCGGCTTCATCTGCGTTTCCTGATCCATCAAACCAATTACCATTTCTTCCAAAATAAACATTATTATTAACTAAATCTAAAGCTATCATTAAAATATCATTGGTAGAAAAAGCGTCTCCATGAGTTGTTCCATTATTATCAGCATATTTATTTCCACTATCAGGTAAAATAGACCAGTCGTGTGCGTGTGAGCCAATATAAGTACTATCTTTTGCGTGTACTGCTACATCAGGAGAAACACCAACTGTAGCACTATCAATAACTACTATTTTACATTCTGCGTACCATTTCCCAGCAGTTACTCCAATAGTTGATGACCCCATAAATCTTTGACCACTTGTTGTTGCACTTTCAGTTTCTAAATTTCCTTCTTTAAAAGTTGGTGCATTAGATGTTGGAACATTTAAAGGATTAAGCGTTGCAAAATTATTAGTTGGTGTATCGGTTGTCTGGTCTGTTGCGGCTAGACCTGAAGTAGAAAAATCATTATTGTTTCCAGAGACATCATTTCCTAAAGCTGATGAATCTTCAAAGTCTAAATAAAATCCATTGTTTCCCCAAGTTATTCCACTTGATATATCTTTCGGCTTCCAAATTTGTGGCGAATCTTCATCGTATTCTCCAAATGATGTTGGGTCTAGTGCTTGACCATCAACAAAAGCTACTTCTGCCATATAGCCATTAAAATAATTACCTACACTTCCACCTGTATTTCCTTTTTCTGCTCCTATCATATGTTCAACGGCAGTATTCATATCGTAATTAACATTTTGACCTGAATTAGTTTGTTGACCAAAACTTGTTATTCGTGTACCATTAACATACATTTTAGTTCTGTCAGTTGCAGTTGATTGTGTGCTATCCCATACAAACACCAAATTATACCAAGCACTAACATCTCGGTATTTTGCAGTTGTTCTTAATTTAGATACTTCTGAATTTGAATCCAAAATATGCCAAAAGAAATATTCAGCATTAAACGCAATATTTGCAAAATTTTGTATATCTCCACCATTAGCAAATAAAAAAATTCCCGTAGTTAAATCACTTCTTTTAACCCAACAAGAATATGTAAATTTACTTGCATTTGTAGGAGTACTAAGAGTTCTTGATAAATAAGCACTTGAACCATCAAACCTACAAGAGTTGGCTACTTCGTAAGCACCAGATATTGCTGAAGCTACATTTCCTGATGGAATTGTTGGTAAAGGCATTTTTAAATCTCCAATGTTGGAAACTCGCCTAATGGTCTTTCATAAACAGGATTTTCTTCTGTTCCTGTATTAACATAAGCATAAAGAGTTGCTAAAGCATCTACATCACTTGCATTGTCAATAGCAGTTTCCATTTCATTTGATTTTGTTCTTACATTTGCTCTAAAAGTTGATACTGCACTTGGTACTGAGTAATCTTCAACATCAGTTGCTTTTAATACATACCAATCTGTCGGTGTTAATAAACCACTAGCTTGACTTTTTATAATTTGTTTTTTTTGAGATTTTAAACCTTTTGTAACAACTTGGTTTCCATCTGCATCAAGCATAGGAGAGCCATCATCATTTGTTGCATTTTCATCTTCTAATAATTTTGATGTTGCAGTTCCATAACTTGCAGTAACTTGTCCATCTGCATAATTAAAAGATTGATTTGTATTAATGTAATATTCTTCATCTTTCTTATTAGAGTTATTAAATACTATTTCATAAATCCCAATGGCTTCTCTTTCTTCGTTAGTCCATCTAAAAGAAAATATGTTTTTTGAATAACGAATATCTCCAATAATTAAACCTTTTGGATTATTTATTACTTTTGTAATTGCGTTATCTTCTACTAATGCCCACATATTTTAACTTTCACTTAAATTTAATGTTCTACCTACTTCTTGCCATACTGCACCATTATATCTAAACACAAAAATGTCTGTCTTTGCATCTGTATCAGTAGTAGTTGGCTCGGTACTTGCCGCAAATTCAAAAACAGTATTCCACCCAATAGTGTGCGACCCGTTATAATTTATTTCTAAACAAATAAAAGCACCTTCAACTGGATTACTTGGGGCAGAAAATGTCGTGTTTTCTGTTGTTACATGATACGCATTTGATTTGGCTTGTGCGTCCCAAGCTACTGCATTTGAAGATGAAGTAATTGCTTGTTGTGGAACATAAGCTAAATCATTAAATTTAATTGCTCCTGTGCCATTTGTTGTTAAATCTATTGCTCCATTTGCTCCATCTGTTATCGTTATGTTTCCAGAATTTGTTCCTTTGTTAGTATCTAAAACTAAATCATATGTTCCGCTTGTTGTTAAATAAGCAGAAGCACCAGCGGAGCCTATAACTGTTTTTCCTGATCCTTTTGGTTTTATATGAAGATCAACATTTGTTTCTCCACTTGCTCCTAAAATTGGGCCATTACCTGTCGCTCCATTTGTAATTTCTAATTCATTAACTGCTGAAGCAGTTGTTTGAAATATTATTTGCTCGTTATTATTTTCATCAGAAATAAAATGAGCATCATCAATAATTATGTTATGTGAGTTTGTATCTAAATTTCCGCCAAGTTGTGGTGTAGTATCATTTACTATATCAAAAGTAACTGAACTGTCAGACCAATCTACAGTATTAGCTGTAGAGTTAATTGTTCCTAAAGTAATATGTCCAGCACCATCATATAATTTTAAAACCCAACCTGTTGCACCAGCACTTGTATCGATCCAAATTGTTCCTTGTGCAATACTGCCTGGAGCAGAACTGCCTATATGTGATGTGTTAATTGCTCCTAGAATATCGTTTAGTTCGCTTCGAAAAGCACTAAATCCTATATTTGCTAAAGATACATCAGAAACTTGACTCATAAATTTTTCCTATTTGTTAAATCTTTACAATATTTGATTATACCTTTCAAGTTTAGCATTAACTCTTTAAACCATATCCTTTGGCTACATAGTCAAAAGTTCTATTTTGAGCGGCCGCAGAACTATTGTAAAAAGTAATAGTAAATCCAGTTTTTGTTTTGCTAGTAATAGCATAATAATCACCAGTAGCCATATTTTGAGCCGCAATTCCAACTGCTGGACTTGCATAAAAAGCATTGTCATAAGTTATTGCTTTAGCACCTGCTCCACTAACCACATCTTCTTCACTTTCTAATCTTTTTTCTAAAGCTAATACCATTTGCATTTTAGATACTTCAGGTCGTGCTTTATTATCATCACTTGTTAATTTTAATCTAAATTTAAAATATCTTCCTTTAACTGTAGATTGTTGAGATATATCTTGATAAGTTGAAATTGCACCTAAAGAACTTTCACTAGAACCTACTTGCAAATAAGCATTACATTTTGTTCCACTATTTCCATCAAAAGGGCCAGCGGCATCGTCAAAAACAGAAGCACCTCTACCACTATCAAATAAATCATATAAATCATTTGCAATCATATCAATAGTTGCTTGAAAAGTTGTGTCATAAACTGCGTCTAAAGAAATTTCAGTTGAACCAATATAAAATCCTGATGATTCTATATTTGCTAAATAATAAGTAGGATTAGAAGTTGCATCAGTTCCACCTAAATCAAATAAACCGCTTGGCGAATCAAAATTTCCAACAGTTGAATCAAATAAAGTTATAGTATCTAAAGTTGCTATTTTAGCATCAGATGAATCCATAGCTTTAACACAATCTCCATCAAAAGTTCCATTCCATCTTTGCCCTGTTACTGCACTAGCAGTTTCTTCATTGTAAGTTGCTACTGTTTTAAAATGTTCTAATCCTGAAATATTAGAATAAATAATTTTTTCATTATCTGATTCGTTTCCTAATTTATCAACAGCTTTAATTAAAAAAGCACCAGTACGAGCATTAATTGTTACATTATTAGATTTTCTTCTTACGACTTGCGTTAAATTTGTTGAAGCCGCCCAACTAGCATTACTTGTTACATCTTGATAACGAATTGAATAATAAGATACATCTAAATCTGCAACTGGCTCCCAAGATAATTGCATTTGATTTGAACCGCCCATTGATATAGAAAAATCATTTACATCTGCTGGTGTATCAGTAGCACCTACTATTGTTCTTGTAGCTGTTGTATAACCTGACGAAACTCCTAAACTATTTATTGCTTTTACTCTTACTGAATATTCTATTCCATCAACTACATTTAATTGATGATGATTTAATACTGAAGCTAAACCTTTAGCAATAACTTTATAATCACTTTCAGAAGTTTTTTTAGTTTCAACTTGATAGTATTGAACAAATTTATCGGTACTAGCACCAATTAATATATTTAATCTTGTTAAAACAACTCCATCTGAATATTCAATTAATTCATCTGTCAATGTTACACTTGCAGGAGCAGTAACAGAAAAAGGATTAGGTAAAGTAGTATCTGGTATTGTTGGTGCTTGTGCTTTTGCTGTCCAAGTGTAAAACGCCGCTTGGTATTCGGTAAGTTGTAGTTCCACAGTTAAATCTGCATTAACTTGCATACCTTGTACTCTAAATGTTTTTGCAGAAAAAGATGGCGTTGAGTGAGTAACATTTACTAAATCACCTACCATTAAATCTAATCCTGTTGCATCACATCTTAAAGAAACATTCATATTATTTCTGCTTCTTCTACAAATCACCTCCGCAAATTCCTCTGCTTGATAGGGACTGGTTATAGTTGGATAGTCAAATTTTCCTTCCTGTAAAAAACCACCATCGGCAGTTTTCATAGTTGCGTGTTGATCTGCACTTGTTAATCCACTATCATCTAAAGGTGGCCATTGTGCTTGATCGGATTGATAATTTTTATCAGGATTTATATAGGTTACAACCACTCGATTATACCTAGAGTTTCTATCCATACTTGATACTTTTAAACCACCAATAATATTATCTTCAGTTAAAGTAATAGAAGCACTACCTGTTGATTCTGAAATAACTTTATATTCTCCATTTGCATAGTTAAGATAACCACGAAAACCATTTATCATTATTTTTAAAATATCAATACACTTTTGTTTTGTATCTACCACTCCATTCATATCCATTAAATCAATAGCACTTGCAGAACCATAAGGAGTAACATCTGTATCGCAAACATCTGCCGCAGTTTGCCAATCTGCATAATTATCATCAAAATAACTATTAGCAATTCCCATTCCAAATCTTGTATTTCTCATATAATCTAAAGTGCAAAGAACAGGATTATCAGACCATGCCCAAGTTGAAGCTGTATCTTCTCTATGTGAGCCAGACCCACCAGTTTTTGTTCCATCTAAATTAGGATCATAAACTTTACGACCTTTTAAAAGTGCGTGAACATTAGGCAATCCACTAAAAGCATTTTCGTCCCACTTAAATTTTAATGCTAAATAACTAATTCCTCTTAAGCGATGGTTTGAAGTCCAAGACGATAAAGCACCAACTGTTGTATTATAACTTTGGTCATCATCGCCATCATACCAAGTAGCTGAAATCAAAGATGTACTATCTTTATAAAAATTAGAATCTCCACTACCTACTGTTCTTTCAGTTCCATCTGTTAAAGCACCTGACCAAGTAACTTCTTTATCATCAATATAAATTTTTTCACAAGATTCACATTGACCTTCAGCTAAAGTAAATATCATAAATAAGAATTCGTTATCGGTTCCAGAAGTTTCACAAAAAACCATATTGCCACCAATTTTACGCTGTCCATAAACAACAGGAATAGGTGAATTAGCAGAAATTTTATTTAATAAAATTCCTTTTGCATTTTGTTCAGTTTGAAGTTCCATTGTTGGAGTATCTGGTATATCTGGTTTTCTTAACCAAGATATAACTTGTATTCCAATTTGAATTGCTGAAATCCAACCTGAATATCTTCCAAAAAATTTACTTACTGATGCTACAGCTTTAACTACACTTTTTGCCGCTCCACCCATTAGTGATAACTCCTTTTATATTTTTTTGATACACGATAGATATAATCTTCATTATCTAATCGCAACCAGTTGATACATTCTCCAACTTTTAATTCTTGTTTAAAATGCTTAATTAAATTTCTCATAACTTTAAATGAGTTTTTATTAATAAGAATATCATATAACCATAATTTATTTCCTGATTTCCAATTAAAACATTGTATATGACCTGTATCTAAATATTGTTTTTCAGTTTTATCGTTTAAATATGCCCAATTATAAAAATAAGTTTTATAATCTGTTTTATATTGATTTAATCTTAAACTTGGTAATATTTTATAATATATTGTTTCATCAGAAACATATTTATATTTATTAAATTGTTTATATAGATTAATTATGCTCGTCCCCATTTTATTTCCCTTAAATTTAAAGCTGAAAATTCCATACCTTTATCATTTAAAAAATGTCTTTGTTGAGAAGTATCTGATGTTGTTCTACCATTTACTTTTTCAAAATTTCCAAAATGATTTGTTATAGTAAAACCTAAACTTGCATCACTCCCATTATCATCTATTGCAAAATCAGCTAAATTTCCATGAAATAATAAAAAAGGGTCAGCAATACAAGTTGTTCCACTTACAACTCCACGCCATACTTTGCAATCTGCTCCTAAAACATCGTTATTTAAAACTGTTGCTATTAAAGATTGATCTACGCCACTAAAAATAATATCAATACTATTTTTTATTGGTGCATTTGATTCTGGAACATTACCAATTCCTAATAAAGTTCCATCAGCATTATAGGTTTGAGAACTGCCTTCAATATCATCTACTATATCAAAAGAGTTATCTGTTTTTCTTACTGGTGTTGAAAATCCTAAATAAACTAAATGACAAAATGTAGGTGTATCTGCTAGTGCGTTTTTTACTGCTGTTGTTAATCCTCTTGACATTTTTTCTTACCCCATTTCCAAGATTGTGTTATAGATTTTTTTTCTTGTAGTTTATCGTTTTTAGAATCTGTTTCTGTTACACCAATTTCTACTGTAGTCTTATCTGGACAAACATTAGTATTACAACCAGCTAAACCCACCCCAATTAAAGTTAGGAAAAGCAATAATATAACTGTCCTTTCATTTATCATCTTTCTTCTTCTTTTTTTTCTTTTTCTTTTTAAACTTTCCATCAATCTTTTCTTCCAATGACGATACTTTTTCTTTGATAAGTACCATGTCTGTTGAGAGTGAGAATGTTCTTGATAAAGTCCAACCACCCAAAGCCAATAAGATTGCCAATAATGCTGTAATAAGTTTTTCATTCATTAGTTATAATTATATCCTGTATTGCCTTGTTCTAATTTTTTAAATAACAATTCGTGTTGTTTCATAATTTCTTCGTCCATATCAAACATTTCAGACATTTTTTCTTCTGTGTTTCTTACTTCAAATTCTAATTTCTCAATTTTAGTTTCAAGAATTGCTTGATTAGTAGATAGTTCAAAAGTTCTTGAAAGCGACCAACCAGCTAACGCTAATAAAATTCCTACCAACATTGTCATTAATTTTTCTATCATTCTAATATTAAAGAAGTAATTTTCTTCTCCCCCATATAAATCTCAATGTTTGCTTTTGATTTAATACATTTATAAGTAATTCTATCACTAGGTTTCTTATCCCTCATCGCAATTCTTTTTCCTTTTAAACATTGGCTTAGACTAGGTTGAATACGATGCTCAATAATTTTATGGTCTGCAATAAGTAATAGGGCAAAA
>VTLG01011729.1_pt1 | contig 14889 bp, 25 predicted proteins | sample 4694571 | NCBI WGS metagenome assembly VTLG01 (sample SAMN12604809, study PRJNA352737) | marine metagenome | biome: ENVO:00000447; feature: ENVO:00000209|ENVO:00000569|ENVO:01000036; material: ENVO:00002151; isolation source: viral sequences binned using virsorter ...
CACGTCCCTAGAAAATTCTTTAATAAGTGTTGTGTAGTTTTCAATTATTATTTGGTGTTCTTTGTTAGCGTAGATTGGTTTGTGCATAGACAAATTTAAAAAAAATATTATTCTATTCCTTTTTCTTTCTTTAACTTATCAACACACGATTTATAATAACTTATCTTTTCTTCATAATCTATTCTGGAAAATTTTACTGTTTGTCTAGCTTTGTATTGCATTTCTTCAGCAGTACCTTCACCATATTTAGCGTCTAAATTAAGTCCGAATTGCCACTGCATACCTTGCTCAAACATATTACACTTTACACATTGTATTTGATTTAATTCGTCATACCTAGTCGCCAAAAAGCGTCTGCTCATAAAATGTCCACACTGCATACCACCCGATTTATAATGTCCAACCTTACCACAAGTAAAGCATTGTACCATACCTTCTAAAGTTGCGTTGCGTAACCTAATATATAAACTAAACCATTTGTCTAGTTCTTTCTTTAGTTTACTGATTGTTTTCATAACCTAATTTCTTTCTCCATTCGTCTTGATAAATTCCTTTTCTTAAATAATATTTCTTACCTCTATATTTATGATCTTCTTCTTGAAGTTTTGCCCTTGCCCTTTTTATACTTGGTGCTGAAGTTAATTTACCTTTAGCATACATTTCTAAAAAATTAATAGCAGTTGCTAAATTTACACCTGCACCTAATTGATCGCCTAATTCTCTTGCCCATATATTTGCACATAATCTATTATCGTCATCTTTTAAGTCAGGGTGTTTTATTAGCCAATACTTTACTTTGTTTTTTGTATTCATTATTCAACATCTTTTAATTCAGGTTCAGGGTTTTCTTCATCAAATGCTAATTGACATTCATCACAACAAAATATCTCATCTTCATTTATATAAGCAAAACAATATAAACATTCATCATCTGCGACTTCAATAATTTCTTCCGTAATATATATAATTTGTTTCTTAAATTTTGGATATAAAGGTATAATTTTCATTGGTCTTGTTGTTTTAGAAAAACTATTATTAGTCCTATTATTAGTGTTACTGCAATTATTGTTTCCATTATTTTAAAAGTTTTTGTTCTTGATAATATGGTACTTGTTCTTTTGGTTTGTTTAATGTATGTACTTCATAATAAGCATTGTTTATTTTTTGTTTCATATCTATACACCATTTGTAGAATGTTGGAATAGATAAAAATTGATTATCTTTTAATATACCTTCTTCAAAAGCTGCTTCTACTTGATCCCAACTTAATGTTTTCAATCTTTTATTAGTTAATAAAACTTTTGCAAAATGTGTTGATAATACTGCTAATGTTTGTGCGTCAGGTTTTTTACCCATTAAAATAGCAGACTTTGAAATTAATCCTAATACTTTTTCTATAAATTCTTTTTTAGGTTTCATTTTATTAAATCTTTTGCTTTTTGCCATTCATTTATCTGACTATCTAATTTTGACATAGTTTGTTTAGGTCGTTCCCACTTCTTTTGATTTTTTGCCCAACGCAATAATCTTAATTTTATTTCAAATGTACTTTGTTTTTGATAACGCATTTTCTTTTTTCCTTCTGTCCAATAATTAATAAAATCTTCTAACATATCTTTTGGATAATCATAAGTCATAACCTCATTAACAAATTTTTCCCTTATAGATATATTATTACTTGTAGTATTAATTCTTGTATTATTCTCTTTGCTCATTTTGTCATTAGACCTAACATCTTTTTGTGCTATACCTATAATCCTTTTGATTATTTCTTTATTAGAATTACGTTCTATTTGAACAGTAATAAAACCTAATTTATTAAGGTCGCTTATCCAACGTGATACGGTGTTCTTACTAACTCCATATAGATCAGCAAAATAACTATTACTTGCGAAACAGTACCCTAACTTATTACTCAATGCAGTTATTTCACCATATAGAAGTTTAGCATTAGGTTTTAAGTTAGAGTACCTTACATTAGCCGGTATGTTTGCATAGTATGTTGGATTTTCTTTCATTTAGGACACGAAGTTAATAAAGTTTTTTATAATCTTCGTATTGACAATAGTTTACATTTACCCTATATCCACGAAAGCCGGTTGTTAAAGTGTCATAATAGTTGCTAAAATTATGTGCGTCTGAAAATAATTGTACACTAACTGCACCTGAAATTATGGTGAAAACTATATCTTTCTTTTCACAATTTTTTAAACCTAATTCCTTTACATAATGTCTTAAATGAAATTTATCTATAAATTGTTTTCTTGATTTTTCAATTTCTTCATAAGCTGCTAGGACTTTAGTATAAGATTTAGCGTAAGACGGGTAAGATTTATTATTTAACCAATGCTTGTGTTGTTTTTCGTAGTGATAAATAGCAGTACGATCACGTTTAATACCTTTTGCAATTATTTCACGCTTAATACCTTCTTTTCTACCTATAACACTTGCTATATTTCTTGCCCTTTGCAGGGCTTGACTTCTACTTTTACTAGAAAGTTTACCTTTAGGGAAACCTAATAAGCTAGTTGTTAAATCACATATTTGTTTAAAATCTTCTTTTGGTGTCATAATTAAAATGGTAAATCGTCATTATTATTATTTCCTGTTGGATTCTTTGCGAAATCGTGCATAGCTTTAGCAGTATTACTTGTGTTTGTTTGTTTAGGTTTTTCATTAACCCAATTAATCATCTTTTCTGCTTCTTCAAATACTTCTTCTAAACTTGCTTCAGCACCTTTTAAGTATTCTACTGCACTTCTTAAACTTGATTGTCTAATAATAAGTTTTTGTCTATTAGGATCTTCTTTAAATCCACCACCAAAAGATTTTGGTTGTTGATATACAGGTTTTACTTTAGGAAAATTACCACCTATAAATTCATAATCTACTTCTTGACCTGTTACAAATTTATCTTGGTCTTTTGATTTGGACGAATATTCGCCCGTATCACCATTTTCCATTTCTACTTCAAACTTATACATAAGTCCAAATTTACCTTCCCAAGTTCCATTAGCTTGTACGTTTGTTACTTTACTTTTTTTAATCATTTTTTTATATTTAATATTTAACTAATTTAAAGGTATTAGTTTTGACCTAAACTTTCTACTGCGTCTTGCCAAGCACTTTCGCAGTGTTCACCACAATCTTTATCTAAACAGATTTTGCGGTCTATATCCATAGGGGCTTCACAACAATTACTTCTACCCCCCCAATATTCTTCACAATTACAATCATCATTATTTCCGCACATAATACATCTTTGATGATTTTCACAATATTCGTCAAAAGGTTCTATTTCTTTTTCGCAAAGTTTGCAACTTGGATTAGTACCATTCCATTCTGACGGATCGTTATACCCTTGATAAGTTCCTTTATACCATTTTTCGTAGTCCATAATTAAAATTTATTTGTAAAGTCTAAAGAATTATAGTATTCGTCTTTTATTTCAATAAATAAGTCACGAACATCATTAAAGCTACATAGATTTAACCATTCTTCTCTTTTTTCTGTATCGTGCAAAGTGTAAACTACTGCAAACATATTGCTTGTACATTTATTTAAAAATAATGGGTTTTCGGTCATTACATCTAATATAGATATAATAGCTTCTTCTTTATTAGTTGCTTCTTTCATTTTGTAGGTTGTTACAAACCTATTTGGATTACTCCATTCTTTTCTAAATTCTTTAATTTCTTTTGAGTTCAATTTTTAAAATGTTTTGATTAATAATGCACAAAGATATAAAATAAATTGATTATTCACAACTTAATTCACGAAGTTATTAACAATTAGTATGTTGATAAGAGAATTATAAGGATATAAGAAGGACTATTACTATTAGTAATATATAGACTATAAATAGACGTGTAGAAGCGTTTAGACGCATTATAAGGGCATTAAAAGGTTTATTGGTAGTGTACCATTGTTTAGCACCACAGCACACCCTATCGCTTGACGTTTAAAGTTTTTCGCATAAGCTGCTGCGTAAGATTTAGCGTCTACACCACAACCTACCTGCATACCAAATATTCTGTATCTCTTGCCGACATACCACCTACAATAAGCTTCCGTGTGGGTGTGACCACAAACGCTTGACATTAGGTTGTTCTTTGCTTTTGTTTGTGCTTGTGCGCCTTCTCCGTGTTCGTAAAGTACGTCATCATACACAATGCTTTCTACCCAATTCCAATTAGGTGTTCCTAATACTTCGTTGTAAGACCTTATCCAAGCAGCAGGTATTCCGCCTGTCATACTTTTCCTTGAAGCCATACGATCGTGATTTCCGATACATACATCAGCATTTGGAAACGCTTTATACCATTTTTGTATCTTTTTTATTGCTAGTTTAAGTTCGTTTCCTGCCGACATTCCGTCAGGGTCTGGTTCGTGATAACTGAATCCGTGCGAGTCAATACAATCACCTATATAGATTACTTGGTTACAATTCCAAATTTCATATTGTTCTATACACCATTCAAGATAACCGTCTAAACAAAATGGTTCGTGTAAGTCGCCTATTACTAATATATTGCGTACTTCTTTTTCCCGCATTCTATTTAAAGCGGTTATCTCGTGGGGTTTTAATCTAAATCTACTTTGCACTATCTGCAATACCTTGTCCTACAACTAGCGTCAGACAAGCGTAAAATAAGTTAGAAGCAGTTTGTTCGTCCACCCCTAAATACGTTACGATTAATGGTATCACAACAGAACTTACTGCGTACCAAAACTTTTTAGATTTAATCATTGTTAAAATTAGCCAATTTTTCATAATATAATTATTTTAGTTAATATTCAAATTTAGTTATTTGTAAAGCCAAATTACATCTTGACTTTTTGAGTTATCAAGATCGCAGTGTATAAAACTATTACCTATACCTATCCTGTTAATACCCACACTAATTAAAGCGTTAAGTATTATATATCTTTCACGACTTCCTTTATAAGCTATATCTGCTGCTAAAAATTTTTTGTGACTTGATCCTACACGACCACCAACAAGGGTATTTCTTGCTTCACATCTGTAAGCACTATTTATTTTAAAGGGAATTTGTGCGTTGTGTCTTGCATAGTCAAGTTTTTCAAGAAACTTTTTATCCATTTTTTTACCTGAATCCTTACAACAAGGACAATCAAATTCAGAAAGATTGAAGTATTTTAAGTCCAAATTATAAGTAGTAAACTTTATAAACTTTAACGCCCTTAACTTCTTGTATAAATTCCCTACGAACTTTAGGGGTATTATCATTTTCTTTATTATACTTGGGGTTCTTGCTATTTAGTTTTCTTTTTTTCATATTTTACAAATTTATAAACACTAAATCCTATCGCTAATGCTAAAGATATAAAAGTTAAAATTTCGTTCACTTGACTTAATGATATTCCTATTGCAGTTCCGTTAGCTATTGCGACCTGTATGGTGTCTTGTATTTCTTTCATTTGTATTATTATTTGACTTACTTTTTAGGTAAGATTTTAGTTTAGTTTTATTTTTTTCTTTTATCTTATAGTGTTTCTTCATATTTTATGTGTTATAAAATCTTGCAAAGTTAATTTTGATCCTTGACCACTTGGTCTTTCAAGATTTAGACCTGCGTAATATGCATTAGAATCTGGTGAAATGTCGTCTGAATCACTATTAGAACTGTATTCAGGAAAACTACTGGTGTTTGCACATAAGTAAGAAATTAACCTTTCGGTATAATATTCAGCAGTATTAAGCACTTCAGAACGAAGATGTTGAGCTTCTTCCGTTGATAAAGCATTTCCGGTTTCTGAAGTTTTAGAATATATATTTCCATTTTCTACACGAAAACGTAGAAAAGGTATAAGGTGATAAAAAGCATAGTTCACTAACATAAACGAAATGTATTCGTCTACCAATGTTTTATAATCACCTGCTAAAGTTCCTGCCGTTATTTCAGCTTCTAATTTCTTGTACAAATCTGTACCAAGCTTGGGTTCGCAGTACAATTTTTGTGATTGCAAAATATAAGGGAGTATCAGATCAACTGAAACATTCATATTGATAGCCGTACTATCTTTTAATTTTTCTTCTGATATAAATAATACATAAGCCATATTTATTGTCTTTTATTAGTTGGTAAAAAACCGTTATTTTTCATTCTTTTTGGGGGTTTAGCTACAAGATTATCGTTCTTTTCAGCAGTAAACCCTTCACTTCTTGCTTTAGTATATCCTATTAATTGACTATCGTTAATTTTCTTTTTAGCATTTGTTAAAGACGTTTTATAGATTTGTCTTAACCAAAAATGCTGACAATTACCACCACCTTTATATAACCAAATTGAATACTGTAATTCACCGTTAGCACCCCAACCAATATTCCTACCCTGTCTTTTAGAATAATAATAATCATTTACTGTCATACTACCCATTTTAATAATATCTTCCTTACGATATATCTTTTTCGCTGCTACCATTTTTTTACAAAAAGGTCTTATTTCACCTGTTTTATTTACTAAAAAATTATCTTCAGTATAAACATATCTAACTTTATAATAATCGTTATAGGATTTATTTACACCGTCTTGTTCGCTTCTAGTGTTAGGTCTAGCAGTTCCGGTTTTTGCTAACTCTAATTTTTCATTAGCTATATCGTTTAATTCTTTTTCAAAATCAAAATCTTGGTGTTCACCGTCTACTATTTCTTCTTCTACTAATTCCCAATCTTCAGGTATATCTTCTAATGTTTCTAGGTATGCGTCTAATTCTGTTTTATTAAGATTTAATAGTTGGTCGTGACTTTCACAAGCCATATAAACTGTCTTACCTTCGTATTCGTGTTCGTGATAACCTGAACAACCTAACTTTTCTGCTTGTGCAATAGCTTCTTCTTTAGTATCATATACAGGTTTACCGTCTATATTACCCACTTTACTAAAATCTTCACGGACTTCTACTTCTTCATTTAATGGTTTAAGCCCTAATTCGTCACGAATTTCGTCTTCGGTCATTACTGCTTTTAAATCTTCGCTTGTAAAGTCAAGTGTAATAGGTTTAAGTTGTACAAAATTAACCGGCATATCCATATTGTTTACCCTAAATATTTTTCGTAAGATTTTTACAATATGATCTTGAAAAGGTTTTACTACTGTATTAAGATAATAATTAGCTGCTGCATTTAGTTCGTCTACATTAGAACCAAGACCACCCCCTGTATCTCTTATGCCCATTAGCAAAGGTGATGTTACACGGTGTCCGGTAAGTATATTTTGAACTAAAAGTTCTTGTAAAGCTAAAAATTGTTTATCTGCATTACTTACAGATATTGGTGTTATTTCAGGTACTCTATTTCTGTCATCAGAGAATGTTAAAATAAATTTTCCACTATTTGAAGCACCTGTAAATTTTTGTGCTAAACTTTGTTCTATTTGTAATCTTTCTTCTTGCGTAGGTACACCATTAGCAAAAGATATAAAATAACTGCCACTAAATCCATTCTGTATATTATTTAAGTGAAATTCGGCAACCTTTTGATCTATCAAACTCCAATTATTTGCTGCAAGATAATCACTACAATAATAAGCTGACATATTAGGACTATATAGCCCTGTATAAAGTATTTGATTTGCACTTGTCCTATCGTGTGTATTAAAAGCGTCTACCCTATACGGTTTGTTTTTCCTTGTATTTGACCAATCTGAACAAACATAATACCCTGTAACTTTACCCATTTCGTTAGGGGTTTCTACCCTAATCTTTTCTACCGGAATATGATAAATTTCGGATATATGGGTACGGTCTTGTGACCATACTATATTAAGTGCAAAAGCACCCTGAAGTTTAAAGTCAAAAGATATTTTTTTAATAACTTCGTGTAAGCTTTCATTACTGTTAGCTTCTGCCATAAACTGTTTCAACTTAACTACTGCGTCTAAATCTCTTTCGTCTTCGTCTTCAATTACTAAATCTTCGGCAGCGATTAATTCTGATGTGGTATTAATTATAGCTGCATTTGTGCTACTAGAATAATAAAGGTCTATAAGAAATTGTGGGTATAAATTTGCCCAATTTTCAGTACCATATTCAATCCATTTTTTACCGTTAGCTTCCCTTACTGACGGTGCAGTTTCAGTAGCTAAATCTATACTAATAATATTATCTTTCATAATTAATCTTCTTGCGTCCATTCAGGACTATTTAAAATTTCCATAATTGCTTCATAATCGTATTGTTGCTTACCGTCTAAAAAGCTAGGGGTTTCACCTTCAAATTTAAGAAGCACTTGGTTGTTATCCAAAGAATACCTTAATGTTTCTACTGAAGTTTCTAACACTTGTTCAAAATTTATATTTGATATATTTTCTGCTAATATTATAACGTATTTCATTTTCTAATTTCCTTTATATGGTACGTCTGTACTCCAAGTTGGTGTATTATTTAAAGTTCCTGTATTTCCTGTTCCTGAACTATCTGCTGCTGAAGTTCCTGAACCTTCGTCAAATTTCCAATAACCTACAAGTCCTGTTGATCCTGTTAAATTTATTGGTTGTTGATTTGCAACATATAATTCACCAATAGGTACAACCCTTGTGAATACTGACACTTCTGTTAAATTCCCTAAAAAATAATTAGCACCTGCCGTTGTTTGTCCTATATCTACTGCTGCTAGTGATCCTGACCAAGTACCTAAACTACTTCCTGTATCTTTTAAAGTTCCGTCTAAATAGATTTTAATTTCGTCTGCCGTTGTATCCCAAGTAGCCGCTATATTATGCCATTTTCCGTCACCTTCAATAGCGTCACTAAAAGTAATTTGTTGTGCTGAACCACCTGCCCTATAAGTAAACCTACCTTCATTACTTCCTGCGTGGTAAAAAAGTTTAACAAAATTGTTACTATCTGTTTGTGCCTGAAACATTACTCTTGTAGCACTTGTAGTGTCTATTTTTGCCCATAAAGATACACTTCCTTTATCGGTGTCCATATCACCTGCTACACCGTCTACGGTTACATATTCGTCAGTACCATTAAAATCAAGTGAATAAATATTTTCACCTGTTTTATTTTCGGTTAAACTATTTCCTAATTTTAATCCTAACATATTTTAAGAACTTGCACCTTCGTCATACCCTATACCTAATCCTGAAGTCAGTTGTATCTGGGTCGTATTCATAAACAAGGTCGTTCCGGCAGGAATTGTCGTTACTAATGCTGCTTCACCTGTTGAATTTGCAACTGTAATACTTGCTATAACCGAAGTTACAGGAAAATAAACTGCATAATAGTTTTTACCTGTCTGATTAGCAGTAGTAAATATATCTACTGTTCCTTTTCCTAATTGTTCTCTTAATAAAGCGTTGTTATTGTCTAATGGCATAATTTTTAATTTTTATTGTCCGTAATATATATAATTTGTTTCTTGTAGTGTTGCTAAAACTTCTGCTTGTGTTGTAGCACCACCACCTGTTAATATAACATTAGGTGCTGAAGTATATCCTGAACCACCTGATGTTATTGTTATTTTTGTTAATACTCCCGTACCTAGATTTACCGTAGCAGTTGCAGTAGCACCTGAACCACCACCCCCTGATATAGTTACAGTTGGTGTTGAATCATAACCTGAACCTACATAGTTTATTATAAATCCACCTACTGAAGCGTTTGTGTATTCTGTATATTGTACTTCTTCTTCATTACTTGGTTCGTCTACATAAAGTAAACCGTCAAGAATAGTAGTTTGTTTTTGGTATATATTTCTTTGTTTTTGGTTAGCTGATAAATCATAACCTACAACAACACAATACCATAAAGTACCGGCAGTGTTAAAATCACCTGTAATAGCGGGTTGGTAAGCGATAGGGTGCGTAAAGCCATAAGTAGTAAAATCCGTAGCAATAGGGAATAAATCGCTAGTATATTGGTCAGCGTTTGGATCAGGTGTATAAGAACCGTCTGATACTAATATTACTTCTACTTTATTACTAGCGTCATTATAATTACCAACTTGGGAAAAAGAATAACTATCTCTTTGTCCGTCTGCCGTTATACTTTTACTTGTATAGCCACCTGTTCCTTGCCTGTATTTGTAAGTCCACCCTGTTACACCCGAACATACAATATCAAAACTAATACCTACCGAAGTTTGTTTAACTTTATCTAATTTTAGTGGCATAACTGAAGCCCCTGTAACGGCAAAATTGTAAGTTCCTATTGTAAAAGTTGAAGAAGATTGTGTAGTACCGTCTTTACGCAATAACGCTGCGGTATAAGATTCAGCGTTTATTGTTTTAGGTGTAGAAGGTAAAGTAGTTACTAATTCGTCTGCTGAACTTGCGTCAGATAGGTCTGATAAATACAAATCACCTGAAGAATTTATTACAGTAGCGTCTGAAGTTTGGTAAATCTTATAGCTACCTATAAACCCACTATCTAAATCAGGTACTTGGTTATACATATTTTGTGTTGTAGCTAAACTATTTACATCTACTGAATATTCTATAATTTCGTAATCCCAATGTCCATTAGGAACAAAATTTATATCACTTGTATTTATATTATCCGTTGTATTATGAAACATATAAAAAGACATAAATCTTTTCCATTGTTTTGAATATACTAAAGGGTTTAATTGTGTTCTACTATACATTCCCCAAGCATATTTAACATCACCATTCATTTGATTAGTAAACTTAAATAAATAACAAGCAGTTATTCCTGCCGAACTTGGGGTTGCAACAACTGTAACTTGACTTACATCTTGTGTTTGCAACCTAAAAATATATGGGCTTGTTTTATATACTGCTTGTAACATATTATATAATAGAAAAATATGGTTTTTGTTTTTATTACAAAAGAAAAGAGGGGTATAAAACCCCCCCAATCAAGAAATATATGAAAACACTAATTACTTTAGAGTTTATGATATTACAATACTGTTTATAGTAAAGTCACTATTGTCAAATGGATTTGTAGTATAATCTGCTACGGTAGCCATAGGTGCTTCTTCCATTCCGTCAAAAGTCCAAGAATATCCGTTGTGGTCGCCAAAACCAGCACCTGAAAGATCAGTACCTGAATTTAAACGCATTCCATTTCTAGCCCCTAAACAAAGTATTACATTTTTACCTGCTGCATTTAATTGGTTTAATTCAGCAAATATTACTAATTTAGTCATAGCTAAAATCTTCACTTGGTTTTGATCTGCCGTTGTTAATTGATTCAGTTTTATAGAAATAGACGGTGTGAAATAGTATGTACCAGCTTCTGTACTACCAACGATAGTTTCTGTTACACTTGATTCACCTCTTGGTAAAGCATACTTATATAAGTCATTACCCCCCATTTCAATATCAGTAATACTACCTGCTGATTCTATTATTCCTGTTCCGAAAACAACACCCCTTGCGTCAGAATTAAAATCATCATAAACACCAAAATAAACATTTTTCACGCCCCCTGCGATTCTGTCGCAGGATAACCCTCTTCCCTTCGTTAAAGCTGTACAAGCCATAGTTTATTTTTTTTAAAAGTTAAAGGAAGTGGTTTTTACACCACTTCCGTATAATTAAGTTTACGCTAATCTCACAACGTCTTCTGACGTTCCTTTTTCTACTGCTGCTGACCAACGAGCAACGCAACGAATATTGTCACTCCCGTCCAATTTAGACATATCTAAAAGTTGGATAGAATTTGCGTCTGTATAACTGTCAGTTGCTAGGAACATATTACTCTTTCTAGCAGCAACTAATTCGTCATCACCCATTCCTGGACAAACTGCGATTTTTACCCCATTAAACATTTTAGCATAATCGTCAGACATATTACCAAATGGCATTCCTGCTAAAGCTGAAATTGCAGTTATGTACATTCTCCAAGATACAGCGTTCATATAGATATATAAATCGTCTTTAGTATAAACTGCTGCCGGTATTCCTGCTACTAGCTTATCTAAATTTGCTATAATGTTAGTAGAAAGAAAAGGTGAAGCTGACGCTGCTACTTGTACTACGTTAGCGTCTACACCTGGTAATAAAAGACCTACTGCACCTGTAATGAATCCTGTAAATTGTCCATTAGTAGCAGTATTCCCTCTCCATATATCATTTTCTGTACTTTCTGCTATATATTGTCCCATATAAGAGATAACATATTCTTCAAATGTAGGTGAAGTACCGTTTACACCTTTACCCATAGAATTTGCCACCCAAGATTCCATTAATGTAGTTCGGCAAATATCTAAATTTATTTTTAGATTTTTTGGTGTGATAGTACGTTCAGTTAAAGCGAGATCGCCATAATTTGTAAATGTACAATCAGCATTACGAACTAAACTAGCCCCATTAACTGCTTGGATATTAGTTTTGTATTTTACATTTTCAATCATTGTCATATAGTCCAATGATTTTACTGTCTTTAAAGCTTGACTTATAAAAAATCCTGCTTCTGTACCGTTATAATTCGGTTGATTTACTGAAAAAGCCATAATTTTCTTTTTTTATTTATTATTAATTATATTGTATAGTATTCTTTCCCTTTTAGTCATTTTTGATAATTCTTCTTTAAGTAAAGGATTATCTGACTTGGTCTTTGAACTAAATTTATTTGTGTCTAAAGGTTGTGCAGCAGGTTGTTCTGCTAATTGTGCTTTAAGTTTTTCGTTTTCAGCTTTTAGTTCTTCAACTGAAAATTCAACTACTTCTGTTGTTTTGGTAGTTTTAGTTCTTGGATTTTTAGAAGGTTCTGCAATTTCTACAACTTCTTCTTCAGACATTTCTTCAGCCCCTTTATCACCTAATTGTTCTTCAAGATTATGGATTGCGTCTTCTAAATTATCTACACGATCTTTTAATTCTTCGTAAGATTTAGCCCAATCTGCCTTTTCAGCAGGACTTTCTTCTTCTGCTGCTTCAACTTCTTCTTTTGGTGTTTCTTCTTCTTCTGTTTCACTTTCTATAACTTCTGCTACTACACCTTCTGTTTCTACTCTAAAGCTAACACCGGTATCTAATTTGTATGTACCTACCGGCAAAGGTATTGTTGTTCCGTCTTCGGTTAGAACGGAAGCGTCTACACCGGCTTCAAGTTCTTCAGCAGTAGATACTATAATAGTACCGTCTTCTGTTTTCGCTTGAAAACCTAACTTCACTTCTTCGTCTTTATCAAGACCAAGTGCTGATAATATTTGCTTTTTTAATTCCATAATTATTATTTTATATTATATAATAGAATAGTTATTTATTTATTTGATTTTTAAAGTAAACCCTTAAACTTTGCTAGGTCTTTTAACATTTGTTGTCCACTTCCTTCTGCTATATCGTAAATTTCTTGACTAGCATTTTTATATTCTTTTGTAGGCTTTACACCTAATTCTTTAAATTGTTTATCAATAGTTGTAACAAATGAATAACCTTTTTTTGCTGCTTTTACAATACTACCCATTTCTTTAAAGTTTTCATTTACAAGTTTTGTAATAGCCATATTGTTCTTAACAGCTTTTTCAAATTTAGAACCAAGTGTTTTGCTATCTTTTACTAAATCATCTACCATTCCCAACTCAACCTTTTTAGGTTTATTACTTTCTCTTATTATTTTATTTAAAGCAGTTAGTATTTCGTGATCTGTTGGTTTCTTTTTCATATTAATTTATTTTAAAATGGTAAATCATCAATAAAACCAAAGTCTAAAGATTTTAATGTAGAATTTAATTTATCTATTTCACTTAATTCTGACGAAATTACTTTTTTATCTAATCCTAAATCTTTTAATTGTTTTTCAATTGTTGAAGCAGTTTTTTTACTTTTAGATAATAAAGATTTTGATTCTTTTATCTTTTCTTTAGAAAAATCTATAAGACCTTTCATATCTTTTCTTTTTTTGTCTGCTTTTGCTTTTAAGTCAATATATTGACCTGCCAATTTATTTACTTCATTATTATCTTTTTCGGCTGCTTTATGTAATCTTTCTGCACCTTCTACTTCTTTTCTTGCTTTTTCTACATCTTTTTTTAAGTCATCAATAATACCTAACTCTACTTTTTTAGGACTTATTATTTCTCTTAATGCTTGTCTTATTTGTTCGTTAGTAAATTGTCCTTTACTCATATTTTGCATTTTATCTACAAAGTAACCTTCTATTGATAGTCCTTTTAATTCTCCTTCTTTAATCTTTTGCCATAAATCATCATTGTCTATACGCATTTTTACGAACCAAGTACCATTAGGTAAGTCGTAACCGTATAACTTTGACTTATCACTATCACCTTCCTTAATCCAACTTTCAGTTGTTAGAACTCCTGATACTCTTTCATTGTGTTCGTGTGTAGCTTTGTGGTGATTGTTATGTTTTAAATAAAGTTCGGCTGCACGAGCCACTGTCGCTTTTGAAAAGTAGACATAAAATTCTTCGTCTTTTTGTGGATCATATCGGAATATTTGCTTGTTAGGTATTAAAGCAGGGCTAACTAGCATTCTTTTTTCTTCGTCTACTTTAGCAAAGGTTAAGTTATGTCTATCTTTACCGAAAAATACAAAGTCTTGTTCAATAGCTGGTGCGGACACAAGCGATATAGCGTCAATAGCTAACTCTTGATTGTTTTCTTCAATAACTAATTCTATTATTTTAGTTGTTTTCTTTTTCATATTATAGTATTATCTTATTTTCATATTTTCTAAAGCGTCTAACACTTTTTTATAGTCGTTATATTTTGCTTTTACTTTTTTTAAAGGAATAGGTGAATCTACGCCTAACTCTTTTGCAGCTTTTTCAACCTTTTCTGCTATTCCAACTGCTAACTCAAGATGTTTAGTTGCTATTTGCATTTTACCTCGTGCTTTTGCATAAACAACTGACGCACCTTTTCGCTCATCATTTGCTTTGTCTATTCTTGTATTATAGTCATCTACTAAACCTAACTCAATTTTT
>VTLG01012483.1_pt1 | contig 14889 bp, 6 predicted proteins | sample 4694571 | NCBI WGS metagenome assembly VTLG01 (sample SAMN12604809, study PRJNA352737) | marine metagenome | biome: ENVO:00000447; feature: ENVO:00000209|ENVO:00000569|ENVO:01000036; material: ENVO:00002151; isolation source: viral sequences binned using virsorter ...
TTGGTCGCCTAGCAATGGGAGCGGATTACTTAAATCCTGCTGCTTGCGTAGAATTACACGTTGGTTCTGCTGACGCTGCATTCTAAATTTATATTTTATTACGGGACCTTCGGGTCCCTTTTTTTTATCTATGGCTACTACAACAATTGATCCCGATACCGAACTATCCGCAGTTAACTCAATTTTGGGTAGCATAGGTCAATCGCCTTTAACTACTCTTAATTTTAATAATCCAGAAACTGCATTTGTTTATAACTTATTAGTTGAAGCAAATAAAGATATACAAAATGAAGGGTGGCATTTTAATACAGAAGAAAACTTAAAAGTTACTCCTGATTCAACAACCAAATATATAGTTATTCCTACTAACTATTTACGATATGATTTACATGATAAACGTATTGATAAGTCAAAAGATTTAGTTAGAAGAAATGGGAGACTATATGATTTAGTTGAACATACTGATCAATTTACTGACGATCTTTATTTAGATATTGTTACTTTATATCCCTTTGAAGATGTACCTCCAGTTTTTCAAAGATACATAATTTCAAAAGCGGCTACACGAGCGGCTACACAATTAGTTAGTAATAGAGAATTAACTGCACTTTTACAACTTCAAGAAAATAATGCTCGAGCAAATGTAATGGATTATGAATGTACTCAAGGCGATCATAACTTTATGGGTTGGCCGGAGAAGACTGCTTATTCACCATTCCAACCTTTTCAAATATTAAATAGAAGATAATGTCTAGTGTTACTCAAACAATACCAACGCTGACTGGAGGGCTATCTCAACAGCCAGATGAATTAAAAATTCCCGGACAAGTTAGTGTCGCTACTAACGTAATACCTGATGTAACACATGGCTTACTGAAACGTCCGGGTGGGCAGTTAGTTGCATCTATTAGTGATAATGGAACTTCAGCTTTAAATTCCCAAACAAACGGTAAATGGTTTTCTTATTACCGTGATGAAACAGAAAGTTATATAGGACAAGTCAGTAGATCTGGCGATATAAATATGTGGAGATGTAGTGACGGTGCTGCGATGACTGTTAATTATGACTCAGGAACTGCAAGTGCTTTAGCTACATATTTAACTCACACCAATGACCAAGATATACAGACCTTAACTTTAAATGACTTTACTTTTATAACTAACAGAACTAAGACAGTAGCAATGTCTTCTACTTTAGAAACTGTTAGACCTCCTGAAATTTTTATTGATTTAAGAGCTACAGCTTATGCAAGACAATATGCTTTAAATCTATATGACAACACAAACACTACAACTGAAACTACAGCTACAAGAATTAGTGTTGACTTAGTTAAGTCTAGTAATAACTATTGTCAAAATGATACTAACAATAGTTTAGGAACTAGAGCACAACGTATTACTGCTACAAGTAGATGTGGTACTGCTGCTGGTGATGGTAGAGATGCATATGCACCAAACGTAGGAACTAGAATATTTGATATTGATGATGGAGCTAGTCTTACAGATGAAGCTTTATCTGGTAATTATACATACACCATTGATGTAAAAAACGGTAATAGTTCAGTAAATAGAGGTACTAATCTATATTTTAGAATTAGAACTACTGGACAATCAGTCCCTTTTACAACTGGTTCTGGAAATGACCAAACAACTACCTATCAAGCAAGATATACAACTACCTTTGATCTTTTATATGGTGGTTCTGGTTGGCAACAAGGTGATTATTTCTATGTTTGGATGGATGATGGCTATTACAAAGTAGTTATTGAAGCTATTAGTACTACACAAATACAAGCAAACTTAGGATTAATTAGACCTAACCCAACACCTTTTGATACTGAAACTACAATCACTGCTTCAGGAATACTTGGAGATATAAGAAAAGCAATTATAGATACTGGTAATTTTACTTCTGCTAATGTACAACAAATTGGTAATGGTTTATATGTAACCAGACCAGTAACATCAGGTTCATTTAACGCTACATCTCCTACAAGTGATTTACTTAAAGTCATGTCTAGTGAAGTTAAAAGCGTAGATGATTTACCAGATCAATGCAAACATGGTTATGTAGTCAAAGTAGCTAACAGTGAAGCAGATGAAGATGATTACTATGTAAAATTCTTTGGTAATAATGACAGAGATGGTGATGGAGTTTGGGAAGAATGTGCAAAACCCGGTAGAAATATAGAGTTTGATAAAGGCACTATGCCTATTCAATTAGTCAGACAAGCTAATGGTACATTTACTTTGTCACAAGCTACTTGGGAAAATGCTGAAGTTGGAGATGATTTAACTAATCCAAATCCTTCATTTGTTGGCAATACAGTAAACCAATTAGTTTTCTTTAGAAACAGATTAGTATTTTTAAGTGATGAAAACGTAATCATGTCCAGACCCGGAGAGTTCTTTAACTTTTGGTCTAAGACTGCTACGACTTTCACACCTATGGATGTTATAGATTTATCCTGTAGTTCTGAATATCCAGCTATTGTGTATGATGGCATTCAAGTTAATGCTGGATTATTATTATTTACCAAAAATCAGCAATTTATGCTGACTACTGATAGTGATATTTTAAGTCCTGAAACTGCCAAACTAAATGCAGTAGCATCATATAACTTTAATGAAAAAACTAATCCAATTAACTTAGGAACTACTGTTGCTTTTATAGATAACGCTAACCAATTTACTAGGTTTTTTGAAATGTCTAATGTTCTTAGACAAGGAGAACCAGATGTAGTTGATCAAAGTAAAGTTATTTCTAGACTATTAGATAAAGATATAAGTTTAGTATCTGAATCTAGAGAGAACTCAGCTGTATTTTTTAGTAAAAAAGATACAGATACCATTTATTGTTTTAGATATTTTACGTCTGGTGAGAAAAGGTTATTACAAGCTTGGTGTACGTGGAAGGTAGTTGGGAATATTCAATACCATTGCATGTTAGATGATGCTTTATTTGTTATTACTAGAAATAATAATAAAGATCAGATGATTAAATATTCTTTAAAATTAGATGATTCTGGTCATTTTGTAACTGATACAAGAGACACTACTGATACAGAAGATGACTATGTATATCGTGTACATTTAGATCATGCTTCGTCAGTTACAGCAGCTTCAGGTACATATAATAGTGCAAACATTAAAACTACGATTCCAAAACCTAATGGTTATGAAAGTACTAAACAGTTAGTTGCTTATGAAACTAATGCTGGTCCGGATCTTGGTAGATATGCAATGGTAACTGTTAATGGTAGTAATCTAGAAATTCCGGGAGATTGGTCAAACAATACTTTTGTTATTGGATACTTATATGAAATGGATGTTCAAATTCCTACCTTATATGTAACTAGAATAGAAGGCGATAAGTACCGATCAGATGCTAAATCATCCTTAATTATTCATAGGATTAAATTTAGTTTTGGACCATTAGGAGTATATTCAACAACCTTACAAAGAGTAGGTAAACCAGATTATACAGAAACTAAAGAACTAGCTCTAGCTGGTTTTGTATCTGCTAGTAGATTACCAATAGTAAATGAAGTTATAGAAACAGTACCTTGTTACGAAAGAAATACAAACTTAACAGTAAACGTTAAATCAGAACACCCCGCACCAGCCACATTGTATTCATTGGCATGGGAAGGAGACTTTACAAATAGATTTTATAGACGTGTCTAAATTTATTCACCCAATAACGGTAGAAGCTGCATTAGCTGTAGCTTCTAACCTTTTACCAGATGACCGTAGAGAAGTAGAAGAGGGTCATGGACATGATCCTGTTGTGGCAATACCAGCGTGTTCCGTAATAGGAGACACTGTATATTTCACAGTTCCAAACGGTGAACTAGCCGGAGTAGCCGGCGTACAAGAAGATGGCAGAATCTGGATGCTATGTACACCAGCTATTCATAAGTACCCACTAACTTTTGCAAGAGAAGCAAAAAGATATGTGGAAAGTAGACAAGAGAAGTTGCTTTGGAACATCGTTGATAAACGAAACAAAGTTCATATAAAACTACTCAGATTCCTAGGGTTCAAATTTTTAAGGGAATTAAAACACGGACCTAATAATTTATCCTTTATGGAGTTTTGCCGTGTGTTTAGGAGCACAAGCGCGAGCAGCTAATGAAAATGCTCGAAGACGATACAAATACGAAAACGAGCGTAGAGAACGTAACTGGATGCAAACGATATCCATTTACAACGCTAAAAAAGTTAAGTTTGAAGAAGATGCAGATAATGCAAACTTAGCTATTGTTGGTGCTGCTACTGAAAAACAAGAAGCGATGAACCTTGCAAGAGGTGAAGCTCAGATTAAATATGCAGCTTTACTACAAAACTTACTCAAGAATAGTGCTGCTTCTCAATTGATTGCATCAGGTCAAACTGGTCAATCCACTAGAAGAAGAAAAGTTATGGACTATGCAGAGTATGGACAAAAAGTAGGTGAAATAGGTAGACAACTTATGTTAAATGATCGAGAGCTTGCAAGGAAAACAGCCAAGCAACAATCTCAATATAAACAATTTAAAGATCAAGCATTTGCAAAAGTTGCATTTCAACCTATACCAGATGTTGAACCACCTGTACCAGTTATGCAAAACGTTGGAGCAGCTATGTTTATGGATGCTTTATCTATTGGCTCTTCTGTTGCTGGCATTTATTCAGGATTTAAAGGTTCAGATAGAAGATTAAAAGAAAACATTAAAAAGATAGGTGAATCTATATCAGGTTTAGGTATCTATACATTTAATTACATAGGTAAAGCTACTAAATATATAGGAACTATGGCTGATGAAGTATTAAAAGTTAAGCCAGAAGCTGTGACTATTCGTGATGGATATATGGCTGTCAGATACGACTTGATTGATGTTAATTTTGAGGTGGCATAATGACAAATAGTTTTTTTAATTTTACAGAAGCACCTGACTTCGCTTCAGCTATTGCTGAAACTTATACATCAGTCAATGAAAGTTATGACAGGCGTGAGAAATTAGAACGAGAAAATGATGAAACTCGTTTAAAAAATGCAGCAATGCCTTTAAAGATGATTGAGGCGTTAGCTGAATTTGCACCAAAAGCTAAGAAGTTAGCAGATGAAATTAGAGAAGATAGATATACAAAAGATATACAAAAGAAGAGTGTTTTTGAAACTCCAGCACAAATTGAAAGAGCTAAAAAAGCTGAAAGTGCTTTAAAAGAAGCTCAAAAAGTAGATAATTATTTAACAGGCGAAGCGATTAAATATCAAGATATATCTACGCTTAAAATGCTTGCTGGTAATGATATTAATCAACTTACACTTAAAAATCAATTTATTGAAAAACAAAGATTAGGACTTTACAAAGCTTGGAGTACACACCTTGCTGAAAAATTTCCCGGTGGTATTGAAGATCAACGTCAATATAATGAAGAGTTCAGAAAATTTCAAGAGGCGTTTAATAAACCCCTAATTCAAATGGGGTATGACTCGAAATTTCTTACACTAAGACTTGGAAAAACTTATGATGAAATATTAGCAACTGGTCTTACTGATACTCGAGATGCTGAATTTGCAGCTCTTAATAGAGATATTGTTTCTAAAAATGTAGAAGCTTTGGGTAATGTAGTTAAGAATGAAAATCCAGAAGCATCATTTTATGAATGGCTAGATATTCATAAAGGATTACATGGAGGAAATCAAGGTCAAACAGCTAGGTATGGTCTACAGTTACTTGTTAGAGGAGTTGAATTAGATCAAATTTCGGCATCTACTGTTGAGTCAATACTTAATAGTATTGTTGAAGCTGAAGGTGATAAACCTAAATTATTAATTGAGAAATTAGGTGGTAATGTACAAGCTAATGCATTTATAGATAGCATTGTAGAATCTTTAGAGCAAGCTAAAAAAAAAGAAGTAACTGCAATAACAGAAAAAAATAGCACTTATCGTACTTCTTACGAATTAGAACTAAATAAAGCTTTATATTCTGGAGATACCTTACCCTCAAAAGAAGATCTTGCAAATTATATTTACAAAGATCCTGAAACAAGGTTTGATTTTAGTAAAGGTAATTTACCTGAAAGTGTAAGGAAAAAACTATCTGCTGAAGCTGGAGATGATGCTAAACATCTACCTTTAGTTTATAAGAAAGCAGCTTTAGGTATATTAGAGCGCAAAGACGTGACGAAGATAAATGATCCGTTTATAAGGTCTCAATTTTTGTCTCAGCTTTCAGGACAAGGATCTGGTGGAACGGGAGGATCTGGAGGTATTTCATCATTAGCTACCTCAACTGCTAAAACTATTGCTAATACTTATACTAAAGAAACTGATGGAGATAAAGCTAAAACTATTAAATGGGATAATGTTAACGACCAAGTAAAATTACATTATCCAAGTGTTTATGCAAAGCATTATGCGATAGCTAAAGCAGAACCAGCTACAGAAACTACATTAGGTAGATCTCGTGAAATGGTTGCTCACGGTGAAACCCAAAAGGAATTATTGCTAAGAGCAAAAAATGGAGAATTTGATACTTGGGGTGAGGGTACGACTAGAGAGCTTGAATTACTAAGTGCAGTTGAACATATTAAAACTGGTGAAAATACAGACCAATTTTTAGATACTGAGATCATTGTTGGTTCTGAGGAAGCTTTAGCAGAAGCAAGAAAATATCCAGAAGGTTCACTTAAGGTAGCTGATTTTTATGACCAAGTAGGAAAGAGACTAGGCATACCGGGAAAAGTAGTTCAAGATAAACAAATATTTGCTGCTAATACATTAGAAGGTAAAGGACTACCAGCTTTATCAGATATTACAGTGGCTTATAACGCATTATCTGATGAACAAAAAACTTTAGTTGGTAAGTTTTCAACTCATGCAAAAGTAGCTAGAGCTAAATTTTTAGCATTTATGCAAACTGCTGAAGGAGAAGAAGAAGGGACTATTACTTGGAATGAAATGCTGACAGTTCATCCTGACGTTGCAGAGTTTCTTCAAACAGAAGTTTATGGTAAAACACTTACAACTCCTCAACTTGGAAAATTTGAAGCAAGGAAAGGAGATTGGAAAGAATTACCCGGAGCCTTTAGAGTTGGTTATGCAGTATATGATGGTAAAGAATGGAAATACAGTCAAAGTAAAGGTAAGAGTAAGGAAGAATACTTTGGTAACGTAACCGAGTATAAGGATAAAGATGGTTTCTTTTACAATTTTGAAGGTACTAAGAACTCTTTAAATCCTTTAATTGGTCCCGAAGAACCTATCAATACAGCAAAAGAAGGAGGTCCAAGAGTTGGTGACTGGTATCAAACAACTATTAAACCAGTTAAGAATCAATACGTTGTATGGAACGGAAAAGAATGGGTTGCAAGTGGAGTTAAAGGTCGATTCCCACAAGAGTTTGATGGTGATAAACCACTTAGTCAAATAGCAAAAGAAAAAAAAGAAAACAAAAGAAGGTAGATTATGGATTCGGCGTATCGGGTTGATATTGATCCGGAAACTCTAGATCAAGCACAGCTTGAATTAGAAGGGATAGTAGAACAACAAGAACAAAGAAGAATCTTTGAAGAAGAACAAAAACAACAATTACTCAAACAACAAGAACAACTTGAATCTGAATATGAAGATCCTCGTAATGCCGAAGGTGGCGGAGGATTTAAAGGATTTACTAAAGAGTTTGGATCTGCTGTTAAAGGTGGATTACAAGATACAGCATCTTCAATAATCACTCTTCCTGAGAGAGCCATTGATATGTTTAGTGGCGAAATGGAAGAAGAGAGTAAAACAGATGAAGGTTACAATGCTGAATGGGACGATTGGTTTGTTGATGAATCAAATCCAATAGAAACAAAAACATGGTGGGGAGGTGCTATAAGAAGCCTTGTCCACTTTGGTACTATGGCTGCTGCTGCTATCCCAGCTCTTAAAGCTGCTGGTATGACTGCTGCTACGACTGCATTAGGAAGTTTAGGTAGAGGTGCATTAATTGGTGCAACTTCAGATATTGCTTCTAAGTATTCACAAGAAGAAAATGGTCTAGCCATTTTAAGAGATCGTTATAACTTTATTGATACTCCACTATCTACAAAAGAACAGGATCACCCAGCTATGAAGACATTAAAAAATGTCGTAGAAGGTATGGGTATCGGTGCTGTTTTTGATGGTGTAAGTATCGTTTTAGGTAAGGGTATTAAAAGAATAAGAACTAAAGATGGCAAACTAAAACCTATACCTGAATCTAATCAGTTACCAAGTGGTGCGGTTGTAGAAGATGGAAGTGCAGATGCTGTTCAAAGAGCTATAGCTAGAGAGCAGAATGTCGAAGCTCAAGTTGGTGAAAAAGCTTTATTACAAGCACAGTCTTTAAGACCTGATCAATACGGTGGCTATAAAAATAAACCGATGACTGACTCATGGCAAGCTTCTCCAACATCTAATGGAAGGGCTGCTGATGTTTATTATCAACGTAAAAGAATAGCTACTGATTATGGTTCTGCAAATGGTTCAACCGATTCCTTACATACTCCAGTTCAACTTGAAAGAACTGCAATGAGTGCTGATATGGCAGAAGCAGAAGTTAGAAGAGTTCTTGAAGACTTTATGTCTGATGATAGGATTCAAGCTGAAATTGCATTAGCCAAGAAAGAAGGTACTTCTCTTGCAGATAAATGGGGTTATGCAGCTGAGAAAGCTAGAGAGATATTAGAAGGCAGAAATGCTACTGATCTAACCACAGAAGAATTTTGGAGACAGTTCGATGTCGATATGAACAGAATTGATGGTAAAGAAGTATGGAAATCTGCAAACGTAGTAGCTGCTGAAATGGTCGTTGGTTCGCTTATGAGAGAGATCAGAGATATGGGTATTGCTTCAAGAGAACTATTTAACATAGCAGATATTGCTGATGTGGATGGTCCATCTCGTGCAATGTACGAAAAGATAATTGCTGGTTTGACTCAGATTAAATTATCCAAAATGACTCAATCTGCTGAATTTAGAGGATTAGGTGCAAGACAAGTTAAAGCAGAAGTTAATAACTTTATTAAGGAAACAAAAGATTCTTGGAAACTAGCTATGGAAGTGGCTGGTAAAGATGCGGATGATAGTTTGTTTAGAGCTATTCACGAAGTTATATCTATGTCTGATGAGATCCACAACTTAACTGATTTTGATAATTGGATTAAGAAAACAATGAAAGGTGGGTATTTTAATGGACGTAAAAAAGTTGGTGTTCTTACTAAAGAACTACAGGGAATGATGATTAATAGTGTTTTAAGTGGACCTAAGACTCCAGTTAGAGCAATTATGGGTACAGGAACTGCAACATTTTTAAGACCATTTTCTCAAATCTTAGGTGCAACAATAACTGGAGATAGAACTACACAAAGAGCTTCTATGGCTGCAATGAACTCTATGATTCAAACTATTCCTGAAGCATGGACTTTATTTAAAACTAAACTTAATTCTTACTGGTCAGGTGATGTATCTAATTTTAAAACTAGATATTCAGAATATACAAAGGAAGCTGAAACATGGGATATGTTAGGTGATTGGGTTGAGAATAGTGGACGAGCAAGTTTTGGTGATAAAGCTGCATACAGAATAGCAAATCTGGCTAGAGCTATGAATAATAATTCTTTCTTTACTTACTCGACCAAGATAATGCAAGCTACTGATGAAACTTTTGGTTTCATTTTAGGTAGAGCAAAAGCTAAAGAAAAAGCTATGCGTTTTGCTATGAATCAAGTTGATGTTGGGGAGATTACAGAAATAACTCCAGACCTATTGAAGAATGCAGAGAATAAATTCTACTCTTCAATTACTGATCCAGATGGAAACATCACAGATGCTGCAACTTTATACGCAAAAAAAGAAGCAACTCTTACAACCGATCTAGAAGGATTTTCTAAAGGTTTACAAGATGCATTTGATAAAGCACCTTGGGCTAAACCATTCTTCTTGTTCGCAAGAACTGGTGTTAATGGATTAACTCTTACCGCTAAACATACTCCCGGATTTAATTTTCTTGTAAAAGAATTTAATGATATAGCTTTTGCTACACCTGATAATTTAGCTGAAGTAGGTAAATATGGTATTACGAATGCACAAGAATTAGCTAATGCTAAAGCATTACAAACTGGAAGATTAGCTATTGGTAGTTCTTTAGTGTTTATGGCATCTATGCATTTTATGAATGGAGGTCTTACAGGCAACGGACCAACTGATAGAAAGAAAAGGCAAACATGGATTGATGCTGGATATAAACCAAGAACTATAACTATTGGCGGAGTACAAGTTGGATATGATGCTTTTGAACCATTTAACTTAATACTTTCTACTGTTGCTGACATTGGAGATCATAGTCAGTTAATGGGTGAAGAATGGACAGAAGAGAATTTACAAAAAGTAGCTGTAGTTATGATGCAAGCTGTTTCAAGTAAATCTTATTTAGCTGGTATGCAACAGTTCGTTGATTTATTTGCTGGTAAACCCGGATCATGGGAATCAATTATTGCTGGATTAGCTAACAACACAATGCCTATGTCTTCTTTAAGAAATGAAATAGGTAAGCTTATTAACCCTCACATGAAAGAGTTAAACTCTGGAATATTTCAATCACTTAGAAATAGAAACCAATTCTTCGAAGGTTTAGATCCAGAAGGTGGATTACCAGTTAAATATGATTTATTAAATGGTAGACCAATAAGAGACTGGGATTTTCCAACTCGTATGTTTAATATGATTAGTCCTTTCTCTATCAATTTTGATCAAGGACCGGGAAGAAAGCTTTTATTTGAAAGTGGATATGATATGAGAACTTCTACATATTCCTCTCCTGATGGCATAGATTTAAGTGATAGTCCATTACTTAGATCGCTCTATCAAAAAGCAATAGGAGATACAAATTTAGAAGCTAAATTAAATAAACTTTCGACTGATCCAAAAATCCTAGTATCAATACAGCAAATGCATAATGATCGCAATTCTGGAAAAAGAGAAATGGACCCAATGGCTGCTTATGTTCATAACAGAATTATCAATAGTATATTTGTTGACGCTAGAAAAAAAGCTTGGGCACAAATAAGAAATCATCCTGAAGCAAGAAGACTATACGCAGAAGATAAGAGAATTAATATTCAAAATATTCAATCATTAACTAAGACAAGTAATTTTTTAGAACCAAAAGGAGATCTAAATAACATACTTAGGCTTTATAAATAATCCACTCGCCACAACACAACTAAATAACAAATCGTTTGTAAAAAACAAATGGCGACAACTGAACATTTTTATACAGGCAATAACTCCACAACGAGTTTTGCCTTTCAATTTCCATATTTATCAAACAGCGATGTCAAAGTAGAACTTAACAACGTTGTAAAAACTGAAAACTCAAGTGGTCAAACAAACAATGACTACACCATAAACAATACAAACATTGTATTTAATAGTGCTCCGGGAACTGGAGTAGCTATTCATATTTATAGAACAACTAACGTAGACTCAGCTCAGGCACAATATGCAGCTGGTTCATCAATACGTGCAGCTGACTTAAATAATAACCAAACTCAAGTACTGTATTCAGCTCAAGAAGCAGCTGGACAGAAAGTAAGACAAGGAGATTTAAAAGATAATATTATTGTTTCATCAAATATTATTGATGGAACTATTACAACAGCAGACTTAGCAGATAATTCTGTAGCAACAGCTAAGATAGCAGACTCGGCAATTACAGATCAAAAAATAGCAAACAATGCAGTTGTTTCAGCTAAGATACCAAGCTCAGCAATTACGACAGCTAAGATAGCAGACTCGGCAATTACAAATGCAAAAATACAGAACAACGCAGTTGTTACAGCTAAAATACCAGACTCTGCTATAACTCAAGCAAAAATACAAGACGGTGCAATTAATAGTGCAAAAATATCATCAAATGCAATTACGACAGTTAAGATAGCTGCTGATGCGGTTACTACAGCTAAGATAGCTGACTTAAATGTAGTTACTAGCCACATAGCAAATAATAATATTACAACAGCAAAAATAGCTGACAGTAATGTAGTTACTAGCCACATAGCAGATGATGCGGTTACTACAGCTAAAATAGCTGATGATGCTGTTACCACAGATAAAATAGCTAATGCAAATATAACGACAGCTAAAATTGCAGATAATGCTGTAACAGCTGCTAAAATTGCAAGTCGTACTATAACAGCTGATAGGATTGCAGGTAATACTATTACAGCATCTGAATTAAATAATAGTTGTGTAGAAGTTAATGAGTTAGCAAATAATGCCGTTGCGACAGCAAAAATACAAGATGATGCTGTAACAACAGTTAAAATTGGTGGTGCACAGGTTACAGATGCAAAACTTGCGTCTAACTCTGTTGTTACATCTAAGATTACAGATGCTAACGTAACAACAGATAAGATTGCTAATAGTAATATTACACTTGGTAAGTTACATGGTGATCTAAAACAAACAACAATATCTAATAGCGATACACAGTTACCAACATCTGGAGCTGTTGTAGATTATGTTGCTGCACAGATTGCACCTATTGGTGGTTTAGAAGTTATAGCAACAGATGCTGCTTTTCCTAATACACAACCACAAGCAGGTGTTGTAATTAGTATTGCAGATGCAGGAGGTCTTGTTGTAAATGGGTCTGGGACTAGCACTACAGGTAGAACTGTAGGTGGTTCAACGGTAACAATTAATAATATAGCTTCTAATTTTAATAACTCGACAGTTGATGCTGGAGTTTGTTTCCAAGTTAGCTCTACTGGATCTGGTCAAGTATATAACTATCATAAAGCAACACTTAAAGAATCTGACTTACTTAACTTAAGTAACGACATTAACGACTTTGGTAATAGATATAGAGTTGGTAGTTCAAACCCTACATCTGGATTAGATGCTGGAGATTTATTCTTTAATACTTCTACTCAGAAGTTATTAGTTTATAACTCAACCAATAGTGCTTGGGAAGAAGCACAGTCAGTAGGTAACTTTTTTATATCTACTTTTTCTGAAAGTTTTGATAATAGTAGAACTCAATTTACAGTTTCCAATGCACCAGCAAACGCACAACAATTAATAATTTCAATAAATGGAGTCATTCAAAAACCTAACTCTGGAACAGGTCAGCCAAGTGAAGGGTTCACTCTTAGTGGATCTACTGTTACTTTTAGTGCTGCCATACCTAGTGGGAGTGACTATTTCGCTGTTGTCCTCGGATCAACAGTAAATGTTGGTGCACCAAGTGATGGGACAGTAACAGCTGCTAAGCTTACAAGTGGGGCAGTAGAAACAGCTAAAATTGCAGATGATGCAGTTACAGAAGTTAAATTAGGAGTTTCTAACTCTCCAACTAACGGCTACTTCTTATCAGCACAGTCTGGTAATACTGGTGGTTTAACTTGGGCACAGGTATCTACAGATCTAGTAGCTGACACATCACCACAGCTAGGTGGCAACTTAGAATCAAATACTAAAAGTATTGTATTTGCAGATAGTGCTAATGATAGTGATGATGTGTTGTCATTTGGAAATGCAGCTGATATGACCTTGTTTCATCGAGGTAATCATTCTTACATAAGAAATAAAACAGGGGAAACTTATTTACAAGGTAATAATAGTGGCACTTTAGTTAATAATATAATTTTTGGTACAAATGGAGTTACTAAATTATGCCATCTAAGTAATACAAAGTTTGAGACAACCAGTGCTGGAGCAACTGTAACAGGAGGTCTTACTGTAACTGCTGATGTTGCTGTAACTTCACTTTCTACTTTTAGTGGAGGATTAAAAACAAGTGCTGATACATCAAAAATTCAGTTAGGAGCTAGTGATGATCTTGAAATATGGCACTCTTCAAATAGCAATAGTTATATAAAAAATAGTACTGGTGAGTTAAAGATTGCATCAGACAATATTGCTCTTTTAACTACCGATCAATCTGAAAAGCATATTCAATGTACAGGTAATGGAGCAGTAGAAATCTATCATAACAATAGTAAGAAGTTTGAGACAACCAGTGGTGGAATAGAAGTTAGTGGAGGAGCTAATTTTACGTCAGGAAATGTATCATTAACTGATAATTCAAAAATAAAACTTGGGACAGCGGATGATTTACAACTTTATCACGATGGATCAGGATCAACTTCATACATAACTGATAACGGAGCTTTAATTATCAGAGGTGATGGTCTTCAATTACAAAGACCAAATGGCAATATGTATTTAAAATGTATTGCTGGTAATACCGTAGAGTTGTATTTTGACAACACCAAAGTGCTTGCCACAGTAAGTAATGGCATAAAGCTACATACCGGTGGTTCTAGTGCCGTTGAATTTTATGACGTAAATACTTCAACAATAATGAACTACACTCACAGCGTTAATTTACGCTGGTATGACCATGTAAATGATGACAATATTATGCAACTTTCCCAAAATGGGGACCTGAATATTGATGGTAGTTATTCTAATAGTGGTGTTGACTATGCTGAATATTTTGAATCAACAGATGGTAGTGCTATTGCAATAGGAACTACTGTTGTTTTAGAAGATGGAAAAGTTAGAGCAGCGACAAGCTCTGAAACTCCAATCGGTGTCATAAGACCTAAGACAAGTGGTACTTCTGTTACAGGTGGTGTTAATCAACTTAATTGGCAAGGTAAGTATTTAGTAGATGATTACGATGGTCAAGTTATGGAAAGTGCAGTTCATTGTACTTGGACAGATAATAATGAAGTAAATCAACAATGTTGGAAAGATAGACCACCTACAGGAGTAACTATTCCTAGTGATGCTGTTGAAACAACTAGAGAAAGACCTAAATTAAATCCATTATTTGACGAATCAAAAACTTATGTTCCTAGATC
>VTLG01006439.1_pt1 | contig 14886 bp, 15 predicted proteins | sample 4694571 | NCBI WGS metagenome assembly VTLG01 (sample SAMN12604809, study PRJNA352737) | marine metagenome | biome: ENVO:00000447; feature: ENVO:00000209|ENVO:00000569|ENVO:01000036; material: ENVO:00002151; isolation source: viral sequences binned using virsorter ...
CAGCTTTAGCGGCTGCTGCAGAAGTTACATTTACAGTTACTAATGACAAAATTGCTGCAACAGATGTTGTAGTAGTTAATCATGGTTCTGCTGGAACTGCTGGTGCCTATCTTTTAGGTGTTAGTACAGTTGCGGCTGGATCATTTAAAGTAACAGTAACCAATGCATCTGCCGGTTCATTAAGTGAAGCTATTGTTATTAATTTTGTCGCACTTAAAGGTGCTTCAAGCTAATGGGAATGTTCGCTTTTAAGCGTATGAGAGAACAAGAGGCTGCCAAACTGGTGGTCTCTGCTCCCTCTAAAAAAAAGAAAACCAAAGTAAAACAAAATGGCAATCTCGATAGACGCAACAGTAGGAGGAGCATCAGCGAATAGTTACATAACACTATCTGATGCAAACGCAATTATTGAAGGTCTTGTTGCAGATGATGATGTAGCTGCATGGGATGGTTCTAATACTGATAATAAAAACAGAGCTTTATATACTGCTGCGGTTCGAGTTGACCGAGAAAGATTTTTAGGTGCGAGAGTTACGAATACACAAGCATTACAATGGCCTAGACAGGGTGTAAGAAAACCAGATACCTATATCAATACATATTCAATAGGCTTTCCATTTCGTATATCAACAGATTATTTTGCAGAAACAGAGATACCAGAACAAGTTAAAAAGGCACAAGTTATTCTTGCTGTTTACTTGAATAATAATCGTAATGGTTTAGGATTAAGTGGTCTTGAAGATTTTAAGAATGTAAAAATTGGTAATCTAGATGCAACACCGAATTTTTATGGTTCGGTAGGTGCTGATAGAGTACCACCACTATTTGAACGGTATTTTACTGGTTTACGAATAAGTGGACCCGGCAATGTTGCAATTAAAAGGAGTTAATTATGGGATACTACCCAGCCGCCATCATTATTACAAACACAGACACACATACTGGTCGTTTTGGTAAAGTGCATTGTCTTGCTGCTGCAGAGGCAACTTTTGTATCTGAGAACCTCACAGAAAATGGTTCATCAACAATCAATGGTATTACTATGGGTGTTGCATCAGAGGTTGAAGGTGTAATTACAAGCATTACTCTTGCCAGTGGACAAGTTATTGCTTATTACGTATGAGCCTTGCTAATGCCTTAAAAAAAGCTGCATCAAAAACACTAAGCAAACTTGGTGGTGATGTAACTATAAGGCAAGTTACTGCTGGTTCATACAATACGACTACTGGTGCTATAACAGAGACTACTTCTGATACAACTATTAAAGGTGCATTAAGTAATGTTACAAGAAATCAGGTTAATGATTTGATTGAGTCACAAGATAAGATTTTAACTATATCTGCTGGTGATCTTACCTTCGTACCAACAACAAAAGATAGAGTTGTTATAAGTAGTGTTGAATTTAAAATTATTAGTATTTCTGTAAATGAGCAAAATAATACACCTATAAGCTTTGAACTTGTCTTGAGGTAATTATGGCCAGACAAATTAAAATCGAACAAATAGATGATTTAATGAAAGAAGCAGTACAAGAGTTAGTACAGAAAACAACTTTACGTTGGACAGCTTTAACAAAAGCAGCTACACCTGTAGGTGAAACTGGTGATTTAAGAAATGGTTGGAAAACAGATATACGAAAATTTAAAGGTACAATTTCTACAATAGTTGAATATGCAGAACCAGTTATTTATGGAACTTCATTACCACCTAGCTGGCAAGGAAGATATAGAACAAGACAGAATACAATAAAAGGTTTTCCAGAATTACAAGCCAAGCAACTTACAACTGGCTATATTCCACAACAACTGAGAAAAATTATCAGGAGTAAATAATGGCAGCAACCGATCTTAATACAGTACGATCTACCATTGAAGCAAGATTGGCAACAGAGTTAGCTAGTAGCCCTGTAATACCTGTTGTATTTAGTAACCAAGCATTTGATTCAACTGGTAATGCAAGCTTTGTTCAATGCGAAGTAAGTTTTGGTTCTGGCGAAATAACATCTCAAGGTGACCAAACAAATGCAAATACTTTGGTAGTAGGTTTATTAACTTTAAATGTTTTTACAGAACAAGGTATTGGTAGTGGTGGGAATCTAACTATTTGCAAACGACTTAGAGACCTTTACAATAGGATTACAGTTTCAGATGTTATCTTTGATGCAGTAGTTGGACCAGAAATACTCTCACAACCGCCAGAGGGTAAATTTGTTACACAACTGCGCGTAACCTTTGAAACATACGAGGGACTTTAATCATGGCAAAGCTTGAAATTACAGAAGAAATGCTTGACGCAATAGAAGCTGTAAAAGGTAGAAGAAATGCAAACTATTGGGATCCAGAATGTAGAAAATATTATGAGGCACAACAAAATCCAAAAAAAGATGTGAAAAAGTCAGAAAAAGGTTAACATATAATAAATACTTTTTTTTATTGTCATGGCTACAGCAGTTAAAGGTGATGTAGGTAAGGTTATGTTCCATAATGCAGCAGGCACAGAAGCTGATGTTGCATCTACAAGGTCTTGGTCTTTATCTATTACGAAAGACACAATGGAAACAACCAACCAAGGTGATACATCAAAAACTTTTATTGGTGGTCTTATATCTGGCGAGGGTTCTTGTGAGCTTTTATATGATACTGCTGGCAACTCTGATTACCAAGCTTTTATTGATGATGTCTTAGTAACTGGCGATGCTGCAGATGCTTTATTTGAGTTATTTCCAGATGCAGATACTTCAGCAAAAAAAATAAGCTTTTCTGGAATTATCACTGGTGCAGAATATGGTGCAACTCTAGGTGAGATTCAAGTGATAACAGTGAACTTTATTACATCAGGTGCCATAACTTCAGCTATATAGTACATTAGGTAAAAGTATTTAATTTTACATGGCAACAAAAAGAACCATTGACATCATCACTGAAGGCTTTAGTGATGTTATGTCTGCAAGACGCAAATATGAATTAGAGTTACCTTCTGGTCAAAAAATTGATATATACTTTCCACCAGTAACTAGATATGACAGACAAAAAGCACAAACATCTGCAGGAACAGATGATGCTTTGATGGTGTCTACACAACTTCTTTGTCAACTAGCTCAAAATGAAGATGGTTCAAAAGCTTTTGCTTTAGCAGATGCACCTGATTTGCAAAGAATGTTACCCGAAAAAATTCTTAATGATCTTGAGTTGTTTTTGTTTGAGATAAAATTAGACGTTGATACAGCAAAAAAAGATTAAGGAGAAATAACTGGCTTAACTTTGAGTTGTTTCTCGCAACTGAATTAGGTAAAACATTAACAGAATTAAGAAAAAATATGACAGAGGAAGAGTTTATATATTGGGTCGCCTATTATGAACTTAAATATGAAAGAGAAGAAAAAATTCGTCAAAGAGCAAAAAACAGGTAATATATAAGAAATAGATTTAAATAGAAATTAAGTGGCTGAAAGTATAGTTACCTTAAGAGTTGAAGCAAGAAATGCAATATCTTCTTTAAACAAGACATCTTTAGCAACTAAACAATTATCAACCAATGCAAAAGGTGCAACAGCTTCTTTAACTGCGGCATCAACCGCAGCAAAAGGATTAGGGGCTTCGTTGGCTGCTTCACTTGGACCATTAATTACTGTAGGTGCTGCTGTTGCAACTGTCAGTAATGCAATAAGAACTTTCTCAGATAGAGAAAGAGATGTAACCATTTTAAGACAAGGTTTAGAAAATTTAGGTGCTGGTACTATTGCTCTTAATGAATTACAAGAAGCTGCAGACAGATTAGGAAACCAAACTTTATTCAACCAAGAAGAGTTTACAAGAGGATTTAACTTATTAACAAGTTTTAGAAAAATAGGTGTTGACTCATATGAACGTGTAGCTCAAGCTGCTGCGGATATTGCTCAGGTAAACCAAGTTGATGTAAGTACATCATTTATGCAATTAGCAAAAGCATTACAAGATCCAGAAAGAAATTTATCGAATTTAAATCGTTCTGGTATTGCTTTTACTCAAACACAACAAGATGTAATTAAAGAATTAATGAAAACAAACAAAACGGCTGACGCTCATGCCATGATTTTGCAAATTGTTGAAGAAAGTTATAATGGACTTTCTCAAGCTGCATCAGAAGGATTAGCTGGAAATGTTGATTCTTTAGGGGAATCTTTCCGTGACTTTAGTGAAACATTAGGAAAGGCACTTGAACCAGCTTTAATTGCATCTGTTAAAGGTCTTACTGAACTTATAAAAGCTGCTGAAGGGTTAATAACGTCACCATTAGGCAAAACAGCTGGAATATTTGCTGGAATAGCTGTGGCTGTTAAAGGTGCAACTGTCGCTTTTGTTTCACTAAAAGCTGTCATGATTGCTGCTACTGCTAAAGCAACTCTTTTAGCAATAGCATTAAACGCCATTCCTTTTGTTGCGATAGCGACAGGAGCAGGGTTATTAACAACTGCATTAATTAAAGCAAATGACGAAAAGAAAAAATTTAATGATCTTGTAAATAAAGGTGATGAAAAAGCCGTAACTCAAGCGTTAAAAGATCAAGCAAAAGTTGTTGGAGAATTACAAAGACAATATGACGAAGGGGGTAATAAAGAGAGAAAAGCATTAAGAGCTAAAAAAGAGATAGCTGAATTACAACTTAAGATGTTAGAGGGTAGATTACAAACTATAAAATCAGATAAATTAATTGAAGAGTCAGCAAATAAGATTGTTGCACTTAAAAAAGAAGGAAATAAAGAAGATAAAGAATCAACAGAATTAACTGATGAACAAAAAAAGAATATTGAAGATTTTGCAAAATCAATAGCTCTTTTATTTAAAAAAGACAAAGAAAGAAAAGAAGCTTTTGATAAATATATAGCTAGACAAGAACAATCAGGTGAGTTGTTACAGGCAGCCATTGATGGAAATCAAAAAGAAGTGCAACTGCAACACGACATAAACAATGCGGTGGCAATTCATGGCGAACATAATAGAGAAAAAATAACAGATCAACTTACCGCCAATCAGCTTTTAAGGGATCAAAAAACAGAAATTGATAAAAATGCTGAAGCCGCAGAAGCTTTAAAAGATAAATTTGCACAAATAGGACAAGAAATTGAAGATGGAATTGTACAAAATCTTACTGATGCTGTTATGGGAACACAGACATTAGCTCAATCTGCAATAAATGTACTAGAACAAATAAGAAGAAAGCTTATTGAGGTTGCTATACAAAAAGCACTTGCTGGCATTGGCGGTCCTATTGGTGGATTCTTTCAAGGCATTTTTGGAGATGGATATGCAAATGGAGGTAGACCCCCTGTGGGTCGTGCCTCAATCGTTGGTGAACGTGGTCCAGAATTGTTTGTGCCTTCTGTTGCTGGTACTATTGTCCCGAATAATCAACTTGGAAGTGGTGGCAGTGTTAACAATGTAGTTGTTAATGTAGATGCCTCAGGTACAGAAGTAGAAGGTAATGATGAATCATCCAGTAAATTAGGTAAACTTGTAGGACTAGCTGTTCAACAAGAACTTATAAAACAACAAAGGGCTGGAGGGCTTTTATCTAAGGCATAATTATGGCAACTTTTCCAAGTATTACACCAACATACACTTTCACAAAAAAAACTAATCCAAATGTAAGAACTGTTAAGTTTGGTGATGGATATCAACAAAGATTAACCTTTGGAATTAATCAAAACCCAAAAGTTTTTAATTTAGAATTTAATGTAAGTCTTGCTGATGCCAATGTTATAGAATCTTTTTTAAATAGCAGAGCCTTTGATAATGAAAGTTTTGACTTCACACCACCACAAGAAGCAATATCAACATCAGGTACGTTTGTAAGGTCATCTGGCTCTAAAAATGCAGTAATAACAGCAGCAAATCATGGTATAGCTTTAGGAGATAAAGTTGTAATAGATTTTGCATCAGGTTTAAATGACGGAACTTATATTGTTAATGCAAGAACACAAAATACTTTTACCATTGAGACAAATGCGACATCTGCTGTTACTGGGGATGTAACTTCTGCTGCTGTGTCTGGTCAGAAGAAGTTTATATGTAAAAATTGGAACAAATCTATACCATACAATAATAGAGCAATGATTTCTTGTACTTTTGAAGAAGTTTTTGAGGTTTAATTATGGCTTATGCACTTTGGTCTTCTAATACTGCTATAAGTCTTGGAACAGTTGTAGCAGCGACCCAAGTAGTGCCAACAGGTTTAGTGTTTAAATGTACTACAGCAGGTACAACAGGTGGGACAGAACCAGCCTTTGGTACGGATGTTGGTTCTACCGTCACAGACGGTACTGTTGTATGGACTGCTATAAGTAGTGTTTTTGAAGATTTAAATACTTTTGCACCTGATAAAATTATTGAATTATTTGAAATAACATTTTCTACAGCAGTAGCTTCAGTAGTTGGTGCAAGTAAATATTATTTTCATGGAGGGTTAAATGCAGGTTTTACTGGTAATGTAGTTTTTAATAGTAATACTTATACAGCTATACCTATAAAAGCTGATGGTTTTGAACTTACTACACAAGGAAGCATACCAAGACCTAAAATTGCTATTGCTAACCTGAATGGAACTATTACAACTCTTTTAAAATTAGTAAACACAGCACAACATCCTACAAATCCAAGTCAAACAGCACTATTTCCTGGCAATGATTTAGGCAATAGTGAAGTAAGAAGAATTACTACACTAAAAAAGTATTTAGATGGAGAACCTAATGCAGATGTAAATGCACGTTTTCCAGATGAAATATTTTTTATTGACAGAAAATCTTTAGAAACAAGGGATGTAGTTGAATTTGAACTTATTAGCAAAATGGATCAGCAAGGGAAAATGATACCAAAAAGACAATGTGTAGCGAATGTTTGCCAATGGGTGTATAGAAGTTCTGAATGTAGTTATACAGGCACAAGTTATTTTAATATAAATGATCAATCTGTTGCTAGTGCTGCTGATGATGTTTGTGGGAAAAGACTTAGTTCTTGTAAAGCTAGGTTTGGTTTAACTCCTTTACCTTATGGGTCATTTCCTAATGTTGGAAATCAGAGATGAATTTAAATCAAGAACTTAAAAAAGAAATATTATTACACGCTAAAGAAGAATCACCTAAAGAATGTTGTGGCCTTATTATTGTTAGAAAAGGTAGAAAAAGATATAAGCGTTGCAAAAATATCTCTGATGTTCCTAGAGAAACTTTTGTTTTAGCTATAAATGATTATGTAAAAGCAGAGGATGAAGGAGAAATTATTGCAGTAGTACATTCGCATCCTTTTAGCAAACCAGAACCAAGTATAGGAGATAAAGTATCTTGTGAAAAATCAAATATGCCTTGGTATATTGTTAACCCAACGACAGAACAATGGGGTTATCTTGAACCTACTGGTTTTGAATTACCTTTAGTAGGGCGTGAATTTAACTTTGGAATAGTCGATTGTTATTCTTTAGTAAGAGATTATTTTAAACAAGAGCTAAATATAGAAATAAGAGATTATTTTAGGAAGGATAAATTTTGGGAAAAAGGAAATAGTTTATATGAAGATAATTATGATAAGGAAGGATTTAGAAAAGTTCCATTAGATTCAATTCAAAAACATGATGTTTTACTAATACATTTAGAAGCCAATTTACCAAATCATGCAGCAATATATTTAGGTGAACAACAAATTTTACATCATGTGCAAGGAAGATTAAGTAGCAGGGATATACTAGGAGAGTATTATATAAAAAATACTGCTTTTGTTGCTAGGCATAAGACTTTATGAAAACTATTAAAGTTTATGGAGAGTTAAAAAAGAAATTAGGTCAAGCAACTTTTCACCTTGATGTAACGACCCCTGCTCAAGCGATAAAAGCTTTGTGTGTTAATTTTCCAGATTTAACTAATTGGTTTATTGATAATGACCAAAATGGCTATGGTTACAAAGTTGAGATAGGAAAACAAAGAGTATTTCCTGATAATATAAAGCCAATGTTAGAACCTTTTGCAGATGCGGAAGTACTTCAAATTGTTCCTGTCATAACTGGTGCGGGTAGAGGTTTAGGCCAACTTTTTGCTGGTATTGCATTATTAGGACTTTCTGCAATATTGCCAGGATTTGGTTTATTAGGTTTTGTTGGCGATCTTGCTGGAGTTATGGGAATATCCTTAACTATAAGAGGTATAAATGAAATATTATTTCCAAGTCCACCATCTATTCCAGAGGCATCAAAATTAAAATCATTTAGCTTTAGCGGTATTGTAAATGTTACAGAACAAGGGTTGCCTGTGCCTATTTGTTATGGACGTGTCTATACGGGTAGTATTGTGGTAAGTTTTGGTTTAGACAGTCAACCTGCAACATAATGACAGAAGAAAATAAAAATATTAGAGGATCTGGTTTTAAAGGACCTAGACCTAGAGATCCTATTGAACATCCAGACAGTTTACAAAGTACACAATACGCAAGGGTGCTTGATCTTATTTCTGAAGGAGAAATTGACCAAATAGAGGGTGGTGCTGCTGGAATTTTTTTAAATGATACTGCTTTAACAAATTTTACTGGTTATACATTTGAAACTAAAACAGGATCACAAACACAAACTTATATTTCTGGAGTAGAAGGAATTGAAGCTACTACATCTGTTAATGCCAATGTCACCATATCTGCTGGTGCTGTAACAAGAACTATTACAAATAGTAATGTCGATAGAGTAAGAATTGAAATTCAAGTACCTACTCTACAAATAATTACTAATGAAGGAGATATTATTGGCCATTCTGTTCAATTTAGTTTATCTGTTCAATACAATGGTGGGGGATATAATATTGTAAGAACAGAAACTATAAGTGGGAAAACAAGTAGTGCTTATTCTAAATCTTACACAATAGGTTTAAGTGGATCTTTTCCTGTAGATATTCGTGTAACAAGATTAAGTGCTGATGAAACAAGTGCAAAAAGACAAAACACAATAAATTGGAAAACTTTTACTACTATTGTTGATGAAAAATTAAGATATCCAAATAGTGCAATTAATTTTATAGAACTTGATGCTAGAAATTTTGGTAATATTCCAACTAGAAAATTTTTAATTCGTGGAATTAAAGTACAAATACCCCATAATGCAACAGTAGATACAACAACCCATATTGGTCGTATAACGTATAGTGGTTTATTTAATGGAACGCTTGGGGCTGCTACTTGGACAAATGACCCCGCCTGGATTTTATATGATTTGCTTCGTAATGACAGATATGGGTGTGGTATTGATGCTTCATATTTAGATGTTTTTGATTTTTATGCAATTTCACAATATTGCAATGAAACAGTTAGTGATGGTAAGGGTGGAGTTGAGCCACGTTTTTCATTAAATATCGTTCTCAATACTCGTAAGGAAGTTTTTACTGTTATCAAAGAGCTTGTAGGTATATTTAGAGGTTTAGCTTTTTTCTCATCAGGTAGTTTTGTAATAAAGCAAGATAAACCTACTGACAGTTCCTACGTTATAAATAACAGTAATGTTGTTGATGGGCTTTTTCAATATAACGGTACATCTCATCAAACAAGACATACTTGCGTAACTGTTGCTTTTCAAGATTACGATATGCTAGGTGAAGTAAAATTTGAAAGAGTTGAGGATGCGGATGCAGTACGTTTATATGGTGTAATTCACAAAGAGGTTAAAAGTCTTGGTTGTTATTCACAAGGACAAGCAAATAGATTAGGTAGATGGATTTTAGAAACAGAAAGATACCTTACAGATACAGTAAATTTCTCTGTTTCTGTTGATTCTGGTTTAATTCTCATTCCAGGTATGGTTGTATCTATTGCAGATAGTTTAAAAATGTCTGCAAGAAGAGGAGGAAGAGTAAAAGCTTCTACAATAACTTCAATAACTATTGATACTAGTGAAGATATTGGAAATTTAAGTGGTGAAACAGCAGGTAGTCTTTCAGGTAAAGTAATGGTAGTTTTACCAACAGGTCTTGCTGAAGAAAGAACATTTACAACTTATAGTGTGGGACCTACTTCTGAACGCAATGATATTAAAATTCCAGTAACTACACCTTTTTCACAAGTCCCTGCTGTTGGTAGTTTTTATGCAATCGAAACAAATACAACTAAACCAGAAAAATATAGAATTTTAGGTGTAACAGAAGGTGAAAATAAAATATATTCAATTACAGCTTTAAAGTACGATCCAGATATTTATGCTCGTATTGATACACCTATTATTGCACCTCCAAGTCCTCCACCGATGATAGGAGGGCCACCAAATGCTGTAACAGATATAACTTTTGAAACTTTCTACTATGAAGAAGGGGCAAATATTTTAATAGGTTGCGATATTAGTTGGGTCCATGATCGTCAAAGGACTGTTCAATATGTAGTTGATTACAGAATGGATAATGATAATGATGAAACTGTTAATGTTATGGCTCAAAACTTGCAGCTTAAAGCATTAAGAACTGGAACATTAACGGTTAAAATTGTAGCTATGAATTTCTTAAATGGTTCAAGTGCGCCATATACTGAAACTCATGTAATAGGCGAAAAAACAACAGTACCAGAGGATGTTACAAATTTACAAATTAATCAAATAAGTGAAAATCAAGCACTTTTAAGTTGGACACCATCAACAACTACTGATGTTATTACAGGTGGATATGTGGTTATAAGGCATAGTACCAATACCAATGCTACTTTTAGTACGGCTGCTTCTTTGGCACAAGTGGCGGGTAGTTCTTCTAGTGCTATTGTTGAGGCTCTCTCTGGTAAATATTTTGCAGTTTTTGAAAATATATTAGGAGTACAGAGTGCAAATCCAGCTAGTGTTGCTTTTACAGCAGATACAGGAAATAAAACATTAATACTAGATAGAAAAGAGGATACTGATAGTCCAAGTTTTCAAGGAACTTTTACAAATACAGAAAGATATGTCGCACCAAACTATTCAACTCCTTTAAATGGAATTGTTCTTAGTGGAAACATATTATGGGATGCAGTTACAAGTTGTGATGCTCTTACAAATTGGGATTTTCCTAATACTGTACAAAGTTCTGGCGAATATGTTTTTGATAATGTTCTTGATCTGGAAGATTTATATGCAGTAACTTTTCAACGAAGATTATCTGTTACTGGATTTAATGTTGATACAGGTGCTTCTGTTACTGATGTAGACGCAAAAGTTTATGTTAGGAGTACAGCAGATGATCCTAGTAGTGGTTCAGCTTCGTTTTCTTCATATCAGGAATTTAGTTCAACAATAATACAGGCGAGAGGATTTCAATTTAAAGTTGTGCTGACTTCTGAAAGTTCAAAATCAAATATATGTGTAACAGAATTAGGTGTAAAAGCATTTTTAAACCCATTCCAACAGTTCCCATTTACTGCCATTGCTAGTGGTACTTCTACAAAATCAGTTGCTTTTGATAACAAATACTTTACTGGTGTTAGTGCCACTATTGGTGGTACTGGAGCGTTTACACCTGTAGTTGCTATTACATTGCAAAATGGACAAAGTGGTGACAACTTTACTTTGTCATCAATCACGAAAACTGGTTTTAATATTGATGTAAAAGACTCCTCTAATAATTTTGTAAATAGAAACTTTATTTACCAAGCAAATGGTATAGGCTAGAATGAAAATAATTTAGTATAATTTCGTGGCACAAGACTCATTATCAGTAGGGAATGGAACGGGTGCTGCGGTCAGGGCAGCATTTAATACAGCACTACAGGCAAGTGCAACAAATCAAAGCGGATCATCTGCACCATCAACAACATATGCTTTTCAATTTTTTGCTGATACAAATACTAATACGTTAAAACTCCGTAATGCAGCGAATAATGCTTATATAAATGTTTCTGGTGTTGGTCAAATAGGTGCTGCAAATCTAGGTTTATTACCTTTAACAGGTGGAACGATTAGCGGTAATTTAATAGTTTCTGGTGATTTAACTGTTAATGGATCTACGACCACCATAGACACTACTACTCTTACAGTTGAAGATAAAAACATTGAACTTGGTAAAGTATCAAGCCCAAGCGATACAACGGCTGATGGAGGCGGAATTACATTAAAAGGGGCTACAGATAAAACATTTAATTGGGTCGACGCAACTGATAGCTGGACAAGTAGTGAGCATATCAATATTCCTGACAATAAGGAATTAAAATTAGGTTCGGCGCAAGAAGTAAGATTTTTTCATACTGGAAACGCTACAAATCTTATAGTCGGTCAACATTATTTTAATCAACAGGCGAATGGTTATTTTTTCTATAATCAGGCTGGTAATGAGACTTTATTCTCACTAGAGCAAAATGGAGCCGTAAAAGCTTATTTTGATAATGTTCTCAAGGCAGAAACATCAGCGAATGGATTTGATATAACAGGAGCTATTACTGGCACTGCTGATGCAACCATAAATTCAATTACTGTAGGAAAAGGTGCAAACTCTGTTGCTGGTAACACTGTTCTTGGAGAAAGTGCTTTAGATGCTTCTGTTAGTGGTGGAAATAACACTGCTATTGGTAAAGAGGCCTTAACAACAAATACAAGTGGAACAGAAAACGTAGTAGTAGGTGCTTCTGCCTTAGATGCAAACACTACTGGATCAAATAATGTTGCCATAGGTTATGCAGCTTTGACTACCGCTACAACTGCTGATGACAACATAGCGATTGGTAATACAGCTTTAGGTGCAAACACTACTGGACATTCAAACATAGCGATTGGAACACAAGCATTAGACGCTAATACGACAGCTAATAACAATACTTGCGTTGGTCATTCATCTATGACAGCAAATACCACTGGAACAGAAAACAGTGCTTTTGGTGGTTATTCTTTAGCTAATAATGAAGGAGGAGCAGAAAACACTGCTATTGGATATTTCGCTTCAAATTCAAACACATCTGGTAATAAAAATACGTCAGTAGGAGTGCAAGCATTAAGGCTTACCACTACAGCTTCTAACAATACAGCAGTAGGTTATTTTGCATTGCAAGCAAACACAACTGGAAGTAACAACACTGGTTTTGGAGCTTTAGCACTTACAAACAATACGACTGGAGCTTCAAACGTAGCTGTTGGTAAAGATTCTTTAAAATCTAACACAACAGCAAGTAACAACACAGCTATGGGAGCTGATTCACTAGAAGCCAATACAACTGGAACGGAAAACGTAGCTATAGGAAGATATAGTCTTTTTAACAATACAACAGCAGATGGTAATACAGCCGTTGGATTTCAGTCTGCTTTCGCCAACACAACAGGTGCAAATAACGTAGCTGTTGGTACAGATTCTTTAGCTGCAAACACAACTGGAGCAGAGCAAGTGTCAGTAGGTGCTAATGCTTTAGATGCTAATACGACAGGAACCAAGAATACAGCAGTTGGATATGCTTCTTTAGGTGCAAACACAACGGCAAATTTTAATACAGCATTAGGTCATCAATCTTTAGCATCAAATACTTCTGGGGCAAGTAATACTGCTCTTGGTCAAGCTGCATTAGAATCAAACACGACAGCGAGTAATAATGTTGCTGTAGGCTATAGATCCTTATATGTAAACACAACTGGAACGCAGAACGTAGCTGTAGGATCTTTAGCTTTAGATGCAAATACTACTGCTGGCGATAATACTGCAATAGGATATGCAGCTTTAAGTGCAAACACAACTGGATCATCTAACACCGCAGTGGGACATATTGCCTTGTTGGCAAACACTACTGGTAGTTTTAATACAGCAACTGGTCGTTTAGCTTTAGATGCCAACACAACTGGCACAGATAATACTAGCGTTGGCTATAACTCTATGGGAGCAAATACTACGGGAACTCAAAACGTAGCATTCGGAACAAGTGCTTTAGCAGCCAATAGTACTGCAAGTCATAATACAGCAATTGGCCGAAGTGCTTTAAAGGAAAACACAACTGGATCTCCAAATACTGCTGTAGGTTCGGGATCTCTTAGAGATAATACGACTGGAGAAGATAACACTGCTGTTGGTTTTAATAGCTTAGTTGTTAATACAACTGGTACAAATAATACAGCTTTAGGACATGGTTGTTTAGACGCTAATACTACAGCAAGTAATAACACTGCTGTTGGAAGTTTAGCTTTAACGGCAAACACAACTGCGGAATATAACACTGCTGTCGGTACTGAAGCTTTAGCAACTAATACTACAGGCTATAGACAGACCGCTATTGGTAGACGATCATTATACGCTAATACCACAGGTTATAGAAACTCAGCATTAGGGTACGCATCATTAGTAGCTAATACCACAGGCTATGACAACGTAGCTATTGGTTATGACACATTAAAATCAAACACAACTGGAACAGGTAATACTTCTGTAGGGCATAGATCGAATGAATCTGCTACAACTGGTGCTGATAATGTATGTGTCGGGAGAGAGGCAGGGCGAGATGTAACAACAGGCAGTAACAATCTTTTTCTTGGAAAAGGTGCTGGATTATCTAACGCACCCAACGGGGATCATACAACTCACAGCAATAGAATAGTTTTAGGTGATAATAATATTACAAATGCACATATAAAAGTTGATTGGACTGTAACTTCTGATGAGAGAGATAAGGCAGATATAGTTGATTTTACAAAGGGTCTTGATATTGTAAATGCTTTAAGACCAGTAACATATAAATGGGATATGAGATCAAATTATAGTGATGATTTAAGTGCTACTCCTGATGGCTCAAAGAAAAGTAATAGGACAGAAATTGGGCTGATTGCACAAGAAGTTGAAACAGTAGAAAAAGCTAACGGATATGGGTCATCTCAAGATGATTGTTTATTCATAGACAAGTCAGATAATGAAAAACACTATGGTTTAAGGTATCAAAGATTAATTCCTGTTCTTGTAAATGCAAT
>VTLG01008241.1_pt1 | contig 14885 bp, 20 predicted proteins | sample 4694571 | NCBI WGS metagenome assembly VTLG01 (sample SAMN12604809, study PRJNA352737) | marine metagenome | biome: ENVO:00000447; feature: ENVO:00000209|ENVO:00000569|ENVO:01000036; material: ENVO:00002151; isolation source: viral sequences binned using virsorter ...
CAATTCGATGAAAGTATTTCCTGGGACATTCCCGGAAAAGACTCAATGAATAGTTATCGAGTTTGATGATTCTGTTTTTAGAATCTATGCCTGTTTGCATTATTTTACTTTCTTGTTTATGAAATATGCAATCGCCATAACAATTCCTACAATTATGGCGACGTGCAATCCATTAAAGATTAAGTAATGCATTCATCTTGTCTTGAAATTCTTTCGTAGTAGGAATTACTGCTTTGGCAGCTTTCTTAGTCCGCGCCGCCTTTGCCTGCTTGCGATCACTGACTATGAGTCTCTCGTTTTCAGCGTCGCTCAAAGCCTGTTCGAGCTCTTCATCAGTCATAGATTCAACGGGAATTATGAGAGACGCATCGACATCGATTATTTCTGCGTCTTCAATTTTTACTGTAGCGCCGCCAGGACTACTGGCTGTAGGACGGAGCTTATAGTATGGCTCTCCATCTATTTCCCAATCTCCGATTACTTCACGAATTTCTTTGTTGAAATTAACAAAGACACGGTTTTCTAAATACTTCGGATCTACGTCTGTGTTCATTATGTTACTCCATAAAAAGTGTAGAGGGTGGCAAAACGGGAGTATGCCACCCTCTACGGCACTAACGCGCGGGAGCCAGGACGCGGTCAGTGCGAGTTAAAATAACTTTTGGATTGAGATTACGGTTTCTAACTCCTTTTACTTTACGAACAGATTTATGGTTATAGCCCCTGCGAGGCTGACATGGGTCAGATACCCGCTCACAAGTATAATCTTTCCAATAAGACATTACAACTATGTCTTGCTCCCGGAGTGGAGGAAAGAATACCTCGTCAATGTATGTGATAAAAGGATGGTCCATAATAAATTCGGCAACCGAATTAATGCCCCGGTTCTTCGGATAACTCAGTGTCTACTTCTTCCGGCTCCCCAAATATCTTATCCCAGGCGTCAGGAGTGAGTCCCGATATGATGAACTCACGGTCATCAGCAGAGAGGTCAGGGAATGCGTCTTGAATTGCTAGTTCGTCGCGCATCCACTTCTGAAAGTTAGGAACAAACTCATTCCACTTAGCGTTAAAGCATCTCGATGCCTCTTCGCCAAACATATTCTGCCTGGTAAGCTCCACTATATTATCGTTGACGCGCACAAGTGAGAAATGCCCTATGCTTTTCATTAGGCATCTCCTTTTGAGCAGAAGTGCAACGTACCTTCGTAAGCATTAATGAGTTCGGTGAGATCCTTAACCAATCCTGCAATAGTTATAAGATCATCGGGAGTGGCATCACGCGGAAGACTGATTGCTGTATCAGGATGGTCATCATTGTGAAAAATACTAAAATAACCCCCACTCGAAAGTTCGCCACTGATGAGAACGTGCATCACGTCATGTTTGCGTTCTGAAGTCATTAGTCATTCTCCCAGGTTTTAATGCATGTATCGAGGTATGCGTCGAATTCGCGTTTCTGGTTTAGTATTTGCGTTAGAATGCCGTTGACTAAAGCATTCTCGTATGTTGAATTGTCGAGATAGTCTCCACAGTTAGTCATCTCTTTGAGAGTATCCCAATCGACATCATCAATCTCAATAGTAATATTGAGTTTATGCGAAGGAACGAAAGGTGTGGGGATATTCATGAGCGTCTCACCTCGTTAGCCAGGTTCACAAGACGCTCTTCCATAAGCTCAAGAATCTCAACAAACTCCTCCATGAGCTCTTCAATCCTTACAACTTTCTCTTTGATTTCTTCGATTTCCGCGGATTGCACGCGGGCATCATAACGATCTATACTGTCAATCATTTGGCTGGCTCCTATATATTTAGTAACGCATTAATCTTGTCTTGTGTTGCTGCATCGATCTTGACAGATTTAGTCTCTTGGCCTCCTTTCTTCTGTCGCTTAGGTTTACGGTGGAATTCGTGCTTTGGACTTGTGGTGTAGAAATCTTTATCCTTAAGTCCAATGTCGTGCAGATGGGACTCTTCAATGAAGTATGTCTTAATATTGGTGAGAACGCCTGCTTGTTCGCATTTGTATTTCCATCCGTCTGCGGTAGGAATCGCGTCGATAATACGAATATTTTTCTTCGCGCCGAATTCATTCATACGCTGAAGTATCTGGCCATTATCGTATTTGGGCACTGTCCTCGATACTAACTCCGCAGAGATTTTGGACGCTTCATCCCGTAATGCCCGCACTTCGTCATTGATATCCATCAATCTCAGCTTGAGTTCAGCTGAATGAGCTTTCTGCAGTTCCATGGGTTGGCTCCCGTATGGATGGTTTATAAGAGTGAACACATATAGCTTGCAAAAATCGTGCCAAGCTCGTAAGTTCCTGTTTTTATTGAACTTATGCACTTGACATAATTCAGAGAGTGTCAGAAATCTGAGACAATTATACCTAAGTTGTTGTTTTTATTAGACTTAGGGGAGTGCCAGAAATCTGAGGGGAGTTTAGAATTATTCTAAGTCATTGTTTTTATTGAAGTTACATAACTTTGAAACTTATGGTTTAATAGTTTACCCTAATTTAAGTCATTGTTTTTATTGAGGTTATAAAACTTTGAAACATTGAAACAATTAAACAGTGCCCTATTTTGAGTGAGAAGAGTGGAGGGGAAACTAACTATTCTTTTATATAAAATACATATATTTTTATATATATTTATATATACTCTTGTGTGAAGAGCGAATGCCTTGTTTAAATGTTTCAAAGTTTCAAAGTTTGCTAAGTCCTTTATTTACATAGACTTAACCAAGTTTAAACTATTAAACCCTTGTTTAAAAGTTGTAAAATTCATTCAAAGCAAAGCAAAAATGCAAACCAGTGTATAACTTCAGTAACCGAATTTATGACCCTGGCATACATACAAAAACCCCCAGCCCGTAGGCCAGGGGTTAGGATTATTAGAGGGGAATATTGATATTGTTTTCGTTCAGGATAGCTTGCAATTGATTTTTTACTTTACACCCGAATTTCAAATTGTTGATTTCGTCTTCGGTTGCTTCAGTAACTTTTTTGTGCCCAACTACTTTGAGCCAATTACGATAAATCTGAAAATTTCTCCACAACTCTACCTCTGTCATACTATCAATTCTATTATAATCGGCCAAAGTGTTTCCTGGTAGCATGTTTTAAATCCCTTGTTTAGTTAAGTGTAGGGGGAGCCTATGCTAGCACTCCCCCCTTAAAACTTATTCCTTACAGACTGGCCAACGCTGCTTGTGCTGCAGCAGTTTCGGCCTGCCAGCGACTAAAGTATTCAGGATAGTCATTCTTAAGCCCCAAAACCGTAGAGTCTGTAGTGGCGTCTTCGGCATTGCCAATTGCCTCGATTAGATCCTTCTTAAAACTCTCGAAGCGATAAGAAGGCACCCCACTTGGCCACCTACCATCGTGCTCAAGACTATGCGCATGATTTAGGCCAATGCAAATCCGATATGCCAGGCTTGGAAACTCGATATGATCCGGAGCTTCGAGACAATTGTCCCAATGTGCACGAAAGGCGTTGTCCATTGCTTCGATTAGTGTAGCAACGTCGACGTCTTCACCGTTGCGAGGTATACGGGCAATTGGATATTCAATAACTTTGCCCGCGGGCGTAGTAATTGGTTCGCCATTTTTCATGCTTACGTGCTGACGAATCGTGAAATTGTCCATTTCGCTTACTACACTTAGATCCTCGAATTTACTGCGAGCCATTATAGGTCTCTTTCTCTTTTAAGGGATTGACATTGTTGGCTGGCAAGGTCCGTCTTGGCGTAGAGCTTTGTCAAGGGTCGTCGCCCTGGCTGCTATAGCCGTTGGCTCTTCACTCTACGCTTGGTTGGCTGAGTTTCTCTATGTTATCTCAGCGCGCCGTATTTAGTTTTGATAGCTTGTTAGGCTGTAGCTTGCTAAACTGTTTTCCTTTCTTGTGTTATATATTAGACGTTTCAATGTTTCAAAAGGTTCCGAAAATTTTGTTTTTTTTCTCTTTTTTTCTTTCCCTTTATACCTATATATAAGCTATATTTGTGCCACCCTCGCATAATATTACAGTTTATTTATACTTTTCTCCTAACCTCTTTATTTACATACACTTATGCGCCTATCTTTTTTGATGTATCTTTATACTATTCTTTTGTGCACTATTGTATTTATGCCATAGTCTCAGATTTCTGAGGGTAAAATACTCTAACCAGGTGTTTATATTACACTTACAGATTTCTGTCGTTTATTCAGATTTCTGAGGGGTAGGCTACGGTATGAATAGTGCACACTTGTTCAGCTTGACGGTTGATCGCTAATACCTTAATATATAGGGGTAGACTTTAGTTAATATTGCGCTACGTTTGTTGGGCTGGCATAATCTTTGTATGGTGCATAATGCAGCTGTTTGGCATACTGAACACCTGGTTAATATAGTGAACGGTTTGGCTTATCGATCGGATGTTGCGCATACTGACCGTTTGTTGGGCACGTCGACCAGGTGATTGGCTTATGTGACGTTTGTATGGCGATGTAATCAGGTGATCGGTAAGCCCAACGTTTGTTCGATCAATCAAACTCCCGAGGGCGGGGGGCACATCCACCTTAGTGTGACGTTGGAAATAACCTGGTCTCGCTATAATTTTGAAAAAATTCAAAAAGTGAATAATTTCGGTTGGCGAATTTAATCATAGAATAAACGATGGCACAACGCGAATCTATAATGGATCTCATCAATAGGCTGGGCGTAGAGAAACCCGACCCTAGGCTACGTATGGATCCCTATAACTATCCTAGCGGTGCTCCCGATGTGGTCGCGCAATTCGGCGCGGGGCTACAAGATATGGGCCAACGTCTCGAAAGCACACTACAAGCAGAAGACGAACTAGGACGATTCGCGGAACTCATACCCCGATGGCTCGCCGCAAACCCAGCGAAACGTATAGGCGCGGTGTTGCAAGATCCCGAAGGTGCTATACAACAGTTGCGAGGTGTGGCTGAAGGAGCGATAGAGGATCCGGTTGGAACTGCTCAATCATTAGGCCAAGCAGGTATCGAAGCAGTACAGGATCCGCTCGGGACCGCTGAACAAATGTCGGCCCTTGAAATGCTCGGTGGCGGTAAAGCTCTAAGCAGTATTGCAAAACGCTTAGGCCGTAGAGACGTAGGGGTGACTGACGCACCTATGCCCGATGTGCAGCCTACTCGGAAAGGTCAGTTATCGCAGCAACTGTACGAACAAGCCGTCGCACGAGGGGAGGTGCCTGGAGAAGCGGCATTAACTCAGTTGCGCCAATCTACAGATGCGGCATATGCTGATATTGATGCCAGAACACAAACCGGAGACATTTCGCGCTGGGCTGCTTTAGACGAACGTGCAAACGTAGGCGATGCTGATTTTGTGAGGCGTCAGTTTATAGATGATTTACCCGACGTAGAGAAAGCTAGATTAGACCGCGCAGTCAAGCAAGGCTTCAACATCGACGCGTTCCACGGGACTGCAGGTGATATAACAGATTTTGATCCTGGACTATTAGGTAAGACTACAGATGCGCCCAGTGCTAGAAAAGCATTCTTCTTTAGTGCTGATGCTGAAACTGCGAATTCTTATGCGGATGCTGCGGATGCTGTAGAGCTTGGGCGTACGACGCCCCATGAATTAGGTGCGATGTTGCGACCGCACGTGGATAAACTACAGCAAGTTGACCAGCAACTGGCATCGCAACGTCAAAAAATAATAGATAGTTTTGGTGGATATGGACCTTCCCATATTCCAGCTTTTGATTATGATGCACATGCAAAACATGACGCAATTATAAATCGCGCTATAGATAATGATCCTGAAGTAAAAGCATTGACTAAAGAAATAGATAATCTACGGCTTAAGATTGATGCTCAATATCAAAGCGTAATGCCCGTCAAGTTGCGTATAACCAATCCTTTAGTGCATGATTTTAAAGGTGAATCATACCGCGAGGTGTCGTACCACGACCTACTCCAGACAGCGAAGGATAAAGGTCACGACGGCGTTATAATGAAGAACACCACAGACGGCGGGCCGGTAACTGACATTTATGCAGTGTTCAAGCCTCAGCAGATTCGCTCTCAATATGCAACGTTTGATCCTGAACGTGCTCCTAGAGAAGTAGGGGATAGGCCGTATGCTGGGAAAGAGCGCGAAGACAAAATTCGTGAACTGCAAGATGAGATAGAATTTACAAAAAATTCTTTTCGTCGTGAACACGAAAAAGCAAAAAAAGACTTAGCAGCACTTCTCAAAGATGAATTACGCACGCCTAAAAGAACAGCCGGACCTACATACGTCCTCGCCGAAGCAGCGTTCCCGCTCGGGGGTATAACTGCCGCTATAGCTTATGACGTTAATCAACGTGGAGATAAATAATGCCAGGAATGGCTGATTCCCTAAATGTAATGGGACAGGAAGATGCGGCGTCGAATATCATGACTATCAATGGCCCGCAAGGTCCCATGCAGATAGATATCTCAGGTATGATGCCTGAAGACGCTGAAATGATTATGGCCGTCGCACGTGACGCAGAGGAAGCCGGCGACCCTGAAACGCAGGCACAAATGATGCAGCTCCTCCAAGAGTTGATGGCTAAGTCACAACGCTTTGACATGCTCCGTGATATGCCTCCTGCTATATCTCAGCAGCAGAATATGATGACGCCTGTTGGCCCTGCTAATGCGAGACCTCAGTAAATACAGTAAAAACTCTAAGCCTACGGCGGAGTTAGTAAACGACAGAATGCTCGATGCATCTGCATTAGTAACAATGCTGGTGTATGAGGGGAAGACTGCATCAGAGATAGCTAAAGCCCTGAACACTTCCGCGGCCTCTATAAAGCGCGAAATAGTTAAGCCGCGTGTACAGGCTATGATAGATAAAGAGCAGACTAAGCGCTCAATGCTTATTGCTCATATACCTATCGCGTCGTATTCAAATAGATTAAGACGTTTAGAGGAAAACTATCAGGCAGCAGAACATGAGCAAAATCATGACGTAATGCTTAAATGCCTGGCACAAGCTCGCGAAGAGACACGCTTGATCGCAGTAGAGGAAAGTGGCGAGTCTATGGCGACTGGGCCTCAGATTGTAGTCAACATAGATAAATACGAAGCGGCAAATGAATCTAAGCTCGATAAAGCTATGGAGGTCGTAGAGGATGGCGTGGGGACTCCCTAATAACTCTCTCGAAGCGTCGGACTTGAGGTTAGATATATCTGCTTGGCATCATATGTCTTTCTCCTCTGTCGAGGATGCTGAGGACGCAGAACTAGAGTCGCGTTACTTCAGACTTTGCCTATCAGTTCTTATAGCGCAACTGAATGAAACTATTGAGGTGCTTTATAAGTGGCGCGATCTTGATTGGATGCACCGTATGCATGAGGGGATTCTGAAAGAAGAATGGACACTGCATACTGTCGCAGAGATTAAAGGTTTCTCATATATGGAAATGAGGGATCTATATAATGAATATAAAACTGATTGGATTCTTGGCGATTCTGCAATAGATATATGGTTCACTCCTCAGATGAAGATTTATCTTGAATCGCTTAACATAAATCCAATTGATTGTATTGAAGTATGCAAAAACATTGTAAACGAAGATCGCCGCTTAGGTATTGAAGAGCGTGATATCGCAGAGCTTTTCTTGCCTCAATACGAAGACATAAGGAATGTGAAGTCAGCTCATGGCCAGAACAAAAATACAGACAGAAAGCCTACAGTTCGACTTCAGGCTTCAACCGAAGCAGTTTCAACTTCTCGAAGCAGTGAAAGCGGGTACGAGGCATCCTTTCTACGGAGGAGCGAGAGGTGGAGGGAAAAGTCACGGCGGCAGATTGATCATGCTGACGATGCTGATGGAGAATCCAGGGACAACGGGGCTGATAATTCGGAGGACATTCAAACAGCTTGACGGTAATCATGTAAGGCCGTTGTTTCGTCAGTTTCCTGAGATGCGGAACTGGTACAACAAAAGTGAAAATGTATTGTATTTGCCGAACCATTCACAGTTGATGTTTGGCCATTCGGAACATGAAGATGATGTATTTCAGTACCAGGGGCAGGAGTTCGATTATATATTTGTAGAAGAGGTCACACAGTTCACGGAGTTCCAGTGGCAAATGTTAAGTACCTCGAATCGAACGGCTAAGGCTGGAGTTAAACCTGTTATGTGGGCGACTGGGAATCCTGGAGGTGTTGGGCATTTATGGGTAAAGCGGCTTTGGGTAGATAAGATATACGAGAATGAAGTCGAAGAGGCTGAAGATTACGCATATATACCCGCAAAGGTATATGATAATCCAGCGTTGATGGCTGCTGACCCAGCGTATATAAAGATTCTGAAGGCAATAAAAGACGAGCATTTGCGGAGAGCGTATTTAGACGGTGATTGGGATATTTACCCTGGTCAGTATTTTTCGATGTGGCAACATAATGAGATCGTTAAACCGTCGTTTGAGATACCTGTTGACTGGCCATTATACGGCGCGATGGACTATGGTGAAGTTGCTCCTACATCTTTTGGGCTATACGCTATTGACTATGATGGCATTGTATGGCGTATATTGGAATATTACCAAGGGGAGAGAACGGGATCGGAACACGCTAGAGAGATCAGACGACGAATTGAATCGTGTCCTTTCACTGGCGGAAGACCCCCGACATTGATTTACGCTGATCCGTCTATGTGGACTAAACGCAGAATGCACGAGCGATACACTAAGAGTCCTGCTGACGTATTCCAGGAAGAAGGGTTGTATTTGACTCGGGCGAATAATGATCGTATTAACGGTTGGCGTGCTTGTAAAGATGCATTGGTGCATGGAAGTTTTAAAGTATTCGACGGTTGGAACGACCACTTCGTTCGTACAGTTCCAGCATTGCCTAGAGACGAAAAGAATATAGAAGACTTGAATACAGATGCTGAAGATCACGCCGCAGATGAATGGCGTTACGGCATGATTCATTTCTATCGTCCAATGGCTAAAGACGCTGATGAGCTTTACGGGAATGGAAAAGAAATCCTCGACGACCTTGACGATGATGGACGAAGTGTTGGTCGTTATCACGTTACTATGAATTGAACTTATGGACGCTGCTGATAAAACTTTTTGGCATAGTCAGATAGAGACGGCCAGAGATGCAATGGATGAGCGCCACAAAACGTGGCAAAGATTGCTTGATTCCTATGCGTTGAAGCTAGATCTTCCGGGGCTTGACGAAGAAAAGACTATTCGCTTGTCGCGGATGTATCCGATTATGCGTCAGATGTTGGCTTCGTTGGCTTTTAATTATCCGCATATTAATGTGATGGCTGAGCCGTTGTATGAGAGGCTTGGGATTGACTGGAACGAAACATCGCGGATAATGGAGAAAGCTGCAAACAGTGCATTGAAGTTAATGAACGCTAAAGTCGAGGTGCATCAGCAGATTTTTGATGCGGCTTTCTGCGGAGTAGGTTGGGGTAAGTTTGGGTGGAATCCTGTAGGTACGGATTCATTCCCTCCGTATACGAGCAATGACGTTATGCGAGAAGGGTTTACGTGTTACATGCGTAAAGATCCTTTTCGGATATTCCCGGATCCCGATTGCCCGCCTCAGAGTATTGGGTATGCGTATTATATAATTGAAGAGATCGAGGTGCCATTTAAGTTTGTGCGTGATGATCCGCGATATACATTGCCAGAGGGATTGGATGCTGTTGAGGATTTGCAGCCTGGCACAGAATATGGACGGCTCGGAACTGATCTGTATGATGACGAAGAAGATGAAATAGTTAATCGCATCAAAGGCGATAAGAAGACGATTAAGATTTACGAGGTTCATAATCGTATTGATGGTAGACTACATACATTCTTAGATCATCTAGAAGATCCTATTGAGGATGTAGAACACCCATTTGGGAATGCAGTCCCTGAAGTTGCTGGAGAATATATTGTAGGCTCTACGCCGCTTCCGGGTTCGCTACTCAAAAACGGTACTCAGTATGTTCCGTTGCGGTTTGACCTTAACGATTCGTTCTACCCCATACCTCCAATGGAGTATATTGAGGATTTACAGGCTTTGATTATTGAGTCTGTATCTCGGCGTGCAGATGTCCTGAAGCGTTTTGCTCGAGTTATTTTTGCGGAAGAATCTGAGCTTGGGTCGAATTCTCAGTTAGAGAAGAAACTCAAGGATGCAGAAGACGGTGATATTGTAGCCGTTAAATCTTTGCAGAGTATTCAGGAAGCTAATTGGGGTAACGTACCGACGGATCAATTAGGTTTGGAGTCGGATGCACGGAGTTACGAAGAGCAGTCGTTGCACGTTGGAGATTTAGCTCAGCAGGGCGCAAGTAGAAAGACTGCTACGGAATCTGCACTTCTCGCAGGTCAGTCGTCTCTCAATAGGGAGTGGATGCAGCAGGCTGTTGCAGAAGTGTATGAGGATATAACGACTAATAACTTTAGGACGTGGCGCGACTTTAGGTACACGCCTCACAACTTTATTATCAATATCGCAGATGAGGATGCTGAAGCAGAGTATAGTGTGTTAACTACGGAATCGTTTAATTTTGATTTTGCTCTAAGAGTTGACGCACAATCAATGCAGCCGATGATTGAAGAGATTGAACAGCAGAATACTATTTTGTTGTATGATCGGTTAATGGCTAATCCTCTAGTAGACCAGGTAGAAGTTACTAAAATGTTAATGCGTGGGTTTAGGCGTGCTACTCCAGAGAAGCTGCTTAGAGGTATGGCCGGAGGTGACGCACTCGCGCTTATAGAACTGGAAATTGGATTATTGATGCAGGGCCAGATGCCTCCAGTTACTGAAGGAATGGATCACTTTGCTCATATTCAAGCAGAGAATCCGCAGGCATTGTCACAGCGACCTGAGTTTGCTCAAGTACCTCCCCAGATACAGCAGCTAGTACTGCAGGTTGCAATGCAGCATGTACAGATGCATCAACAAATGGTAGCACAGCCTCAAGGTGGCGGATCGCAGCCTAGCGTGGACGGGCGTTTGGTAGAAGGAGGTCAAGGGGGCATTATAAGTGAGGTAAGACAGAATGCTCAAGAGACTGCTGACGCCGCTACTGCAGACGTAGCAACACTAACGGGACAAGGCGCATAAATGGCTATAAATCATGATTATTTTTGCGCTAAGTGTGGCGCAGAAAAGTGTGACATTATTACTGGTGCGCCTAAGTGTTGTGGGCAAGCTATGGGGATCCATTATGGACGCATTACAGGTCCGGCTAAGTTTAACCCTAATGCTGCTTCAATGTATGGGAAGTACCATCCGGGGTTTGGCTGTATTGTAGAAGATTATTCGCATAAGCAACGATTGTTGAAGAAATTTGATGTAATTGAGGCTGCAGATCCTGTAAAAGGATCCCGTCAGCATGAACGCCCGCCTGGATATCAAGGGCCAGGAAAAGAGATCGTTCCCCAAAAAGAAGAATCTAAACAACTTGGTGGATGGATTAATGGGCCAGAAGATATTAAACGTCTAGAAAAGGAGGCGCTCGATGGTATCGGCCGAGATTAAATTTCTTTTGCATACGGAAAAAGAACTTGTGCGTCCAATTGTAATTATGAATGTCGCTAACAGGGAAGCTAGAGCTTCTGCAAAAACTCGGGAACTTGCAGAATTGGCTTTAGCATTATTGACCCTATAACTTCAGTTCCCGAATTTATACAATCGTAAGGAGTATAGTTTATGTCAGAAGCTACACAGCCGGTTGAATCCAACGAAGAGGTTGACGAAGGCGTCTTTGGAGCAGGATTAGACGAAGCCGTTGGACCAGACGTTGGAATTCAGGCAGCTGACCCCGCAGCTAATGACGCCCAATTCACTGAGGCGCAAGAAGAGTTTGATCCAGTGCAGTTTGACTGGCTATCTGGGGATATGGAAAGTGTCCCTGAACAGTACAAACCTCTTCAGAAAGTTGCGCGTCAGCAACAGTCGATTCTAAATCGTACTAATATGGATTTGCGCAACCAAGAAAAGCGCATGCGCGAAGCCGAGGAGCGTTATCTTCGTATAATTGAAGGTGCCCAGGGCCAAGAAGAACAACCGCAATCTACGGAGAACGGTTCGATTTTGCCGTCACTGGGTATCACGGCTGAGTCTGAAGGTTATGACGCTGCCGTTGCTGTAGAATCAATTGCTCAGGCCATCTTTAAGCCGTATCTAGAACGTTTAGGGACGGTGGAAAATGGTGTAGGTCAGATATTACAGTCCTACCAACAGAATCAACAGCAACAACAGCAGCAGGCACAATCTCAAATTCAGGCGGAGATTGACGAAGCTACCGCGGCTCATGGTGATGCAATCTGGAAAATGCAGGATGACATTGCATATTTTCGCGGTAAAACAAACCCAGAGACAGATAGACCGTATACGGTATTGCAAGCATATGAAAAAGCAATGGCGTATAATGGGGGTCTGGAATCTCCTGCACCGCAGAATGCTACTCAGCCCAATAGGACTGGGCCTGGGCCACGTTCTGTTCCTTCCAATAATACGTCGTCGGGTAGACTTGACACGAGTCAGGTTCTCGATGGTCTTAAGAACATAGGATTTGAATAATGGCAGCTTCCAGCACCACTGAAACTTGGGATGCTGCTTGGACTCTTACTATGCGAGCTAAGCGTAAGCGGCTGACTGATACGATTTTTGACGCGTATCCGACGCTGCGTATGTTTAACTCGAAAGCAGAAGTAGAGGCAGGCGGCAAAGAAATCCAAGAAGACGTAATGTATGGCAAGAACAGCGGTACTTGGTTCGACGGGTATGACACTGTCGGTACCGATGCTGTTGATGGTATCACTGCGGCTTTCTTCCCGTGGCGTTATTATGCCGTACCCATTACGATTTCTATGACTGAAGAAGATGAGAATCGTAAGAGCGACAGTGCTATGCGATTGCTCGAAGCTAAAACCAAGCAGTCTATGATGTCTGCTCGGGATGCCATCAATGCGGCGCTCTACAGTGCGCAGTCTGGCAAATCGATTCTGGGTCTCCAGGATCTTGTTGCTGACACTGCCACTTCGGGTACTGTCGGTGGTATTAATCGTGCGACCAATACCTGGTGGCGTAATAAGGCCAATACTTCTTCTACTGATGTAGATTCGAAGTCTGGTGACTTTTACGCTGGCCTCACGGGTATGTCGTCGCTCTGGAATGATTGTTCGGAAGGTAATGAAACGCCTACGGATATCTTCACCACGCTAACCATTTTTGGCGACCTCCAGGAGATTTTTGAGTCGACCGGTTATGCGCGGCTAGAAGCCGGTACTCGCGGGGCAGCTGATGCGGGTATGCCGAATTTCCGTGGCGCTACTGTCCGTTACGATCGTGACTGCGCTTCGCAGCACCTGTATATGCTGAATGACAATTACATCAAGATGAAGATCCAGGCGAACAAGAACTTCGCTAAGACTCCTTTTAAGGAGCCGGTGAATCAGTTCGCTAAGGTCGCGTTTGTTGTTCTTGGCTGTCAGCTCGTTATTAATAACCCCCGTCGTTTGGGTGTTGCTACTACGTTTACTTAGTAGATAATCCTGCCTCCAAGCCAATGGAGGTTTAGCCCTGCCCATAGGGAAAGGAAAAATTAAGATGGCTGTTAATTTTAGAGCACATAATTTCAGCAATAACCGCGTAGGCGGTGAAGGCATTGGAAGTAAAACTGGCCAGGGGATTTATGAGGAGTCGTCGACTGCTATATATCCTATTGGCGAAAAGCTGGAACTCGCGGATGGTCGTGTGTTCCGGTACGGTTATACTGCCGCTGCCATTAACCGCGGTTTGTTGGTTTCTCAGGATGTTTCGGCTACGGCTATCGTAGAATCTGATGGTAAGTTGACGGCGGCATCTGCGGGTGCTACTGAAGTTACTTATACGGATTCTGGTACTGTCGGCAGTGCTACTGAGAATCAGTATGCTGGAGGTTATTTGCATATTACTGATGATGCCGGAGAAGGTTTCCAGTATCGCATTAAGAGTAACACGGCTGCTGATAGTAATGCTATTACGTTTACGTTGTTTGACGGCTTGGCAGTTGCTGTCACGACTGCGACCGACGTAGCTGTTACTGGCAGTTTGTGGTACAATGTTGTAGGCGCAACGGCCACTGATTACATCGTTGCTGGTGTAACGCCCATTACTTTCCAGGCTAACTATTACGGTTGGTTCCAGACTGCGGGCGTAGCGACTATTTTGGCTGATGGCACTATTGCTGCTGGCCAGAATCTTACGCTTTCGGATGGCGTTGCGGGTGCTGTACACGCCAAAGATGCGGAAACTGAGCCTTTGGTTGGCTTGGCTGCATTCGCACCTGATGACACAGGTCATGTGGGTGTGGTTCTGCAGAACTTGGTAGTGTAGTGTTAAGGTGGGGGCATCGAGGCGGTGCCCCTGCCTTATTTAAATGGGAGAATTGCTATGCCAAAAGTTGGCGGAAAGCATTTTTCATACTCAGCGGCTGGGCGTAAGGCTGCAAAGCAGTATGCAGCTAAAACCAAGAAGAAAGTAACTAACGCCAAGCCTAAGCGGAAAGTGAGAAGTAAGTAATGTCTGAAAGTACGACGCTAAGGAGCGATTTGGCCAAGCTTAATGAGGATAAGCCTGTGGAAGATGTTCGACGGGCTCCGGCTAAGCCTTTGTCTGCGGGCGAAGAATTGGTAAAGGTTATCCTTAACGCCGATGAATCTACTAAGGCTCTTATTAACCGGGCTTTGGGGAATCCTCCGGTAAGGAAGAAGAAGTCGGGAGACGTCAACCAGCAAGCTCGTGAGTACATGCGTTCAAACGGAGAAGCCGTTAGGGATTCAGAAGTTACTACATTACGAATACGTAATATATCTCAACTAGACGAAACTGCAGAAGACGCGTATGT
>VTLG01009967.1_pt1 | contig 14885 bp, 22 predicted proteins | sample 4694571 | NCBI WGS metagenome assembly VTLG01 (sample SAMN12604809, study PRJNA352737) | marine metagenome | biome: ENVO:00000447; feature: ENVO:00000209|ENVO:00000569|ENVO:01000036; material: ENVO:00002151; isolation source: viral sequences binned using virsorter ...
ACCCTGTAGTATTGTCTTCTTTTTCGAAATCTTGTAGTTTTTTCCAATCTATCATATCAGGCATACGTTTGTCAAGGTTTTTATACTCCTCTTCCGTAATTTCTTGGTATGGTGCTTGTGCATAAGTGTGTTCACTATGTGGTAGAAAACTAATTCCTGATATATCATCAAAGTTTTCATACACCCATGCTCCAACTTTCATCCATTCATCTTCCTTTACAGAAATAGTAACAGATGGTTTATGCTCACACCAATACTCTTGAAATGTTTTCCATAAATTTAATTGATTTATAGCCGACATTTCATTTCTTGTTGTTGCACCTTCAGGTGCTTTCATAGGAAAGCTAAATACTGTTGTGCTGTCAGGTTTCATTACATCAGGTTCATTAGGTATACCTGCTGACTTCATAAACTCTGTTAGTGGGTCTTTATTGTCACCACGAACAGTACGAATGTAGTATGCACTATGTCTAGCATGAATACCACTTGCACTGTCCACAAGCTGTGATACAGTTCCACTTGGTTTGACACAGGTAATAGCAGTAGATTGGTTGATGCCTAACATCTCTGAATATTTTTTATTTACTTCAATAGCTTTCTCTTTTAGTTTAGTAAGAATGCCACCAACTCTTGAACCATCAAATACCTGTTGACCATCTTCAAAGAACATAGTGTTGTAATCATTAAATAATTGATTGTCCATAATACCTGTTAGTGATACACCAAGTAATCTTTCTTCTTCTGTATTCTTTCTCCATATTGACCGTAAGTATTTGAAGTCAGTAAGAGTTGCCTGAAATGTACCAAGTATTGTAGCCATCTCTACTTTCTCTAGCAAAGTCTCTTCGGTGTCTTCTGCTCTTATAACTACTTCAGATAAATTACAGAACTGATATGGTCTAAGTATAATCTCACTACATGGGTTACAACCAAAAGCATAGTTAGTATCTCTTCTACCATTTCTACCTGCTTGTTCGACAGCAGACTTACGATTAAATATACCACGTTCACCTGATTTACTTTCAACAAGAGACAGCCACTCACGCATAAATGTTTCCATACTAATCTTACCTTTGTATGCCACACTATTATTAGCCAATGCTCTTTGTCCTTCATTCTCCCACCATTGACCTGACTTAGCATATCTCATTTGGTCATCACCTAAATTAGATAAACTGATAAGTGCTGAACGTCTTACACCACCAACAACCACAACCTCACCAATCTTACACATTATATCATGGCATTCTATAGGATACAGCTTTCTACCTGCAGATTGTTGAAATGTTTTAATGCAAAATCTATATAAATCTACAAGTGGTTCAGGACCTGATGCACGACCACCAAATGTTTTTAACCTTGCTCCTGCAGGTCTTACATCTGTTACATCAAATGTGGGAATCTGTCCAACATATAACATAGCAATCAATTCACGTAATGCTCTTGCCCAACCTGAACGAGAGTCACCTACTTTAATTACAGTTGTACTTTTTTCAAAATGTTCGTTTACAATAGGAAGTTTGTCTACATTCTCTCTTTCAACAGAGAAACCAACACCTGTTCCACACATAAGAATATACATGCATTCATCAAATGCACGAGGGTTGTCAACAGGTAAATAGGAACAGTTATATCCTGCAACATGACATTTATCAAGTGCTTTTCCTGCAGTCATTAATGCTCTCATGCTTGGCATGATACTTAAATTAGTTATGTGATGAAATAACCTATCTTGTAACTCATAGTAAACTTTCTCATCAAAGTTATATTTATTTACTAGATGTTCCTGCATATAATGTAAATATCTATCTACAGTTTCAGTCCATTCTTCTCGTCTGTTTTCTTCAGAAATCCATCTAGCATAACGAGACAATGCTATAAAGTTTTGATAATCTGTTGGTAGTTGTGTTCCTATGTTGTTCATTTATGTATCCTCCTGTGTTACTCTAATATTTTTTATTTCTACACCATTTATGTCGTGTATAACTTCTTGTACTAACTCTTCAAACTCTTCTGTGACAACACCATCCGAAGGAACAGCATACTCATCAGGGTCTAAACTTAATGTGGCAAATATTTTAACTTTTATTTTCATCTGTAATCTCTATTAGTCTATCTAAATACCACTTTGCTTTTTTCAAGTCTTCTACACCATTTTTATATCTATATCTCCATAAATATTTAATTATATTACCCTGTAGATAATATTGAAAGCCTTTATCTGTTGCAGCTTCAATAGCATCAATACATTCTATACCACGTTGATTATAATGTGGTGGGTGATTTACCATATCATTGCCAAGTGACTCTCCTTTTTCAAAGTCTATCAATTCTTTTATTGTAGCATTCATTACGCATTCCCTTTCGTTTTAGTTTTAAAGTCTATTCTTATAACATTATCTTCTGTAGTATGCAAGTATTTTTTGTTGGGTGGTAATGTTTTATTATTATCTATAAATTGTTCTTCTAAATCTTTTATAGTATCATTTGAAACAGTAAAGTCTTCTAGATGCATACGAAAATCTTCATCAATGTTGCTCAATAAAATTGAGTTGCACATAAGTTTACATATACCATACAAAGCCTTTTGGTCTTCTACATTTAAAGTGCTAGTATTATTATGCATTATAGTTGTATACAATGCTCCTGTCCACGATTTGCCATCTTCTGTTGTTTCAGGACTTATAACTATCGTAAAGTCTTCTGTTCTTAAATTATCCATGCATCATCTCCTTTTTATTTTTTTATTTGGAAAAGATATAAACTTACCATACTTGGTTTTTTTCTTCTTCTCTTTTAACCAATCTTCAGGTATTATTCTATCGTAATATCTGAAATCATATTTTATACACCATTCTGCATATGAAGACTTTGCACCTTTTCTTAACTTTGTTTTACTGTTTGTAAAAACAAATCGTATGTCTAAATCAGGATGTTGTCTCTTAATACATAAATGTTTACGTCTATCAGCAACTGTAAATCTCCCTTTCGTTTCTATTATTATTCCATTATTTAAAACAAAATCAGGGGTATAAGTGCGATAAGAAAGGTCTTCCCACTCAATCTTAATCTTTTCGTATAGAAATTTTACTTTATGTTCTTTAAGATATGTTGCAACAATATCTTCCAAACCACTCCTATACCCATTCTTACGTGCTATCTGTCTAGCACTATATGCAGACATTACAACCAATAACGAACTGTAGAACCATAATCATAGCCTAGTGCTTTCATCTCATCACGCACTAATTTTTCAGCTTCTTTTTTCTGCTCTAGTGCATGACGTAAGCCCTCAGTCCTACGTTCACGATACTCCTTCTTCATTTCAAGAAGTTCTTTCTCCTTCTCTCTAATTAGTTCTGCCATTTCATCTACTTTTAAATCTGTCATATTTTATCTCTCCATATTTTTTTTGCTTCTCTTTTTAATTTATCATTCCAAGTCCAAGAATCTAGATTTGGATATACTAAAGAAGCTAACTCATGTTTATCTTCACTTATAGATAAAAACTTCTGTATACTAAAAGCTACGTTTTTAAGTTGCTCTTTGTATGCAGATAAATTTTTAAGTGTAAACTTTTTATAATCTTTTGGTGTTGCAAAAAATAAGTCTACACTATTATTTGGATAAGCCATAGAATAAAGTGCCATCTGCCTTTTCTGTGCTTCTGTAGGTTTAGATGGCATTCTAGTTGTTGTTTTTAAATCAACTATCTTGTCTTTAAACCTAAAGTCTATGTAGCCAATAACAGGGATAGGCATATCATCAAACTGCACTTCGACTTTTTCTTGATACTGTTCTAAGTTTTTATACTTAAAATTTTCATCAAGTATTTCACCGAAGCCTTTTAATAATTTTTTCTCTTTCTCTACCTTGTCATCTTTTAAACTAAGCATAAATTCTGAACACATAGTAGTAAACTGTATGTCGAGTAGTTTAAAATCAAACTTACCTGTTTCATACTTATTGGCTAACACAGATTCCTGCACTATACCTCTGACTGCTCCTGCACCACCACCTGACTTGACACCAAACAAGTATCTAGCTACCCACATAGGCATGTCGCTTATGTAGGTATTCATACTGCTAGGTGACAAGTAGTTGATGTTGTGTGCCTGAAAAGGATTATTTCTTATCATTGCCATCTAAATCTACGTCTATAAAGTTGTCAACAATATCTTTGTCCTCATCAGATATGTCTTGTGGTTGAGCAAGTTTATCCCACTCACTTACAACCCAACCATTGTAATTACTTACAAACTCTTGAAACTGTGTAAATAATACTTGGTCATCATCTGTAATATTAGCATTACGAGTAACGTCAAGACTTGCTACAGGAACATAAAAGCTATTACCACTAGGAATCTTTTGTTCTTCTGTAGCTACACTTATGTAGTGATTTATTGGTATCTTCTTGATTTTAGCAAGAGTTGATATTGGAACACCCATATTTTTAAATGCTGTAGCATTATGCATTTCCCAAATAAAAGGTGTCTCTTGTGACTCAACTTCATCATGTGATGAGTCAATTACTCTACCAATAAATTTTACCTTACCAAAGATACCTCTAACTCTTTTTACAGATTTAATTATATCTTTAGTAGTATCAGGAAGACTGTTCCAATCTTTTTGGAAACCTTGTGGTCTACCTAAATTAAATGTACCCATTGTATCTTTTAGGTCAATATTAAGATTATCAGAGAATACTGTTTTCTCATACTTGTTTGCAAACGGTATCCATTTTTTATACATAAATCTCTGCATAAAAATTCTAATCTCTATATTCTTACCATAAAAAACATTTTCGTTTTCAGGTAAAGATAACTCAAAGTGTCCTGCTTCCATCACTTCTTCTTGCATCTTCTTACCATTGACTTTTGTTTGTTTGGTAATTGGTTGATTGACAATACGTAATCTTGGTAGCTTTACTGATGTAGAACCACCACCCTCTTTATCAAGAGATACACCCATAGCCTTTGCCATAACTGCATAGTTGTCATTGTCTATACTTTTAATTGATATTTCATTCATAATATATTTTCTCCTTTGTTAAATGGTTCGTAGTTATATCATATAACTTCTTGCATGTCAAGCCAATTATTTCCTAATTTAGCTTCTAAAACTAATGGTACATTTAATGTAATGTCAAAGTTGTTATTTATCAAGTCTGTCATACTATTATTTGTCTCCTTTATTATGTTTAATACGTCATCTATCTCTTCAGGATGTACGTCAACTACTATTGAATCGTGTACTGTATTTACCACACATGACCTATAGTTGTCAAGTCTTTTATCTATATCCATTAAAATTAATGGTACAATATCGGCTGTCGCAAATGACTGCACAGGAAAGTTCTTAATTTGTGTAAAGTATGTAACCTTACCATTTGGAAGTCTTTTTACTTTTGGAAATGCAAACTCTCTTCCTGACGGTGTTGATATTTTACCTGTGCTTACAGCTTCTTTAGCCAATTCGGTATGCCATAGTGCAATTCCTTCGTACTTTTCTGTAAACTGTTTGTAGTATGTTGCTTCTGCATTTGTTCTTCCAAACCCTGTTGCTCCGTAGAGTGGTGCAAACGTATGTGCTTTTGCTTCCTGCCTACTAATTTTTTGACCACCATCAGTAATAATCTTGGCAGTATAACTATGTACGTCAAAGCCATCTTCTATCTCCTTCATTGCTACTTTATCCTGTGACAAATATGCAGCAGTTCTAAACTCTAATTGTGCAAAGTCTGCTTCCATAATCTTGCCACCTTCCCATCTAGATATAAATACTTTCTTTACAGGAAATGTACCACCTCTAGGCATATTCTGCATGTTAGGGTCTGCTCCACTAAATCTACCTGTTGCAGTTCTATGTTGTAGTAATCTAACATGCAACTTGCCATCTGACTTAATGTGTGTCTGTATGCCTTCTACAAAAGAAGATAGGTATGTTTCTAAAGCAGACAGCCTTTTTAAGTCACCTAAAAAGTCTACAGTATCTGACATATTGTTTTGTCTAGCAATATTCTGAACCATATCTAAATTACTTTTACTTACACCAAAACCGTTTGCTGTGACCCATTTTGCTGTGGGTGGTGAGAAACGTAGACCTGCAACTTTGTTTGTTGAAACAAATAAATAACCTTGTGCATTACAATGGGTGCATTTAGTCTCTCTTGCAAATGGTGTACCATCTCTTTTAGTCTTTCTAATCTTACCATACCCATGACACATTGGACATTTTTTAGCTACAGTTTTATAAACTATACTAGAGTTTTCTTTTACAGTTTTCTTAAACTCATCTCTCTCCATATAAGGTGTAAAGTTATTTGCCCACATAGGCTTGTCAAGTGGTTTTCTACTAAATATTACCCACGACATCTGTTCAGGACTATTTAAATTAATAGGCATATCACCCATAAGTGTTCTTACTTTATCCTGTAACTTTTTAGTTATCATATTCTTCTCTTGTAGAAACTCATCTTTAACTTTATCTAATGCTTCTACATCAACTGAAAAACCTCTCTGATATATTCTAGCAAGTGTAATAGATATTTTATTTGTAAACTCTATAGTTTTTTGTATACCATTATTTGATTTACCTATTGAATCAATCTGCTTATCATATAACTGTTTAGTTGCCCATACATCAGCAGATAGATAGTGTGATAGTTCTGCATGTGGTATCTCATCTACATTATAACCTTTGCTAAAATAATCTTTTAATGTATTTTCTTTTTGTGTATCTAGTCTATGTCTCATTGCACATGCTTGAAGTGTGAGTGGTTCTTTGATACCTCTCTGTAAAATATATTCAGCTAACATAGTATCGTATACATTACCATTATATTCAAAACCACACTCCCATAACCAAAGTAATTCATGTACAACATTGTGACAAACTAAAAGTGTTGTTTTATTTAATATACTTTGTATCTCTGCATGGTAAGAAACATTTACGTCATCTGTTCTGTATAAATACTCTCGACCATTTACAATAAAGCCAACCATTACAAGTTTATTGTCAGGTTCAAATGGGTCAAGATGTGTCTTACCATCTCTCTTTGTGACATTGTTTTCTACATCAAGTATCACTTGCATTGGCATTTCTCCTTTTTTCTTTTTCAATGAAATACAACTTTCTTTGTTCTTCTCTTTCTTTAATACGTTCTAACTCTTCCTTATTGTATTTATTTAAATATTTTGTAACAAAATCTTCTACTCCTTTAGAATGATAATGTATTTTATTACTTTTGTGTTTAGGTGACCATCTCCCTGTACTCCAATAATATACATAATCTTTGCCTGTTTTATTCTTTATAATAAAAACATTACCACCTTCCTTAAATTTATAAGGTATGTCGTTATCCTCAAAATAAGAACAGACAAAATCAAAATCATCATCTGTATCTCTTCTAAAGATAGCTTCACCTTTACTATTTGTTCTTACATATTCCCATTCACTATTACTCATGATTCATACCTTGCTGTTTTATAATCAAATTGACTATGCACTATACCATGCCACCCTGTCAACTTATTTTTTACTAAATTTAAATGTCGCATAGAATCCTCTTCATCCTGTCCTTCAACAGGTGGGTTCTTTGCAATCAATATCATCAGGTCAGCTTCTGCAGCTTTTCCTGTCCTAGACCCTTCCATCATAGCTTGATTTAATACAACCTTATTCTCTGCTTCTGCCGACAGTTGAGACATATAAAAGATTGCACAGTTATACATCTTGGCAATCTGTCTTGCATGTATAGCATTTGCTTTCAATGCTTCATCTAACCTAGCAAAGCCACCTGTTTTAGCAAACTTATCACCCATGTCTAATACAACTACGTCAGGTTCTATGGCTTTGCATACTGACTCTACCCATGCCATATCTTTACCTGTTGCATCTTTAATCAATAAATTTTCTTTTACAGGTGCAAACAAATCTCTAGCCTTACTAGGATTTTCTTTTATCTCCCATTTATCCATACCTGTTGCAGATGTAAGATACCTCATACCAACTCTATGACTACCCTCTTCGTTACATAATATCATACATTTAGCACCTTGTCTTGCAAATCCATTGACTCCTGCAATAAGACTTGCATGAAAAGATGTCTTACCTGTATTGGGTCTTGCACCAACTTCAATAAGATGTCCTGCATTGATGCCACCAATCTTACGAGCAAGTGACTCAATATTAAATGTCCATCTTGCTTCAAGGTCATTCATTGATAATAATGTATCGACATCTATGTCATCCCATGTGACATTGATGTTAGGTATAAGGTTCTCAGAATAAGTCTCAAGTACATTTCTAATGGGTTCAAGTGTGGAAAGACTACCATTAACATAGTCAAAGCCAATGTTAGCAATATCTTCCCCAACAACTTGCTGAAATAGTTTAGATAATACCTCTTGTGCAATATCTTCTCCCATTGTTTTCTCTTTCTTAATCTGATTAAACAGACCTTCAAATGCATTCTTTTGTGCAGTTGTCATAGATGGGTTTCCTGATACAAACAGAGCATGTATCTCATCAGGTGTAACTGACCTTTCATACTTTTGCATAGCAATATCTAATGCTTGTTTTATCTTACGAACATCTTTGCTAAACAATCTGTCAGGACACTTTGCTCCCCTGTGATTATCATAAAAATCTTTCTCCATTAAACTACGTATAAGTGCTAATTCCATGTTGGTTCTCCTTTTGGGGTTAATAGGTTTAAGTTTATTAAATCTTCTTCTTTACGATATTTTAAATCATCTGTCAATCGTAAAACTTTTACTGTGTTTACATGCCCTCGTAATTCTTTTGCAAACTGCATAGTCTTGGGTAGGGCATCAGGGTCTAGTGCTATTATTGTTGTCGAGAATTGTGAGAGATACCGTTTGTGAATATCAGTAAGTGTCGTACCCAACACAGCTACCCCAACGTATACTTCACTTCCAATACATAAGGCACTCAAACAATCCTCAACAACGACTGCCACACTACCACATCCAAAGGTAAATGGCAACCCACTACTACCATATTTTCTCCACTTTGGCAATCTCTTACCTAGTGACCTTCCTATGGCATCTACTGTCTTGCCGTTCTGATGTATAGGAAACACAACTCTGTTTTCTTTTACATCATGGAAGAACTCAACAGTATTACTATCTATATTCCTATCATAAAACCATTTAAGAATATAGTTATCATTAGACTGTACAACATATTCAGGTAAGACAAACTCATTATCTTTTTTAAAATCATGTACAGACTTTATCTCATCTACAGACATCCTCTTTCTTGTAGTTCCCTTAATATTACAGGATGCCTTGTAACAATTCCAAACGAGTGAACCCATGTTATTCGTAATCGTAAATGTATTATACCCACCACATGTAGGACAGTTCATTCTCTTTGTTTCTCCTACAGTAATATGTATATCATTAATAATATCATGTATATTATATATCATTTATATGTTCCTTTTGTTTGGCATTTGAATGCTTTTACCATGAATTTTAGTGGTTGTCAACATATTTTTTTCTTTCTTTTAGTGCAGAGTTAGCACTAGCATATGTATTTTTCATGTATGGCTTAACACTATTAGGATTAGCATGACCTGTGACAGACATAATCTGACCCATAGGTACACCTGCTTCCACCATCTCTGTCGTTCCTGTACGTCTAAAGTCCATTAACCATAGGTTATCAGGTAGTTCTGCCTTTCTCATTATACGTTTAGCCACCTGTGATATACGTTCTATGTTGTATGGCACATATTCACCACTTCTATCTCTTGTATATGGTGCTACATACTTTTGAAAGCCAAAATCTTTCTCCTGTTCCACCAACATGTCAAGTAAATCTTCTTCAATAGGTAAACAAACTATAGAACGTCTTTTAGACTGTTGCAAATTTAACACACCTTTATTAAAATCTATGTTAGACCACTCTAATAAACGCATGTCACCTATCCTCTGACACCATTCGTATGCCATTTGTGCTATCAATCCGACATTTCTATATTCAAAATCGTCATAGGCTACATCAAGAAATTTACGCATCTGTTCCTGTGTCCACACGACAGTTCTTTTATGTGTAGATTTCATTTTAAATGTCATAAATGGATTCGTTTCAGCATATCCCATTTCTGTACCAAAAGAATACATTTTTTTGACTACAGCACAGATGTGGTTTGCCATAGATATGCCACGATTAAGCCACAGTTCATATAACTGTCGTGCAACTGCACCATTAAAATCTTTCAGCTTTATGTCTGATACTTTTTTATTTCTATATATTGTTTCCATTGCAACTCGTAAAAAGTATTCATAATCTTTTTTAGTTTTAGTGCCTAATCTATTGAAATCATTAGATTTTTTATATTCGACAGACAAGCCTAGTAGTGTAGGAAATCTCTCTATAGATATGTTCTCCTCTAAATTAGAAACGTATTCATCAATGGCATCATTAAACTCTTTAGCTTTCTGCCTTACTTCTGACAAACTTTCTCCTAAATTAATACGTTGTACAATATTTGCATCAACATACTTTTGAGGTGGATTATATCTATAGAAGGATTTACCACTAGCCCAAGTTTGTTGCACTACATATCTTGGCAATTTTTTGGGCTTTGGCACATTGACCGTAAAATTAGTCATACATAGGTTTCCATGCAGTTTCGTCTGACTCTAATACATAATCTGCATACCATTTTGCTGTATCATCACTAGGATTTTTCTGTGGAACAAACTTTAATGATTTATGTAGATGACATACTAATTCATCTAGCATGGACACATCAGACAATCGAATATCGTGACACTCTGAAATATAATTTACTGTTTCTTTTAACTTATTATGTAGTCTTAAAAACTCCATACGTTGTTCCTCTGTGACAAGAATATCTTTCATGTCAAGATTGACTTTAAATTTACCGTTTGTATCTTTCATATTAACTCCTTTCTGTTGTTTTTAATGCTTGTTGTCCACATGATATGCCATCAAACAATGACATAACATCTCTTAAATCACCATCAATACCCTTAAATATCTCATTGATGATAGATACTGTCCACCCATTGCCAATCGCTTTCATACGATTAGACTTGGCTACAGGCATGTATGCTATTGATTTTTCTCCCTCTCTTTGGTATCTACCCATAGATGTATAATCTCTAGGTAAAGTCTGTAATGATTCCATTTCTGTAACCAATAACTTTCTCCATCTTAAATCATCTACAACTATGTTATCTTTTTGAATGGTAGTTAGGCAGTTTGTTTTATTATCTTCTCTCACTTCTATCTTTTCTGTGAAAGGTATTTCTAATTGATTATCTTTTCGTACACCAAACTTATCTAGTCTACGATTAACAATACGACCACCTTTAGGATTGAATGTGGCAACTTTAGGTTCTCTGTTCCCACCACCCATACTGTTTAAAGTGGGACTCTTCCCACTAGGTGAATATACTCTTTTGAGTATGTCATGTCCTTTTATTTCAGCAGTTTCACCTATCTGAACCATAGTTCTTTGCTTACGTTCTATACTGTTCCACCATACTGCACCATTATATCGTGCTGTTAGGCAATGTGACTTGCCATCTTTGTTAGTCATCAATGGATTGGCAATGCCATCTTCTTCTAGTATGTCAGCTAAAACTATGCCCTCATCTTTTATTTTAGATGGGTCAAATGGTATGTTTGTGATATACATTCTCACTCTATTCTGTCCACTCTTCAATGCACTATTGACAATGTGTACTTTAAAAGTATCACCTACGACATCTCGTATGGCATTGACCATGATGCTTTCATTCTCTTTGGACATCTTAACATTTTCAAGTAAGAAGTATTTAGGTTTGATTGCTTTGAGTGCATCAACGAATCTGTAGAATAACTGTCCACTCTCTGCCTTGAAACCATCTCGTTTTCCTGCTACAGAGAAAGATGTACAAGGTGAACCTGCTAGTAATAAGTCTACTTGACAGAACCTATTACTATAAACATCAATGTTATTGACATCACCTAGTTGTATAGTACATGGGTGTTGATACTGTGTTATTGCCATTGCATGTTTTTCTAATTCTGATGCAAAGTAGTTGTTATATTTAATCATGTTATCTCCTATAACCATTGGGGTTTATCTGTATACTTATATCGTGCAAACTTTAATTTGTCAACCCTATAAAATTTACGATAGGCTTTTATAGGATAGAACTCATTTGTTTTAAGGTCATCATGTCCACTAAAACATTGTGGGTGTTTAGTTATTTCACCTTGTGGTATGTACTTTATACCTTTTATTATAGAATAAAAGTGCTTACTTGCTCCATGTACTTTTTTATATCTAAAATCATACTCCGTAAGCATTTCCATATATAAATTAAAAGCAAATTCATAGTTTGCTCTTGTTTCCATTGCCCATAGAGTGCATGGGTGTTTCTGATGCACAGGCTTGTATAAGTCATGCTTTTCTGCATACTGTGGTGCATGATGCCATAAAGCAGTACATAACATCTGTGACTCTTCTAATGGCATTTTCACTACATGTTGGTCACATAAAGATTTAGCAATCTTTTGTGGTGACTCTTCTATTATAAATCTATTCATTATCATCTCCTTGTGTTTCTTCTAGATGTTTAATAAGAATATCCAAACCTTCAAGAACTCCAATATATTTTGTTGCTGTATGGCTATCATTTACCCATTCATCATCTTCTTTGATGTCTTTTGCAATACGTTTTATTCTTTCTAATGTTATTTCACTCATGCTCTCCCCCATTTCCTCTACCTAAACCTCGTTCTTTATACCAATGGTCAAAGTAAGTTGATTTACGTTTTGCTGTTTCAAAAACTGCTACAGTTACAACTATTCCAAATATAAGAACAGTATGTACGATAGCAGTAAAACCAAACACCCACATGCCACCAAACCACATTGAAAATATGATACACCACATGTATGCTAGTAATTGCATAACCATATGTCTGACATGTAAGTCTTGTATGTTACTTAATGGATTTCGTTCATAGTTCATAACAACATTCCAACAATCGTATATAAATTTACTCATTGTCTGTCAACTCCTGTGCTGTTTGTAATAATACTTCTCTAAATGCACCATCTATCGTTGGATTTTCTTCAGAGTAATGCTTTAAATTATACAAGTACATTTCAGTTACTCTTTGTATAAAATCTGATAATTTTAATTCATTTATGTCATCAATCATAATTAATATCCCATCTGTAAAATATGTGGTCGTCAATTCGTATGATATATGTCTTGGTTTCTGCCCAACTTGGTTGCACATAGTGTGCATGATAGTGTGTTGCACCATCTACCAAGTCATCTACTTTTCGATAAAATACATGGTTTGCCACCATCATAGCAGTATCCCAAGCATCTTTCTCTTTTGGTACATCACTTTTACCATCACAATACCAACTAAATTGACATTTATTTCGAATAGGTATAGATGGATTCCATTTATATGTCAAGCCCTGTTTTACGACATCACAAATATTATTAGGAAACCTCTCATCTTTTACACGATTTAACGTCACTTGTGCGACGGCATATTGCCCTATGATAGATTGGTTTTTAGATTCGTGATAGACATTGAGGGCTAGGCATGTTAACATTTCAGCTATCATTGTCTTGCACCTCTACTGATACTTCTACATTCCAACTCCAAGACATCAAGTTATCATCATCTATGTAACCTAATTCATTTAATGCATCATACACTATATCTGATATAGTTTCTGCATCTCGTTTGCCTATGTTATCATGTATCTTTTGTACATCTACATCTATAAATTTTGTTTTGATACTCATATTACTTCTCCTCTATATAAACTCGTAAGTGTGTTGATTGGTCAATGCTCTGTCCATAAGATGTCAAGCCTTTACCTTTTAGTTCTTCTTTGATATGCTGACCTCTGACTCGCATCTTATACTTGTTAGTGTTGAGATACTTTTTCACATTGTCTAGGAACTCTTGACCCTCACAATCATTAGGTATCTCACAAAAATCATATTTGGGATAGGCTTTGATAGGTATAAGTTCTTCTATACGTTCTTTTAAATACCCATTCTTCTCCCTCAATCGTGATACTTCTTGCTCTAGTTTAAGTATCTGATTAGTTTGAGATACAGAGTGTTGTAATGCTTTATCTTCATCATCATATCTATGGACATAGGTAATACCATTATCTAAATCACCTGTTAGATATACTTCGTCATAATCTGCATCATAGGATTGGTCAACTTTGAGTATATCCTCAATGCAAGTAGATGTATGTAATTTGACACTACGATTTTTGTTATACTGTTTTAGTATTTTAATTAGTTTTTTAATTTTCATAATTAACCTCTCATGTAAATTTGTAGTTTATTAAATTCAATTCTATTTTTTAAATCATCTAGAGTGCAATCAACATCTTTAGCATCTCCACTCCTCATGTTAGTACCTAACACTAATCCTTTACCTACAAAAGTTTGACCAAATACTTTATCAAGTGTAAAAGTATGTTTGTGATTACCATTTAGTAAGCCCTCATCATCTAGGTAAATTGTGTCACCATCTTCGTGAATTTGAACTGTGGTAAAATACTTTGCATCTATTGCTTTAGATATGTTTTTGTAATCACTATCATCATGGTCAACCTCTGTGATAGTTTCGTCTATTGGGTTTATTAAAAATGCTTTCATGTTTTATCTCCAATTAAAATTTTGAATAGCTTGTTTAGTTTTAATATCGTTACGTCTTTGTACTTTGTAACTTTTATATATATTATTCTTCTTGCTCTTGCAAGTCTTTTTTAATTTTATTTTGTATGTCTTTAGTTTTTCTCTCATAACTTCCCTTGCCTTTCTTTGGCTTAACTGTTTGTG